>Ga0209390_10006992_pt1 | contig 14707 bp, 12 predicted proteins | sample BON01_FD_187212 | JGI IMG/M metagenome (GOLD analysis project Ga0209390, IMG submission 187212) | Freshwater microbial communities from Lake Bonney liftoff mats and glacier meltwater in Antarctica - BON-01 (SPAdes) (version 2) | ecosystem: Environmental > Aquatic > Freshwater > Ice > Glacier... | reverse complement strand
AGGACTGGGGGCGCGGGCTTATCTGGATGGTGCGCAGATAATTCAGGTGGCAGTTGCTGCTGGCTGCGAGGCCATTCATCCGGGTTATGGTTTCCTCAGCGAGAACGCCGACTTCGCTGCACTATGCGCTGAAAATGGCATTAACTTCGTTGGACCTTCCGCAGACACTCTTGCCCTTCTCGGCAATAAAGCTCAGGCACTGAATCTGGCCGCTCAGCTTGATATTCCTGTACTTGCAGGCACTCGCGCTGCCTGCAGTCTGCTCGAAGCAAAGCAATTCTTTAGCCAGCTGCCTGCAGATTCAGCCATCATGATTAAGGCAATCGCCGGTGGTGGTGGTCGCGGTATGCGGATAGTAAAAACTACCGATGGACTTGCTGAAGCCTTTGCCCGCTGCCAGGCGGAGGCCTTCTCTGCGTTTGGTCATGGCGATGTGTATGTCGAAGCATTTTTACCGAAAGCGCGTCACATTGAAGTGCAGATAATCGGTGATGGCTATGGCGGCATCAGCCATCTATGGGAGCGTGAGTGCACGTTGCAACGTTCCCGGCAGAAACTGATAGAAATGGCGCCCAGTCCGACCCTGACTGACACCATGCGTTCGAACATCATCAGCGCCGCAATGCGGATCGCAGCCTCGGTGACTTATCGCAGTCTCGGTACCTTTGAGTTTCTGCTTGATGCGGGGCATGAACAGAATTTTTATTTTATCGAAGCGAATCCGCGTTTACAGGTCGAACACACAGTCACGGAGGAAGTCACCGGCATCGATCTGGTAAAGATGCAATTGCAGCTGGCTCAGGGGGAAACGCTGATGTCACTGGGGCTCAATCAGCAGAATATTCCTGCTCCACGCGGTTACGCCATGCAGTTACGCATCAATACGGAAACGCTGGATCAGGATGGCGGAGTGCAGCCTTCTGTTGGCACCCTGCGTCTGTTCGAATCACCGGGAGGTCCCGGTATCCGCGTTGATACTTACGGCTATGCTGGCTATAAAATCAATCCGCTGTTTGACTCCTTGCTGGCTAAATTAATTGTGTCGTATCCGCAGACTGACTATCCGCAGCTGATTGCACGTGCCGCGCGTGCCTTAAGCGAGTTTCGCATTGAGGGCGTGGAGACCAATATTGCTTTGCTGCAGAATCTGCTGGCTGATAAAGATGTGATGGCCAATAAGGTGCATACGCGTTTTGTGGATGAGCACCGGCATCTTGCTTCTGCCATAAACGCTTCGCATCCCAGGCACTTCACTGATACGCCTCTCTCTGCTGGTGTTTTACACGCATCCGCTGATGTTCATGTTCCCGATGGTTGCCGCAATCTGTCTGCTGTCGTGAATGGGACCGTTGTCGAGATTATGGTGAAACCGGGAGATTCTGTGCAGCTCGGTCAGGAACTGGCCATTATCGAAGCCATGAAAATGCAGTATGCAATCAGTGCTCCGGTGAATACGGTCGTACTGGCTGTAAATGTCAGTTCAGGCGAACTGGTCAGTAAAGGGCAGTCGGTATTTTTAGTCACAGATATTGAAGAAGGAGATGCTGTTAACGACAGCGATGCTGCGATAGATCTGGACCTGCCGCGCGCCGATCTAGCCGAAGTTCTGCAGCGGCAGCACTTGACGCTGGATGCCGCGCGTCCGCAGGCGGTTGCTAAACGGCATCAACAGGGGATGCGAACAGCGCGCGAAAATATTGAAGATCTATGTGATGCGGATTCGTTTATCGAATACGGCGCGCTGACCTTTGCTGCGCAGAAAGCCCGGCGTTCAGTCGATGACCTGATTCGACAGACACCCGCTGATGGGCTGGTTACCGGTATCGGCAGCGTAAACGGCGAAAGATACAGTAAGGAACAGGCACGCTGCATGGTGTTGGCCTATGACTATACGGTGCTGGCGGGTACCCAGGGCACCATGAATCATCGCAAGACTGACCGGGTGCTGGCCCTGACGGAACAGTACCGACTGCCGATTGTATTATTTGCAGAAGGTGGCGGCGGGCGCCCGGGTGATACGGACAATGCGACTAAAGTTGCCGGCCTTGATGTGCCGACATTTCAGCGCTATGCAAAGCTGAGTGGTTTAGTGCCCCGTATCGCTATCGTGGCGGGACGCTGCTTTGCCGGTAATGCAGCGATGGCCGGCTGCAGCGATATTATCATCGGGACAGCCGGTTCGAGCCTCGGAATGGGTGGACCGGCAATGATCGAAGAGGGTGGACTTGGCGTTTATCATCCGGATGAAGTCGGTCCGGTCAGTATGCAGGCGTTAAATGGTGTGCTGGATCTGGTGGCTGCAGACGAACGGGAGGCGGTTCAGTATGCAAAGCAGCTGTTGTCTTTCTTTCAGGGCGATGTGGAAAAATGGCAATGTGCTGATCAGCGTCTGCTGCGCTGGAGCATTCCGGAGAATCGTATGCGTGCTTATGACATTCGAAAATTAATTGCAGTGCTGGCGGATACCGGTTCAGTAGTGGAGCTGCGGACAGCCTTTGCTCCTGCGATGATTACTGCATTTATTCGCATTGAAGGTCGTGCGATGGGTCTGATTGCCAATGTGCCGGTTTATGGGGGGGGTGCAATAGATGCTGAGGCAGCCGATAAGGCTGCGCGCTTCATGCAGATGTGTGATGCCTTTGATATTCCGCTGCTTAGCCTGTGCGATACCCCGGGCTTTCTGGTCGGGCCGCAGGCTGAAGCCACAGCATTGGTGCGTCATACCAGTCGCATGTTTGTCACCGTGGCGAGCCTGTCGGTGCCGGTGTTTACTATTGTGCTACGCAAAGGCTATGGCCTGGGTGCGATGGCCATGGCGGCCGGAGGTTTCCACAGCACCGCATTTACGGTGGCCTGGCCGACGGGAGAGTTTGGCGGCATGGGTCTGGAGGGAGGTGTGCGACTGGGTTTTCGCAAGGAGCTTGATGCACTGGATGATCCAGTTCAACGCCAGGCACTCTACGATGAGCTGGTTGCTGCGGCTTACCAGCGCGGCAAGGCACTGAGCACCGCCGTATCGCTGGAGATTGATGCAGTGATTGATCCGCTGGAGTCGCGCCGCTGGATAGTCAGTGGTTTGAACGCGATGCCGTCACCTGCACCGCGTCGCGGCCGGAAACGCCCTTTTGTAGACACTTGGTAATCAGACTCCTGGTAACTTATCTGCTGCGCTAAGCTGATAGTGCTACCGATTTAAATAGCGACCTGCATTTCCTTCATCTGCCGCAGAATCTGCTGGTGTTCCTCAGGCTGCAGACGCGGCCCGAAACTCGACACCACTGTGGCTGATGCCAGACTCGCCAATCTGCCTGCAGTTGGAAAATCATAACCCTGAGTCAAGCCATAGAGAAACGCGCCTGCAAACATATCGCCAGCACCATTGGTGTCAACTGCGGTGACTTTTTGTGCAGCTACGTTGTGGTAGTTTTTGCCATCGTAAAGGAAAGCGCCATTAGCGCCTCTGGTTATCGCAAACCGCTTTGCAACGGTTTTCAGCTTTTCACAGGCGGCATCGAAACTGAATTCACCCGACCAGATCATCGCTTCTTTCTCATTGCAGAACAGCAGGTCGACACCGCTGCCGATTATTTCATTGATGCCATCGCGAAAATACTCAACCATCGCTGGGTCAGAAAAAGTCAGCACAGTTTTCACGCCATGTGTTTCGGCCTGTCGTTTCAGCTCAAGCACTGCTGCCCGGGCAGTATCGGAAGTAACCAGATAGCCCTCAAAGTAGGCATATTCTGAGTTCTGGATCGCTTCCTGATCCAGTTCTGCAATGGATACCTGCTGTGAAATTCCCAGATGAGTCAGCATGGTGCGCTCTGCATCAGGACTGACCATGACCAGACAGCGACCGGTGAACCCGGTTTCGCGCTCGGCACCCAGATTCGTTTTGATGTTGTGATTGCCCAGTTCGCTGATATAAAAATCACCGGCTTCGTCATTGGCAACTTTGCAGGAAAAAAATGCTTTGCCGCCAAACTGACTGAATGCATATAAGGTGTTGGCTGCCGATCCACCTCCGGCACGTTTGCGGATGCCGTATTTTTCTTTGAGCATATCGAGCAGGGTCTGCTGTTCTTCCTGCTCAACCAGCGTCATGAAACCTTTTTCGATGCCGGTTTCACGAAAGAAACTTTCATCAACTTCAAATTCTTTATCTACCAGGGCATTGCCAATGCCGTAAACATGATATTTGTTCATTACTGTGTCCTTTGATAACGATACTTTCCACTCAGAGTGTTGCGAACGCTTTTTCAGCAGCATCGAGCGTCAATTTTATCTCTTTGGGGCCATGCGCCGCAGAGACAAATCCTGCCTCATAGGCGGAAGGTGCCAGATAAACGCCTTCCTGCAGCATAGTATGAAAATATTTCTGGAAACGGGGCACGTCACAGCTCATTACCTGGGCAAATGTTGATACTTTTTCTGCAGTGCTGAAGAAACAGCCAAACATGCCTCCAACGTGATTGGTCGTAAAGGGAATTCCTGCGGCCCGGGCTCGTTCTGTCAATCCATTGAGTAAACCTGCGGTAGTTGCGTCGAGGCGCTTATAGAAATCCGGCTTCCTGACTTCCTTAAGCATCGCCAGTCCCGCTGCAACCGCCAATGGACTGCCTGCCAGGGTGCCGGCCTGATAAACAGGTCCATTGGGAGCCAGAACTTCCATGACCTCACGGCGTCCACCGAATGCTCCAACTGGCAGACCGCCACCAATAACTTTGCCCAGCGTGGTTAAATCAGGAGTTACGCCATAAACCGATTGTGCGCCACCAAGCGCCACTCTGAAGCCAGTCATCACTTCGTCAAAAATCAACAGGCTGCCGTAATGGGTACAAACTTCTCGGAGCTTCTGCAGATAACCAGGCAAAGGAGGCACGAAATTCATATTGCCCGCTATCGGTTCAACGATGATGCAGGCAATCTCTTCACCGTGTTCCGCAAACAATTTCTCCACTGCATCGCCATCGTTATATGGCAGCACATAAGTGAGATCGGTATAGGCTTTGGGTACTCCGAGTGAATCCGGTTCACCCAGAGTCAATGCGCCAGACCCGGCCTTTACCAGCAGGCCATCAACATGGCCGTGATAGCAACCTTCGAATTTCACGACTTTATCACGACGGGTAAATCCGCGCGCGACTCGAATTGCACTCATGGTAGCTTCTGTGCCCGAGGTGACAAGCCTCACACTTTCTATTGATGGCACCAGTTCACAAATGGTTTCCGCGATAGTTACTTCTGCGGCAGTGGAAGCACCATAAGCCAGTCCACGCTGCAACTGTTCCTGCAGTGCCTTGATAACGGCGGGATGAAGATGACCGAGTATTAAAGGACCCCAGGCGCCAACATAATCGACATAGCGGTTATTATCTTCATCTATAAGATAAGCTCCTTCGCCACCCTGAAAAAACAGCGGATTGCCGCCGACGCCTTTGAAGGCTCGAACAGGTGAGTTGACGCCACCAGGGATAAACTGGATAGCCCGTTCGAATAGTTCTGCGGAGCGATTGTTATTGGAGCGAGGAGCGGGCATGTTGACCTCAATCAGTTACGGTTTTAAACAATTTACTGAGCGCCTTGGCACGGGATGCCACGGCGGGAGTGGAGAACAGGTAGTCAATTACAGCCAGCATATCTGCACCTGCGGCAATTAATAACGCGCCATTTTCTGCGTTGACGCCCCCAATTGCAACCAGCGGAATCTGCAATTGTGCTTTAGCCGCGTTCAGAACCTGGGGAGCTGCACGCGCGGCATCAGGTTTGGTCCGCGACGGAAAGAATCTTCCGAAAGCAACATAGGAGGCGCCCTCAGCCTCTGCTTGCAGAGCGGCGTTAATATCGCTGTAGCAGGTGATACCGATAATTGCAGCGTCTCCAAGCAAATGTCTGGCTTCACGCAGAGTGCTATCCTTTTGTCCGAGGTGAACACCGGCGGCACCAACCTCAAGACACAGCTGAATATCGTCGTTGATCAACAGAGGAACACGATATTGGCTGCAAAGAGTCTGCAGGCGTTTTGCCTCTTGAACTCTAAGCTTGTGATCAGCAGATTTGTTTCGGTACTGCAGCATGTTGATGCCGCCCTGCAGCGCCTCTTCTACGTACCGATCAAGTTTATCGCCCGCCAGCAGCACCGGGTCGGTTATCGCATAGATGCCATGCATGGTTGCTGTTATCGCCTGTTCCAGTAGCTGCGATTCGGAAAATGTTGACCGCAACCCGGCCGCTCAGCATGCTGCAGCGATTCCCAGGTAAACTTTTGAGCCTGTTGGGCCGCTTCCTGCAGACTGAGACCATGTGCCAGGTAGGCTGTCAGCGATGCGGATAATGTGCAGCCTGAGCCATGATATTCATGCGCGAGGCGCGGCCATGAGGTGGATTTGACGGGTTGGTGATGGCGGAACAATCGATTCACGACTTTTGGTCCCGGCTCATGTGCTCCGGTGAGCAGAATGTTCTCACAGCCGGTATCCAATAACTCCATAGCGCAGGCTTCAAGAGTATCGGCAGTGGGGGCCAGTCGCCGGATTTCACGGGTATTTGGCGTCAGCACTTTGGTCAAAGGTAACAGCAGGCTAATCATTGCATCAATCAACTCATCAGAACCAAATTCATAGCCACCGCCAGCCTGCAGAATCGGGTCAAGCACCACAGGAATATTCGGGTAGTCGGTGAGAATGGTATGAATCACTTCAGCCATGGCTACGCTACCGATCAGACCAATTTTAAACGCCTGAATCGGGATGTCCTCCAATACTGCCCGCGCCTGTTCAACAACCAGGGCGGCATTGACAGGGACGACAGAGATCACATTCGCGCTGTCCTGCACAGTCAATGAGGTGATTATAGGGGTGCAATGACAGCCCCCGCTGAACAGGGCTTCGATATCTGCCTGGATGCCCGCGCCACCGCTCGGATCCAGACCTGAAAAACACATGACATTGGGTTTAGCACTGGTTTCCTGCATATTCACCATCTTTGCCCTCACGTTAATTAGCCTTTGAACATCATTGGAAGGGTTTTACCACAACTAATATAACGATCGCTATCAGCAAAAATACTGGAAACTCATTAAAAAACCGGTAAAAAACATGGCTGCGGGTGTTGCGCTGTTCACGAAAGGCGACCAATAAGCGCCAGCACATGAAGTGGTAAGCAATCAGTATCAGCACAGCCAGCAATTTCCAGTGAAACCAGGCTGCGCTCATATAATAGGAAGGATTAAAGGACAGCAGCCACAGGCCAAGCAGCACCGTCGCTATCCCTGATGGTGTGGTAATGCCATTAAACAGTTTTCTCTCCATAATGCTAAAGCGATCTTTGCTGATCTGATCTTCGCTCATGGCGTGGTAGACAAACAGACGCGGCAGGTAAAATAATCCGCTGAACCAGGTGACAACAGAAATTATGTGGAAAGCGATAACCCACTGCATGGCATGCTCCATTGCGCTGGAATAACAGTAAATTCAGGAAGTGGTACACTACCACAGCTGATAAAACGCACGATATAAGTCAGGAGACAAAAATTGATTAAAGCAGGGGTTGTAGGCGGGACCGGGTATACAGGTGTGGAATTATTGCGCTTGTTGTTGCCCCGCGATGATGTTCGGGTTGAGGTAATTACTTCACGGGAATTGCAGGGAACAGCAGTCTGTGACCTCTTTCCTAATCTGCGTGGTCACCTGGATTTGCAGTTTTCCGATCCGGAAAGCTCAGCGCTGGCAGATTGTGATGTGGTTTTCTATGCCACTCCGCACGCGGTTGCGATGAAGACGGTCTCCCCTCTGCTGGCACGCGGGGTAAGAGTTGTCGACTTGTCTGCAGATTTTCGTTTGCAGGATATCGATGTCTGGCAGAAATGGTATGGTGAGCAGCATCAGTGCCCGGAGTTGGTTGCAGAGGCAGTTTATGGTCTGCCCGAAGTGAACCGGGAGCGCATCAAGAGCGCACGCCTGATAGCTGTGCCAGGTTGCTACCCTACAGCAATACAATTGGGGTTTCTGCCTCTGCTGGAGAAGAAACTGGTGGATATTTCAAGCCTGATTGCAGATGCCAAGTCAGGCGTCAGCGGGGCCGGACGTAAAGCAGCCATCGGCGGACTGCTGTGCGAGACAAGTGAGACCATTGGCGCCTATGGAGTGCTGGGACACCGTCACTTGCCGGAGATCTGTCAGGGTCTGGATAATTACAGTGGCGAAAAAGTGAAACTAAGCTTCGTTCCGCATCTGACTCCGATGATAAGAGGGATTCATGCCACCTTATATGCACCTCTGAATTCAGACGCGGATCCAGCGCAATTGCAGTCTCTTTTTGAGGATCGTTATCGCGACGAGCCTTTTGTCGATGTGCTGCCAGCTGGTAAATTTCCAAGCACACGTAATGTGCGCGGATCGAATCGTTGTCAGCTTGCAGTAGCGTATCTTGAACAAAGTGGTATGGTTGTTGTCTTATCGGTTATCGATAATCTTGTCAAAGGAGCTTCGGGTCAGGCAATCCAGAATATGAATCTCATGTTTGGTATTGAGGAGAGCAAAGGGTTGCAAACCATCGCGTTGCTGCCCTGACCGTTAAAGCCAGGGATATTAAATGCCAAATGTTGTTAAAGGAAGCCTGCAGGAACAAATGATAGTAGTGCCTTATCGTCCTTGGCGGCAGGGTATTTTTGTCGTCTGGGTGGTGGTGGCTGTGGCTCTGTCTGGTGGTTTTGGGGCCTTATTTGGACACAATGATGCCATGCGCGGCCAGATCGCAACGATAATGGAGAATCAGCGACTGCGCGAGGAGTTGCTGGTTTATCGCGATGAAGTCTCAGATCTCCGCTCCAGCATTGCAATCCTTGGCAGGAGCAATATGGTTGATCAGCGCGCGACCGACGAGGCGCAGGCAACAATTGCTACCTTGCGCAGCAAGATTTCTCAATTGGAACAGGACGTGACATTTTACCGCCAGGTTATGACGCCGGAGAGTGAGGACATTGGTTTGGTGATAGCTCAGGCGGAAATAATTCCTGCTGATGCAATGAATCGCTATCACTATAGGCTGGTTTTTCGACAGCAGGGACAGCAGGATCGTGTTCTTGAGGGGAATGCTACTGCAAGCATTATCGGTAGTTTCAATGGCAGGGAGCAGATTTATTCGTTTGAACAGCTCTCAGGAATTGACGGGGAGGAGGGATTTAATTTGAATTTCAGATATTTTCAGAATGTCGAAGGTGAATTGCTGCTTCCTGAAGGCTTTACGCCCGAAAAAATCGAGATCAGTGCATTATCGACCAAACCGGCCGAAAAATCAGTCAGCAAAATCTTTAGCTGGTCAGTGTCAGGAGCGCAGTAATGTTTGCATCACGTAACAAATCGAAGACAGAGAAAACCTTGGCTCATACCCTTATTTCGCGGAAAACGGAAATTGTGGGCGATCTGCATTTTATGGGTGAACTGATTATAGAAGGTAAGATAAAAGGCAGTATTTTTGCGCAAGAAGGCTCTGAGGCGCTGGTTCGTATTTCAGAAAATGGAGTGGTCGAAGGCGATGTGTATGTGCCTTCGGTGGTGGTGAACGGCCTGGTTAACGGTGATATTCATTCCACCCAGCACGTGGAGCTCGCTGCCAAAGCGGTTGTGTGCGGTAACGTCTACTACAATCTGATTGAAATGGTGATGGGTTCCGAGGTGAACGGAAGTCTTCTGCATCTGGTTAAAAATCATAAGGATGACAGAATACTGAGTGTTGATAGGAAGGTGGTAGAGCTTGCATCCAGCAGCTTATCGCTGGATAAAAACACCGTTGGGACAGCAGTTGATTAAGTTAATCTGAGAAAAGCAATAGTTGACTGATTTACCAGGTTATGGCCATAATCTCGGCGCACTAAGACGCTTCGTTTAATTCATATTTTGGGTATTATAATGTCCGTGGTTCAATCGCATGATCCTGTCATCATTTCCCTTACTGATAATGCGGCCGCCAAGGTTAAGAGTCTTATCACTGAGGAAGGTAACGCGCAGCTGAAATTGCGCGTTTTTGTTACGGGTGGTGGCTGCTCCGGATTTCAGTATGGTTTCAGCTTTGATGAAGAAATTAACGAAGACGACACGCTGATAAACAATAAAGGTGCCGATCTTCTGGTGGATCCTCTGAGTTATCAGTATCTGGCAGGTTCCAAAGTAGATTATGTTGAGAATCTTGAGGGTTCACGCTTCGTAGTCAACAATCCGCTGGCAACCACGACCTGCGGTTGCGGATCTTCATTTTCGGTTTGATCAGGCAGGTCTATTCAATCTGGCCCGCTCTGCAGATCCCGTGGCTCAGAAAAATAAATACCTCCTAGTATGCAGGCATGCCGTGCTCCAGTGACGCCTGAGCAATCAACAGGCTGCTTTTTCATGGTCTGTTCCGCCAGCCATGCAAACGCCATTGCTTCTACCCAGTCAGCCGCCAAGCCCACTGAGTCGCTGCTGAAGACAGTGGTTTCATTAAGAATTTCCTGCAAACGATTCATCAGCGTGCCGTTGTGCACACCGCCGCCGCAGACGATAACTTCGCTGCAGTCAGGGGCTGCCTGCATTATGCTCGCGCATACCGTTTGGGCCGTATATTCAAGCAGAGTTGCCTGCACATCCACAGCTGACAGGCTTGGTACTGCCTTCAGTTTGTGTTCGAGCCAGTTTAGATTGAATAGCTCCCGGCCTGTGCTCTTAGGTGGTGGAGCACGGAGGTAAGGCTCTTCGAGCAGAGCTGTAAGGAGTGTCTGGCTGACGCGGCCCTGTGCGGCCCAATCGCCATCCGCATCGAAGCGCAAGCCTTTGTGCAAGTGTATCCAGCTATCCATCAGGACATTGGCTGGCCCGGTGTCGAAACCTTTTAAACCAGAGTTGTCTGCGCGAGTCAGAATAGAAATGTTTGCAATTCCGCCAAGGTTCAGCACTACTCTTTGTTTGTCCTGGCAGGCGAAAAAAGCCTGATGAAATACTGGCGTCAGCGGTGCGCCCTGACCGCCGGCGGCAACATCTTTACGTCTGAAATCGGCGACTGTGGTAATTCCGGTGAGCTCGGCAATGGTGTTGGGATCGCCCAGTTGCAGGGTAAATGGCGGTTCTGCATAAGGCTGATGTTGAACAGTCTGGCCGTGACTGCCGATTGCCGTAATCTGCTGCGGGGATACACCTGCTTTGATCAGCAGATTGTTCACAGCATCAGCGAACACTCTGCCAATATTTATGTCGGTTTCCCCAAGTATTCGCAGAGATACTGGTTTGTCCTCGCAAAGAATCTGTATATTGCGATGTAAATCGTCGGGCAAAGGTTCGCTATGGGTGCATAAAAGAGCTGGAGGATTCTGGTTGAAATCGGCAAGTATGGTATCTACGGCATCCATGCTGGTGCCGGAGAGTACGCCGATAAAGTATTGTGTGGATGCCATTCGAGATTGCTCAAGAGCTAATAGTGGAACCGGCGCGGTACCACTGTGCTTTGCATTTAAAAGCTCTATCCAGGCAGTTAATCCGCAGTGGTGGTGGACGCAGCTGGAAGTGGTCGCTCGGCAGTGGCGTGGTTTTCAAACTGTTCCAGCAGAGCAGTTGTATGCTCGCGGAAACGCTGCATTTCAGACGATTCAATGGCTACTGCTTTAGGAAGTTTATCGACTACGGTGCGCCAGTCCTGATGCACGCCATTAACCAGAAATTCGTAATGTAGATGAGGGCCAGTAGAACCTCCGGTCGTTCCCACGTAACCGAGTACCTGGCCTTGTCTGACTTTGGAACCTTTTTTGATACCCGCCGCATATTCGTTGAGATGAGCATACTTAGTTTCGAATTGGCCTTGATGCTTGATGACTACGAGCTTGCCGAAGGAACCATTGCGAGCGGCCCAGGTAACCTCACCATCGCTGGTTGCGCGCACAGGTGTTCCTCGCGGGGCTGCGTAATCTGTGCCTCTATGAGCTCGAATGGTATTGAGAATCGGGTGCTTGCGATTAAGGTTGAAGTTGGAACTGATCCGAACCACATCAAGAGGATTGCGCAAAAAAGCTTTGCGCATGCTTTCACCGTCGGGGTTATAAAATCCGACGTCACCGTTCTGATCCTGGTAACGCACCGCAACATGTTTTTTGCCCTGATTAGTAAACTGGGCACCGATAATGTCGCCGTGACCAACAAATTCGCCTTCCAGATACTTTTCTTCATAGAGAATGCTGAAGTCGTCACCGGCGCGGGGATCAAGCATAAAATCAATTACACCGCCGAACACATCTGCCATTTCCATAATGGTGACGGCAGGAATCTCTGCCCGTTGACCTGCCATAAACAGACTGTCATCGATATTACCATTCTTGAATACCGGCACGATTTCTGGTTCGCGCCGGATAAACTCGACATCAAATGAGTTATTGTTGAGGGTAAAGAGGAAACCATCCATAGGTGATTTGAGGACTTGCAACTGTGCCAGTTTTCCCGGCTCTGTTATATGGAAGCTTAGTTTATAACCGGGATATAGCCTGTTCAGTACCTTGGCCTCATCGTTGCTGTTGAGAACCCGGTAAAGGTCTTGTGCGCTTAAGCCAACCTGAGTAAATAGTGCGGACAGATTATCGCCGGATTGGACTTCCAGTTGCTTCCACTGGGATTCCAGTGGATCAATTTCATCTAAAAGCGGGTCTGAGTTTTCAAGACTGCCAGAGCTGTTGGCTTCGATCGCAAGAACTTCATTCAGCAGGTCAATGTTAATAGGCTGTGCCGCCTGCATGCGCGCGCCATGTGCAGATTCTTTCGGAGCAAATGACAGGATCAGTATTAGCATCAACCCAAGAACACTGGCTAGTAACAGATGATGGCGATGGTGATATTTGTTTATTAAATGCTTGGCGAGTTCAATGCTAACCATGGAAAAGATCTTTTTGTTATCGTCTTACGGTGTTGGAAAATGACATTTCTACCAATGTCTCAAGACTCGATTCTTATAGCTTTTTGAGACCAGGTCAAGTGTTATTCTGCCCATTGGTGTAGAATGTTTGGTCCTCCAACAGAGGGAGGGATCCGGAAATTCAAAGATGTGGAATGTAAATATGTCTAATAGTGGTATTGATGTTGTTGGCGACCTGGAATTGCGCGGTTTGATTTCGCAAATGACTTCTGGTGATGAGCTGAAAATACATCTGAGCAGTGCCAGCAGAACTTTGTACAGTGGCTTTGACCCGACCGCCGAAAGCCTCCATATCGGCCATCTGGTTCCCCTGTTGGCACTTAAGCGTTTTCAACTGGCGGGCCATAGGCCCATTGCGCTGGTCGGAGGCGCTACCGGTATGATCGGCGATCCGAGTTTCAAGGCCGCCGAACGGCAGTTGAATTCCACTGATCTGATTGAATACTGGGTAAACAGATTGACTGTTCAGCTCAGTAGCTTCCTGGATTTTAACTGTGGTGCGAATTCTGCACAGGTGGTAAATAATCTCGATTGGACCAAGCCGTTGAGTGTGTTGGATTTTCTGCGTGACATTGGTAAACATTTCTCAGTGAATTCAATGATTCAGAAGGAGTCTGTGAAACAGCGCCTTGATCGGGAGGGGGCGGGAATATCTTTTACTGAATTCAGCTATATGATTCTGCAGTCCTATGATTTTGCAGAATTAAATAAACGCCACGGCTGCACTTTGCAGATTGGCGGCAGTGATCAGTGGGGCAATATCACCGGTGGCATTGATTTGACACGCAGGTTGCACAGGGAGCAGGTGTATGGCCTGACGCTGCCTCTTGTTACCAAAGCTGATGGTCAGAAATTTGGTAAAACCGAAACCGGCACAATCTGGCTGGATGCAGCAAAAACATCACCGTATGCTTTCTACCAGTTCTGGCTGAACGCAGCTGATGCGGATGTTTATAAATTCCTGAGCTATTTCACTTTTCTGTCAACCAATGAGATAGCGGATATTCGCGAGCAGGATCAGGCGAGCGCAACCAGACCTGAGGCGCAGGGTATTCTCGCTGGAGAGGTGACGCGGCTTGTTCATGGTGAGGATGGGTTGCAGGCAGCCGAGAGGATCAGCCGCGCACTTTTCTCCGACGAACTATCGGATCTTACTATTGGTGATTTTGAGCAGTTGCGTCAGGATGGGCTGCCCTCTACTACTATCACCAGAGCTGAAATTCAAATTGTAGATGCATTGGTTGAAACGGGGTTAGCTACATCTAACAGGGCGGCGCGCGAATTTGTTGCCAATAATGCTGTCTCGGGAAATGGAGAGAAAATTATTTCACCAGAGCATCTGTTGCGGACAGAGAAGGCTGTATTTGGCAAGTACTTTATCTTAAAGCGAGGCAAAAAATTGTTTCACTTGATCTGCTTTCAGTCCGGATAAAAATAATATCAAGATCAGGTTGCGCTGCTGATTTATTGTGGCATAATGCGCGCCCTTGACGTGTGACGGGGATCGAAATTGAAAGGCATCATGCTTTTAAATTTGTCTTTATAGCAGTCAAGATCAGCAGGATGGTTGATAAAAGAAGTCAAAATTAGCCCTTGCCAAAATCAGTTAGCCGCGTATAATGCCCGGCCTCCCAGCCAAGAAGGTTGAGAGAAAAAGTTCTTTAAAAATTGAGATTAAGTAATAGAGGTAGGTGCTTGCCGGGATGATTTTGCGTCATTGCAAAAATTATCAAAGGTAAGCAACTGCGTTAATTTAGTAAGCTAAAAAGACAGTAGTTGTAGA
>Ga0209390_10006991_pt1 | contig 14709 bp, 13 predicted proteins | sample BON01_FD_187212 | JGI IMG/M metagenome (GOLD analysis project Ga0209390, IMG submission 187212) | Freshwater microbial communities from Lake Bonney liftoff mats and glacier meltwater in Antarctica - BON-01 (SPAdes) (version 2) | ecosystem: Environmental > Aquatic > Freshwater > Ice > Glacier... | reverse complement strand
CAAAGAGATCCGCAAAGAAATCCGCAAAGAAATCCGCAAAGAAATCCGCAAAGAAATCCGCAAAGAAATCCGCAAAGAGATCCGCAAAGAGATCCGCAAAGAGATCCGCAAAGAGATCCGCAAAGAAATCAGCAAAGAAATCCGCAAAGAGATCCGCAAAGAAATCAGCAAAGAAATCTGCAAAGAAATCTGCAAAGAAATCTGCAAAGAAATCTGCAAAGAAATCTGCAAAGAAATCTGCTAAGAAATCTGCTAAGAAATCTGCAAAGAAATCTGCAAAGAAATCTGCAAAGAAATCTGCAAAGAAATCTGCTAAGAAATCTGCAAAGAAATCTGCTAAGAAATCTGCTAAGAAATCTGCTAAGAAATCTGCTAAGAAATCTGCAAAGAAATCTGCTAAGAAATCTGCTAAGAAATCTGCTAAGAAATCTGCTAAGAAATCTGCTAAGAAATCTGCTAAGAAATCTGCTAAGAAATCTGCTAAGAAATCTGCTAAGAGATCCGCAAAGAGATCCGCAAAGAGATCAGCAAAGAGATCCGCCGCAAAGAGATCAGCAAAGAGATCAGCAAAGAGATCAGCAAAGAGATCCGCAAAGAAATCTGCAAAGAAATCTGCAAAGAGATCAGCAAAGAGATCAGCAAAGAAATTATCAAAGAGATCTGTAAAGAGAGCTGCAACGAAATCCGCTGCAAAGAAATTGGCTGAAAAGATGAGATCTAGACGTTAATAGTGTTTGAAATATATTAATAAAAACGATAGTTAAAAAAGATAATGATTTTAAAAATTTTAATATTAAACATTATTCTAGATGGAAACGTCTAGAATTATAATTAATTCAAAAAATTTGCTTTGAATTTGTACAATACAGATTCAAATCAAGATGTATACAATATAATCTATGAATATTTTATAATTCACTATGAAAAATATAAACCGGAGACAAATCAGGATTAAATTATGAAAAAATTATTGTAGATTTAACAAAATATGACAATTATAGACGAATTTGATGGAAGTGATATAATTAGGCGATTATAGAATAATTAGTTGAATTGGGAAAAATAAGGATTGAAATATTATAAATCATAACAAATTTACAATAAGAGAATGTATCAAGAATAATTAAATTCATATGATAAATGGAAATATAGTATAATGAAACAACATGTAAAGAACAATATTAATAACTTGTAAATAAGTTGATGAAATATGTTCATTTGATTATAACCTTCAACTGGAAAGACATTACGATAAACATCCAAATATTAATTTTAAGTTCTAGTCACGTTTATCATTACCACTAGTAAGAAATGGTTCTGTAAGATTATATTTATTTTTAATTTGGTAAAATGTTGGTTGTAAATAATCGATATATTCTACTTTGAAATTTAAATTTGATATAGGCAATGTTATACATAAAAGTGTTAGATTATTATATGCTAGATTTATGTCTGGGTCATTGATATATGATGGTAAAATATTAAATGAATTTTTTTGAATAGGATTTAGAAAGATATTTATATTATTTAATTGAAGTTTAAAATGTAATGTTCTAGATAAAAAAGTTTGAGAATTATATATTACAACATGAAATGAAAAAATCCTCTTGGAATCATAGTCTTTAAAGTAAATATTTAATAATTCTCCTGATATATTGTTATTATCATCACCCATTGATTTTAGGATAAAAGATTTAAATATATTAGATAAAGGGAAATTAATATTTCTATTATAAAGTGTATATGTATAAATATCAGTATCACAATTACCATTTTTGTTAATGAATTCAAAAGAGTTTTGAATTTGTATATTTTGTTTATCGTATGACGTATCAATATTATGTGTAGGTATATTATTGTTGTTATAACCTACAATTAAGAAATTTTCTTTGATATTTTTAGAAATATATAAAAATAGCGACGCTATTAAAAGAGTTAGTAACAATATCATAATATTATTAAATAATTTAATTTAATTTAATTTATTTATAATTCTCTATCTAACATTAATTGTTTTAATTTATCATCCATTTCTTGTTGTTTATTACCATTGGTGTTTTTATTGGATATTTTACCGGACAGTCCGAACGATGGATTTAAGAAATCAATTTGTTGAGGAGGTGGTTTTTTGAAGGATTCTGAATCTTGTTTATAGTTGTTTAATTTATTGTTAAACTCTGTTGAATTAGTGTTTTGTTTTGAATTATTATTTGGAGTATTAAAATTTTGTACATTAGGAGAGGTATTTTTCATATTTCTATTAAATTGTTCACGGTCGGATTCTAAATTATTATAACGGTCTGAAGTATTTTGGTTATTATCAACATCTTTAACTAGAAATGCTTCTGGGCCTTTTACATTATTATCAATTTGGAAAGTTTCTCCTATTAAAACATTTTTCCCTTTTGAATCGGTTTCAAAGAATTTATAATTTTGTTCGGTTGCTTCATTGAGGTCAGTTGAACCAAAGTTAGCATATCCGTCTGAAAACGATCCCATTTCATTTTGATTAAATCCTAATAATTCTTTTTCATTTTTAGATTTTGTTTTAAAGTCTAGCCATTTAAAAGCTTCTGTATCAGATAATATAAATATTTCGGGTCCATTTTCAGTTTGTTCAGATACTATAATAGTGGGAACTTTTGAGATTTTTTGATTAATTTCTTGTTGTAGTTTAGAAAAAAGAGGAGTTCTTTGTTTTGTTTGAGGGTTTACATCAATATTCATTCTAATGAATGTATTTAGTAGTTCTGGGTGTTTTGATAATATTTTGATAAAATTATTGGAATGTTGACAAAGTTCGCTATAAATTAATATTGGTCTATCAAATGACATGTTTAATTATATTATATAAAAGAAATTTTTTTTTATAGCGAGAGATTTTATTAATATGATATAGCGAGAGATTTTATTAATATGATATAGCGAGAGATTTTATTAATATGATCTACTATTTACAAAGGTTGTGGGTGTAGTTAAAGTAGTTTAATTTTAAAAATAATTTTATTTAGTACTTGTAAGAATGTCAAATTATCGAATCAAGACAATAGTAGTTGATTCTAATAATAGTCCATTGGTTATAAAAAATGGGAATATAAATATTACAAACACGAATTCGTCAGATAATGTATTAACTGGTGCTTTTATATTAAATGGTGGAATGGGAATAAATTGTTCATATGATTCTACGAGTAGTAATAATGGTGGAGCTTTATCAATAGGTGGTGGAGTGTCAATAAACAAGAGGTTATATGTAGGTGGAGATATAACATTAGATAATAGTTCAAGTAAATTTAATATAAATGGTATATCAATAAAGCGTTTATTTTTGGATGATGTATCAAATAAGAATTTTTATATAAGTCCAGATGGTGTATCAAAGAGGTTTGATTTATATGACACTACTCTTTTAATAAATATGACATCAGAGAGTATTAATTCTAGTACTGGAGCTTTAGTAATAAATGGTGGTATAAGTATAAATTCAACATTTGATGTAATAAATGCGAGTCATGGTGGTGCATTAACTGTAGGTGGAGGAGTTTCTATAAGTGGTAATTTATCTATATTAAAGACTACAACAACTGGTGGATTAATAGTGAATAGTCAAATCAGAATAAATAATATAAATGGTAACGATTATAGTAATATAAATATAAATAGTACAGGTAATCTTTATATAGAGAGTAATAATAGTATAAATTTCAATGCTAGTAGTGGTAGTTTTATATTTTCGAATGGGAATGATATGTTATTAAATATAAGTAGTAACAATAATGTTTTTAGTAAATATATTTCAATTATAGATACAATAGAATCATTAAATTCTACAACAGGCAGTATAATAATAAGTGGTGGATTAAGTGTTAATTGTACTACAGATTCATCAAGTGTGACTAATGGAGGTGCATTAACTATAAATGGAGGAGCAAGTATATTAAAGAAGGTGTATTTAGGGGACTCAATCGGTATAGAGTTATCAAACAATAGCAAGAATAATAAGATAGTATTATACCAATCGAATAAAGATTTAAGTCAAGATAATGAATTTACTGGTATAGGTGTTACAGAAGGTTCTTTAAGATTTCAGATATCATCTAATTCTTCTGATTTTATATTTAATTCCGCTATAGATAGTGTTAGTAGTTCAGAGGTGTTTAGAATCAAGGGTACAAATGAGGTTCAATTTATGGGGGATTCTCAAAAGTATTCTATTATAGGAGGTGGGTTTAATACAAATTCTTTAAGTTTACAGAGTCAAAATAGTTCAAGTGATTTTTCATTTGATATATTTACAAAAGATGGAGATAGTACGGATTCTAGTAATATAAAGATATTTGGGTTAGGTAATCCTGGGTTTATATTAGATTCAGAATATGTATCATTGGGATGGGATTCTTTAAAACTATCATATATATTTTCTTCTAACTATACTGGAGTGGGTGTAAATAGGAATATAATATTACAGAGTGGAATTCCTAATCAACTAATGGTATGTCCAAATGGAAGTACTGTATTATCAAGTACATTATCATCAACGAATTCTACGAGTGGTGCTTTAATAATATATGGAGGAGTATCAATAAATTCTACTGTTATTGCGTCAAGTATAACACATGGAGGTGCATTGACTATAAATGGAGGTTTATCTATTGTAAAGAATGTTTTTATTGGGACTGTGTTAAATATTGGGTCAAGTAATGGTAATATAAGTTTATATTCACCGGATACGAGGGGTACATTATTAATTATATCACCGAATTCTTCATTTGTTTTTTCTGGAAATACTTTGTCTAATACAAATATGTCTATATATAATTATAATAATAATACCTCGTCTAATTATTCTTTATTAAACAGTAGTTTTAATGGAGTAAATTGGAATATAAATAGTAATGCTGGAGGTAATGGTACATTGAGTTCACTTGAAATAAATGTAGGAAATTTCTCTCAATTATTTTTAAATACGAATGGTAATATAGGTATAAATACGACTATGCCGACATCTTCATTAGATATTAATGGGAACTTAAAATCAACAGAGTATTCATATATAAATGGTCTTGGTATTTATAATACAAACGATGCTTTGAATTCTGTTAGTACAGGTTCTTTGTATGTTAGTGGTGGTACTACTATTGATAAAAGTATGCGTGTATTGGGATTAGTTAGTATATTAAATACTACACAAAGTACTAGTACTCAAGCTGCATTAACTATATCTGGTGGTGTTTGTATAAAAAGCAATCAAACTTCTAGTTACGGTGAAGGGGCGTTGACCGTAAATGGAGGAGGTTATTTTGGAGGTGATTTATATATAGAACAAGATCTAAATGTGAATGGGAGAATAAATGGTTCATCTAGTTCAAGTACTTTTGCCTATTTGACCTTAACTGGAACGAATGAATCATTGAATAAAACTACAGGAACTTTAATAACATTTGGAGGAATTACGATTTCATGTTCTTCTAATAGTAGTAGTTTAAATAATGGTGGTAGTTTTCTTACAGTTGGTGGAGCCAGTATAGGTAAAGATGTATATATTGGTGGCGATTTATTTAATTCAGGTGTTTCAAGTTATTATACAAATACGAATAATTTTATTGATATTTATGATATATCAAATATTAAGAGATTTTCATTTAATAGGAATACAATAACAAATAATTTCAGTATTTCACGAAATGATTCGTTGGGTGCGTTTGTAGAAAATACAATTGATGTGTCAAATAATAATGGAATGACTACATTTTATAACACATCAAATAGTCAAAGTATTACATCAGGGTCAATCATTACTATGGGAGGTATTACAATTAATGGTAGTAAAAACGCATCAAATTTAGATAACGGAGGTAGTTTAACCGTTATGGGTGGAGCTAGTATAAATAAAAATTTATTAATAGGTGGCGATAGTTTATTTTCAAGTACCACATCAAGTACAGATTCAAATAATGGAGCTGTTGTAATCTCTGGAGGAATTGGTATTGGTGGGAATTTAAACGTATTAGGAAATACGATTATTTCAGGTGATCTTACAATAATGGGTAGCACGACTTCTGTATTGACAACAAATTCTTTAATACATGATAATGTAATTGTTTTAAATTCAGGTCCTTCAGGTTCAAAAGATTCCGGTTTTATTATAGAAAGATATCAATATGATAATAATAACGCAACAGGTGATGTAATATCTGATTCACCTTATTTTACAGACATTTTACCTAATCAATCTGGTATGATAGGATCACAGGTTAAATTAAGTTCAAACGCCAGTCAAGTAGATGATTTTTATATAGGCTGGTGGATTGAAATAACATCCGGGTTTAGTAGTAATCAGGTTAGAAAAGTGATTGGATATGAAGGTGATACACGTATAATTACAATTAGTTCAGATTGGAATATACAAAATCCATCTAATAGTGATAATGTTTCTCTATTTAATAAACCTTATGTAGGTATTATATATAATGAAATAAAAAATAGATTTGATTTTGGGTCAACTATTAAAGACCAATCTACAAATATATTATTTACCGATACTTTACCAATATATTTTAGTAGAGCTGATTCATCAAGTACTGAAATATCAACAAGTTTTACGTCTGGTGGAATAGTAGCGGCTGGTGGTATAAGTTCATATTGTACGTTTGATGCAACTGGAATTAGCGCAGGTGGAAGTCTCAGTATAGCAGGTGGAGCAGCAATTGCTAAAAGTTTATATATTGGAAATAACGCATATATTGGTGATGTAAATATAACACCTAATATATCAGATAAGCCTAGTACAATTACATATATAGCAAGTAATAATATCTCTATACCCACAGATATAACAGATTTAATATTTCCCAATACTGTGTGGGGTTTTGATATTTATTTAAGTGTTCAAATAATAGCAACAACTAATTATTATTCAAATTATCACATTAGAGGAGTTAATAAAGGATCTTTATGGGAAATCGTCAATAATTACGTAGGTGACCAAACTATAACATTTAATATTAATAATAATGGTCAAGTACAATATACTAATACTAATTTTGGTGGATTTGTTTCGGCTACTTTTAAATATAAAGTTTTAACAAATTAAGTTGAATTGAGTTCCACATACATGTAAGAATTTTCATTAATCTATTTAAATATAAATATATATTAAAATATATGAATTTTATAAATACTTTAAAAAATAGCTATGCTAAAAAGAATAATATATTTAAAAGATTTTCTAAACCTATAGATCTTGATAATGCTTATTATTTAAATAAATATAGTATTTCAAATACGTCTAATGATTATAGATTTGACCAATGCAAAGATTATATATATATTGATTTTAAAAACAATATATTAATTGATTGGGAGATTCATGTACATGATATATTAAATAATAATAGTAATGTATCATTGGATTTATGTATATTTGACAATAAGGTAGCATATAAAATATTTACGGATACTAATTTAGGTAAAAAACATCATGTATCTTTACGAAAATTTTTAGAAATAAAAAATCCACAGATGCATTATATAATTAATGAATTATTGTCATTTGTATATAATTTTAAAAATTATTGTTTTATTCATAATAATTTATCAATCGATAATATTTTCATACATGATAATAATTTTCATATAATGGAATTTTCCAAAAGTATGTTTTATAAAAATAAACCATCTTTAGATTATATATATTACGATCTTTTATCAATTTATAAGAGTATTATTTTTTACATTGATGATCCAAAAATAATCACGTATTTAGACTTTCAAATATTATCATATGTGCCACAAAACCAAATTGAACACCAATCTTGGAAACATGATATAATAGATTTATACAAAAATATTTAAATCTCTTCAGGGTGAATTTAAAAATGATTTAAATCTCCTCAGGGTGAATTTAAAAAATATTTAAATCTCTTCAGGGTGAATTTAAAAAATGATTTAAATCTCTTCAGGGTGAATTTAAAAAATGATTTAATTATTTTATTTTATGAATTTAAAAAATGATTTAATTATTTTATTTTATGAATTTAAAAAATGATTTAATTATTTTATTTTAATAAATTATATTATAATGTCAAATTCAAGATTTACAGTATTCCCAATTCAGTATCCGTCATTGTGGTCTTATTATCAAAAACATTTATCCACTTTTTGGACAGTTAATGAGATAAATTTGACTGATGATATTAATGATTGGAATAATAAATTAAATGACAATGAGAGATTTTTTATTAAGAATATTTTAGCATTTTTTGCTTCAAGTGATGGGATTGTGAATGAAAATTTAGTTCAAAATTTCTACACAGAAATTGAGATACCAGAGGTTAGGCAATTTTATGCTGTTCAAATAATGATAGAAGCTGTACATGGAGAACAATATTCTTTATTGATAGATACTTATGTTAATAATGCCGAAGAAAAGAACAAGTTATTTAATGCTATTGATACAATTCCGGCTGTCAGAAAAAAGGCGGAATGGGCAATAAAATGGATGTCTGATAGTAATTCATTAATTAAAACGATTCCATCGGAAACAATGGAAGCGGTTAGAAAGGCTCAACTATTAGGAATTAAAGATTTAGATTTTTTTACTAAAGAAAGACCATCATTATCACAGAGGCTTTTAGCTTTTGTATGCGTTGAAGGTATATTTTTTAGTGGATCTTTTTGTGCGATTTATTGGTTAAAAAGTCAAGGTAAAATGCCTGGTTTAGCTACGGCGAATGAATTTATATCAAGAGATGAGAATTTGCATGCATCTTTTGCCATATTACTTTACAAAACAATATGTACACGTTTAGATGAAGAAATTGTACATTCTATTTTCAAAGAGGCAGTTGAAATTGAAGAAGAATTTATCACGGAATCTTTACCAGTAAGTTTATTGGGTATGAATTCAACCTTAATGAAAGAATATATTAAATTTGTTGCCGATAGATGGTTGGTATTGTTAGATTATAATAAGATTTATAATGTTGAAAACCCATTCGGATTTATGGAAATGCTGAGTCTAAATACAAAAACAAACTTTTTTGAAAATGTAGTATCCGAATATTCTAGAGCCGGTGTAGGTCATGATCCATCTGAAAATTTAGTTTCCTTTGATGATGAAGATTTTTAATCTTTCTATATTAAATTTTTAGTTCCTTGAAGATTTTAATCTTTCTATATTAAATTTTAGTTCCTTGAAGATTTTAATCTTTCTATATTAAAAAAATGAATAATATTATTTATTATTCATTGTTAAATGAATAATAATATTAAACAAATTATCAGGAAAAAAAAAAGTATTAAGACACCCATTAAGACACCCATTAAGTCACCCATTAAGTCACCCATTAAGTCACCCATTAAGACTCCCATAGAACAAATTCAACAAATCATGTCAGAAGCTATAAATATGGATGAATATATACACAGCACTTGTAAATTTAATAATATGGTGATTAAAAATTGGCTATTTAAGAAAGATGATGAATGTTATACATTATCTTACAAATATGGAGTTATACCTTTGTATAAAGGGAATTTTAAAATAGATGAATGGAAATTAAAAAATAATAATACCTTGTATACTTTTAAAATTAATAATATAAATGATAAAATTAAAGAAATATTAGTAAATCTAGATGATTTTAAAAAAAATTATATTGAAATGAACAATGTAATTGATATTATTAAATTATCCCCATTAAAAGAAGTTACTTTTAAAATAAATGATGTTATAGGCTGGAATATTAAAAATGAATGCAAGATAACAATAGATATATTTGATATTAATAAAACATTGGTGACATTCAAAAACGAAGACCCCAAAATATATAATAAAAAACAATTATTAGCATTTGTGAAATCAAAATCCGAAATATTAAAGAAAATATTAGAGAAAATTTTAAATGAGAAAATTTTAAATGAGAAAATTTTAAATGAGAAAATTTTAAATGAGAAAATTTTAAATGAGAAAATTTTAAATGAGAAAATTTTAAATGAGAAAATTTTAAATGAGAAAATATTAAATGAGAAAATCTTAAATGAAAATGAATTAAATGAGAATGAATTAAATGAGAATGAATTAAATGAATTACTTAAAAATGTATCCATGTATATAAAAAAACCATTAAAAGAGCGTTATGAATCGCAGTCTTGTAAAAAATTTAAAAAAGAAGAGTGGGATTAATTATGTTGTATAATCTCTTATAAAACTAGATTTAAAGAAAATATTACTATCATCTGGTCTGATATGTAAGTCATTATTAAAACATATTGATGTAAAACTATTGTCTATTTTATGTTCGGAATTTTCTGATAAGATATCACTATCTTCCATAGTATTTGTTAATTGTTGATCAAAAAGTTGTCTATCTTGAGGTGTTATTGAGTTTTGTTCAAATAATTCGGTTTGGTATGATGGTAAGATATCAGATTTATAACCTAAAATATAATAAACACCTTTATAAAGTCTATTAAAAAACGTATCTTGTAAATTTTGTCGTGGAACATATTGACCTCTTCTTTTTTCTATAAAAATCAAGAATTGATTTTTAATATAAATTAATCCTTCGACGAATCTTCCCAAGAATTTAATGAAGCCACAAATGTAAGAAAATATAGATGTAAACTTATATAATAATAATAGAACTGTGAATATATTAAATATAAAATTTAAAAACCCTAAATCAATCATTTATGTTTAAAATTTTTTAACTTTAAACATTAAAAAAAAAGTGTTTAAAAAAAGATATTATAATATTTTACTGGAAATATAAAATGGAAGACGCATATAAAAATATATATTGTGCAAATTGCAGCGAGAGAGGTCATATTATAAAGGAGTGTTTTAAACCGATTACGAGTTTTGGTATAATAGCATTTAAGGTAGTAAATAGTAAATTAGAAGAAGAGTATGATAAGAATGAATATTTAACGGAATTGTGTAATGAAGTTTCAAACAATAATGTATATCCTAAAATAAAATTTTTAATGATACAACGTAAAGATACTATGGGGTATATAGATTTAATAAGAGGTAAGTATTATAGTAAAAATAATAATAATAAAGAGAGAATACAAGTATGTATAAATGAAATTACTTTTAATGAAAAGAATAATTTACTTACTCAGTCTTTTGATACTATATGGAATAATATGTGGATAAATCATGATAGTCGTTGTTATAAAAATGAGTATGAAAGTGCAAAAAGAAAATTTGAACAATTAGACATTAAACAATTATTAGATAATAGCCGAACATTATATTATCATAATGAGATAGGATTTGCAAAAGGTAGAAGAAATAATCGAGAACAGAATATAATATGCGCTGAACGAGAATTTAAAGAAGAGACTGGTTTTTCTAAATTGAATTATGATTTTATAAATAATTATCCAACTATACAAGAAGAATTTATTGGAACAAATAACGTAAAATATAGACATACATATTATTTAGTAAAAATGAAGAGTGGTACACAACCTCCAAAAATAAATATAAATGATAAAATTCAAACTGGAGAGGTAAGTAATATAGGTTGGCTCACATATAATGAATGTATATCATTAATTAGACCATATGATATAGAGAAGAAGAAAATTCTATCAAAGGTAAATAAAGACATTCTTAATATGAATTTTAAATACAACTTGTCAAATTATTATACAAACCCTAAAAAATATTATCAAGAGGGCAAAAAGTATTATAGCCCAAATGATCAAAGTGCGTTCAAATAAAATGTATATATAAAGTATAGTAACAAACTCTCGGTAAAAATAAAAAAAAAAATTAATTAATAATCTTATATGAATAATATTATTATATTAATAATCGGAATTTTAGGTATATCAATTTGGTTATATTACTCTAAATATTTAAATTTGGACGAAAATAAACCTAACATATTACAAATAGAAAACGAAAAATTAAAATCTAAACTTAAATATTTACAACATTATAAAGATAATGTTTCTAGAACTTTTAAAATATTAGAAAATGATCTCGAATCAATCAAAAATGATATATCGCCAAACATAACACAAAATAATTCAAATATAAACTCTTCAGGAAATCCAAACACATTTCAAAGACAAGATATAGTTCCTCAAGAAATACAAATTCATGAAATAAATTATCCAGATTTACGTAACAAGGAAATTATAGATGTACGTAACGAGGAATTTGTAAATGTACGTGACGAGGAATTTGTAAATGTACGTAACAAGGAAATTATAGATGTACGTAACGAGGAAATTATAGATGTACGTAACGAGGAAATTATAGATGTACGTGACGAGGTACGTGACGAGGAAATTGTAAATGCTCATGAAATAAAGGGTTTAGACGAGAAAAGTTTTTATAAATTTATTATATAATTAATTGATAAAATTAATTGATAAAATTTTTTTTATTTTATAACTTTATAAATGAAATTTACAATGTCAGATGGTCGTAAATTTACAGATTTCCATCCAAATTGTCAAATGAATGCTATGATTAAAGAAAAATATGCACCTAATACGAATAATCATAAATATAGAGAATATTTACAAAGGAATGCTGAGTTTATTATGAAAGAGTTATCTGTATCATCAGAATGTGTAAATTGTCCTATATGCGAGAAAGCGTTAGAATATAAACCAAAGAGTATTTAATTTCAATAAATTTATTTAATTAGTAATATAAATGGATTATATATTAATTCTATTGGGATTTTTACTTTTATGTTATTTTATATGGAATTACATTTATATTTATTCAGATATTAGTTATATTAAATCTGATATCGACGATAGAACGTATATGATAAGAAGGGGTCATAATAAATCACCTATATTTTTCAAGCAATCGGCCAATACATTAGCTGAGATAAACAAGCGAGTTGAAAAATTAATTGAGCATTTGGAATATAATTTTAAAAATGATAATGAAAGGAATTATTTTATTAGAAAATTACGTAAGGGTTATAATCCGTATATGATATCAGAAGCAGAGGTAGATATAAGATATACGACTTATACTGTTGATAAAAAAGACATGCATATATGTTTACGTACAAGAGACAAAGAAGAAAATATATATGATATTAATATATTAATGTATGTTGTAATACACGAACTTGCTCATTTATGTAATTATTCAAAATCAGGAGATCCAATATTAGGTCATGGTAATGAATTTCTAATGATTTTTAAATTTTTAGTAGAAGAAAGTTTAAAATGTAATGTATACAAATACGAAGATTATAATTTAAACCCACAATCTTACTGTGGTTTAATATTATCAAGTCAAATTTTAGGTTAATAAAAAATGAAAAAATGAATTAATTAAATATATTAAATAAATTATGAATAAGTTATTTAATAAAAAAACAAAGCAGAATGATATGAGTAAAAGTGATGTTTACGAAACTTGTGAGAATTTTAGAAAATCGATCAATTCTGTCAATTCTGTCAATTCAAATGAAGTTTCACTTGTAGCTAGTACAATATCTAAATTTAATGATATAGAATCTAAAAATCCGATTAGCTACGCTAAAAGTAATCAGATATGTAAAATGTGTGATAATGATAGTGATAGTAGTTATATTATTTTAAGTTGTAATCATGTATTTCATATAAAATGTATAGCCGATAAACAACATGAGGAATCTAAAAAATTACAAATATTAGATGATTTATTTTTTAATAACCAAAAATGTTATTGTTGTGATACCATAATTGAGACAAGTGAAATACTTTTCATTCATAGTAAATTTTTTAAAAATACAAAAATGTTTATTGATAATCATAATGATAATATTTTAAATATAGAAGAAGAAATTAATAAATTAAAGAATGAATTAAATACTTGTTTAAAATATAAACAAAAATTAGAATATGAGAGGGAAAAATCAAAACAAATTATAAATATGGTAAATAGTATTGTAGAGTATTAATTTTTTTTTTTAATTGCGTAGATATTTATAAAATCTATATACAATATAAAATTTTTATAAATTTCTTTTTGATTTATATATATCTTTTTTATACAATCATTCTTTTGTTTTAATTCGTCTTTACAAGTATAATTATAAACGTGTCTTGTAGTGCCTTGTTCATTTGTTTTACAAGAATAATTATGTGAACAATTATGAAAATCGGGTAATAGATTTTTTACTTTGATATAATTTTCATTAGTTTCATAAATATATATATTTTTTAATTCAGTATAATGTATATCAGATTCAACTAATACATTATTCTGTTCAATAAGCAATTGATCAAAATTTATATTAATAAAACTTTTTTTAAAATCTTGTAAACAATACATTTAGTAAATCTAGGGTTTTTAAATCTTATTTTTAAACTTAGTAATTTTTTGTCTTTTTTTTAAAATTGTTAAGAAATTGTATTTAAAGAACTTTTTTTTAAAATTGTTACTAAGAATTGTATTTAAAGAACTTTTTTTTAAAATTGTTACTAAGAATTGTATTTAAAGAACTTTAAAATTGTTACTAAGAATTGTATTTAAAGAACTTTAAAATTGTTACTAAGAATTGTATTTAAAGAACTTTTTTTTAAAATTGTTAAGAAATTGTATTTAAAGAACTTTTTTTTTTAAATTGTTACTAAGAATTGTATTTAAAGAACTTTTTTTTAAAATTGTTAAGAATTGTATTTAAAGAACTTTTTTTTAAAATTGTTAAGAATTGTATTTAAAGAACTTTT
>Ga0209390_10006990_pt1 | contig 14710 bp, 20 predicted proteins | sample BON01_FD_187212 | JGI IMG/M metagenome (GOLD analysis project Ga0209390, IMG submission 187212) | Freshwater microbial communities from Lake Bonney liftoff mats and glacier meltwater in Antarctica - BON-01 (SPAdes) (version 2) | ecosystem: Environmental > Aquatic > Freshwater > Ice > Glacier... | reverse complement strand
ATCGTACACCTCACAAAATTCCTCGAGGGACATGTTGTGGTCAGTGGCGCAATAGACACCACAACAGGCACGTCATGTATGATTTGGAAACCGTGCAGGAAGTAGTAAGGCAACACCTGGTCCACGCTGTTCATAGCATGCAGGAGGAGGCCCATGAACGCGACGTTGACGTCCTTGTTGAGTTGTTTCACGTTGGCAGGGAAGCAGCTCTTTACTTCAACTATCTGTCCATGTTTCTCAGAGCAGGAATCGTTGTGATGTAACACAGTTTACTGATGCATTCTTCTTGCCTCTTGGGCAGGAATCCACCTTCGAGAAGGTTTACCTTAACCGTCTCAGTGACATCTGGGGGCAAGTGGTATTGTTGGCCCATTTCGACAAACTCCAGTGGAGTTGCCTCGATGGTTTGCCAGCCAGGATCGAGGAATTTTTTTACGTAGCAGTCTTCCAGCTCCTTGCCCCATGGCAACTGAGCGCCTGTTGAGCTTGTTCCTCTGCGTCGGGGCCTCAAAGGTGTGCTTTACCATCATGAGAGATCTAGTACTACGCAACAGATGCTCATACGCAACGTTGTTGAGGTCACTGGCATTGCAAATCTCGAGCCATTCGCATTGTTCGTGTTGCATTGCGACGGGAGCTTGGTTCATGGTGAAAGTTCCCAGGGCCAAGGTGTTTGTACTAGCACATGAGGCAACGTGAGGCTGCACGTCTGAGGGTCCTAGTTCCCGGGAGTTCTGAAAGGGAATTTTTCATCATCTGTGAGCGCAAAGTACCCCTTGTATGTCTTGCAAGATCTACACGAGACTTCGTGAGGCACAGGCGGAGTCTCGTGCGAGATTTGCACGAGTTGCCTTTTAGAATTGCTTTCCAAGATTGTTCTTGCATTCTTTGTCGTGATGTCAGGCGGTCCCAGCAAGTCGTGGATGAGGACTTGGAGGAGGAGCAGGCATACAAGCGGCTCACGCAGCATCATATGTGTGAGCCCACGCTGGCGTTCCTACTGTGCTGTAACAATCTGGCACTTGCGGAGGCGATGGCTGTTGGGCTGGCAAAGTATTTCAGCGAGACTCTGCTTGTTGAAGTTGGCACGGAGTTGCACGTTTGCGATCTCACCACTGGCATGCTGAAGAACCTGCAATGCATCAGCTGCACGCGACAGCAGGCCGAGCACCTGTACCTAATATCAGACAGGGATTACGGGAGTGCGTGCAGTGTCTATTTCAATTCGCTGGGAGAAATGGAATCCTAATCCTCAGATCTGCTGATGTGAACTTCCAGGTCTGTGTGTTTGTGCACATAAGAGAGAAAGAGAGAGAGTGTGTGCGTATGTGTGTATATGTGTGTAAATGTGCGTGGAGGAGGGGAAAGTGCGACAGAGAGAGAAAGAAAGGGCGTGTGTGTTGTACAGTTGGGGTTACATGCTGCTGTTAGACTCTGTCACTCGAAAGTGCAAATCTGGCTGCTTCGTGTGCTTTCAAATTGTTTCGAAAAGCATGCTTGATGGCACACACTTGCTGTCATTTGCTCCACTTCATGAGATAGCAAAACCGTAGTGATTTTGGATCGCACCATCTGCTGTCTTGGTGACGCGTTTTGATGATCCATTTCCGCCTCCACAGTTTGTCGATGTCAGGCCTTTTTCCATCTGGCCGGGCCGGGCGCGTTTCAAATTCTGCCTTCATCTGACCAATGAAGTTGTGAATTTGAGTAGAAGAATGCACAGCATCCCTATGCTGCATAGTTTTTACCACTCTTTTCATATCCGTACCTTGGAATGTCTGTCGTGAGAATGATGGAAAAGTGCAATCAGCGAGGTCTGTCACAACATGTCCTTTGTTGGTCGTCATGTTTTTCCTTCGTTGACTGATTTTTTGTGTAGGACCATATGGATCTGCATACGAGAAAAGTGTCTGAGAAAATATAACAGTATGCCAATACACACATGCATCTCCTGTCATTCAACAGACATCACACGGCATTCTTGCATCCACCTCACATAGGGGTCCACAAATTGCACAATGATGCGTGGCGATACTCTCATCGTTGTTGAGTGCACACAGTTGGCAATCCACCCCACCGCTCACTTTACCATCGTTAGCGGTATTTTGACTCCCTGCCCCGGCTGCAGCTGCAGCATCCGCCACGCTTGTATCAACTAGCAGCACCGCTACTCGTTTGGCAACTTGTTCCTGGCTGCATCCTGCCACCTCAATCTGTGCAGCAGCAGGAGTCCACGTTTTGCATACATGAAGTTTGACCTACGTAAATCGCCATTTAACAATTGGTCGAAACCCGATTTCCACCTCTGGTACCAGAGATGCACCAAAATGGTTCACAACACCTTTTAAATTTCACCTCTTCTTTCTGTTCTCGCCCAGCACTCATGGGACAAGGTGGTCATGGGACAAGGTGTCCGATTCAATCTGCTAACAAACCAAAAACCATCAACCAAAGCCACAATCACTGGCAGTCGACCAAAAAGGACGTTTTCTAATTGCAGACAGACTTGACTATTGCAGTGCAAGAAAATTTCGTGTACTGGAGTCTAATGCATGGGTGTGTACACCATGCTGACTTTTGGATTTAGCGCATAAATCTCATTGGCGCTTAAATCTCATTAGCGCTTAAATCTCATTGGCGCTTAAATCTCATTAGCGCATAAATCTTAGTAGCGCTTAAATCTCACTGGCGCTTAAATCTTTGTAACGCTTAAATCTCATTAGCGCTTAAATCTCATTAGCGCTTAAATCTCATTAGCGCTGGAATCTCATTAGCACTGGAATCTCATTAGCGCTTAAATCTCATCAGCGCTTACATCTCATTAGCACTTAAATCTCACGAGCGCTCAAGCCTCATTAGCGCTTAAATCTCATTAGCGCTTACATCTCATCAGCGCTTAAATCTCATTAGCGCGTAAATCTCATCAGCTCTCAAATCTTGTTAGCGCTTAAATCCCAATAGCGCTTAAATCTTATTAGCGCTTAAATCACATGAGCGCTTAAATCTTGTCAGCGCTTCGATCTCATTAGCACTTAAATCTCATTAGCGCTTAAATCTCATTAGCACTTAAATCTCATTCACAATTAAATCTCATTAAAACTTAAATCTCATCAGCGCATAAATCGTATTAGCGCTTAGATCAGAGAGGAAATCCGAGCGCTCACAGTCTCAAAAACACTAGCCTTGTCGGACATCATCCTCAAACATTTTCACGTCTCTATTCTGCGTAGCCCCGAGTGGGCTGTTAGCTCTCTTCCGACGGAACTGGCCAACTCGCAAACGGCAGCACTCAAACTCTTCAAAAAAATTACCGGCCCATTCAGTGGGCTGGTAATTTGAGAAGTAGAATCATCGGGCCGCTCTCTCCTGGGGAGACCGGCCCATTAAAGGGCCGCAGCCACCACTGTCGGCCCCTCTTTCGCTCGCCCACACGTGGGTCAAGCAATTCTATCAGGCCCCTCTGATATGTTTATATGTGTGTATGTGGGCATGTGTGCATTTACACGTGAATATGTATATGTGTATATGTCCATATGTGTATGTGGTTAGGTGCAGCTGGTCCCACTTGGGGTCATTTTCGAGAGCTCGAGGCTCAAAGCTCGAACGTCTCTTTTGCCACGTTTCGGTGAGAAGGGGCGTTCGAGCTTTGAGCTTTGGGCTTGTAGCAGCATTCGGGGGTGTCACCTCAGGTGGGATGGGCTGTATATGTATGTGCATATATGTATATGTATGCGTATGGGTATGTATATATATATATATATATGCAAATGCGTATATATGTATATATGTAGATGCGTGGGTGTGTGTATGTGTGTATACATATATATGCGTATGTATGCGTGTGCTTGTATATATACATATGCGTAAAGTATATGTGTATATATGTGTGAATATATATATGCGGGTGTATGCGTATATATATGCATGTATATATATGGGTGATTATGTATGTGTATGTATGTGGACACATGTAAATATATGTGAGGGGCCCTATCACCCCCTGCAGTTTGGCCGCAGGGGGTACTGTTTTTATAAGAGTGAGAACACCGAATCTGACTGGTACACTGCGTCACCCTACGGGCTGGTGGATCTCCAACTTCCCCATAGCTCTGACAGGGGATATCATATTCCTCTCTCAGAGTCTGTTACTGCTGTGTACCCTCAACAAGTGGTACTCTCATGCACCCCAACCTTGCGCACCTACTGTTGACCATCAACCAACAACAAGGACGCGAATCTAACAAGCTTGCTTTTGTGTTCTTCACTAACAACTTCCACCCTGGTGCCTAACCCTATTACAACAGACTCATACTTTCTGATTCTGAACGGACCCGCATCGAACACATACGCAAAGGTCACCTAAGGCACGGTCACCAACAGCTTGTACACACATCACAACGAGATCACAAACCAACCACTCACAAATGGATGTACTACCCGCACACCTCAATATAGATTCTTTTCGAGATTCTCTTAAAGGATTAGTTGCATTGGAGATCGTCCTTGATCTTCCTTTTGGTTTTCCAATAAACAACATTATCTCACCAGGGTCCGGCAGGATCTTCGGTGATGCATCCGTCACCATAGCTCAGTGGAGAAGAGCGCAGGACCTAACAAATTTGGGGTATCCGCAGGTCCCCAGTTCGATTCCAGCTGAAAATCCGTCAACTCAAATCAACATGGATTTGAGCACATAGACTCTCAAGCAAGGGTTCTAAACTACCGTTTCCAGTTATAAAAGCCAATAAAGCAAAGTGATCTGCAGATCCTCATTGATTGCGACCCCATCTGGTCCGGCGGCCTGCCCCTAGAAACGATTTACGAAGAAAGCCACTGGATCAAGGTCGTACCGTGCGTATTGACTTTTTTTGATTGGTATTGTCGCCTCTATATCCTGTGCCTTCTCCGCCAGCTCTTCCTTGCTGCAAATTCTTAGAAATGCTGCAGATTCTTAGAAACTCTTATCGTCGCCACAGCGTGCTCATATTACTTTCTTTGTCAAGCGTGACAAACTGAGCTTGCTTGTTGGCTTTTGTGCAGCATGCATGCTGTCATACGTCATACAGGTGCCTCCAGATGAAGTGGTGAGCAGCCGTAACTGTGGTTGCCATTCATTCGCAGCCTGCACTGACAGTGTTTTCCAGCCGCCAGACCGTCAGTGCTTTCACCTCGGGCCTCTCGTGCTATTCTGCACAGCCGACACCCGGCTGATGATTGCATCTTGCCTATTTTGGTTAGAAGACTGGCGGTTGGCGTATTTCCTGCCACCACCATCCCCAATCGTCTCCTTCGCTTCCATGGGATTTTTTTGTCACTCAAACACTTCAGCATAAACTTTCCTGCATCCTGTCTCAGCTAGATAGTGTGTGAGAGCGAAGCACATCTGTGCTTTGCCCAGCCTTGGTGAGCTCGATAAACAGAATGTCAGATTTCTGCAAATATGCCCCCACATCTACAGCCCTTTTGCAATTGCTGTCAACCCACTGCATGAGATCCTCTAGCATGGCACCAATTTGCTCTTGCTCATGCTTTTCAGCGGTGCATGTGATGAGGAACCACAGTGTTGCCACACTGCAATGCCCCCGAAAGGATTCTCTAGATCCTGAACATACTTTGCTTCTGCTATTGAGTGCTGCGTTGGCGCAGCCTCAGCTGTAGCCTTCTTTATGTGAGAGTTGAACTTGCTCAAGTAGTACATGAGTTTATCGAATGCAACCTCGATACTGTCTTGATCCTTTGCCACATCAACTCACTTCTTAGTGGAGAGTCAGGTCTTGTACTTCATGGCTGAACTCACAAGAATCTTACGCGTCCTCTCAGTCTCCTCAAACTCGGCCAGAATATCGAATTTGTCGGCGCCGTTGCCATCAGACTACAACAAATTCAAGACAGTCATTGCCAGTGAACCCTTCGGGCGCTTGAGCGACAAGATTATTTGCATGAGCCACTGACTCCTTGTGGCAGCTGTCGTGACCTGAGCTGCACTCCTGCGCCATTTATTGACAGCCGCAGGCAGTGTTTCACCCGCCTCAAATGCAAAGACAGGCAGCGCATGGCCCGACCAGTCCACTTTGACATCCTTGTCGCTGGCTGCCATGGTGCTGATCTAGGCTGAGTTTGTTTTGATAATGTGTTAGCACCGAGTTGTCGTCCGAGTGTGCACAGCTGCTTGCGATGATCACTCAAGTGTCATGCTTGTTGGTGAGCAGAAAGCCTCGCGCAGCGCAGAAAAGAAAATGCGCACTCTTCAACGAACATGCAGTCTCGCGCTGCGCAGGGAAAAATGCATGCTCTGTTCCGTAATATTCAGTTGATGATCCCACGGAGGCCTGTAATGGTTCACTGCTGATATAGTAGTCGCGTTGCGTTTTATACTACTGTTGCAGAACACCTGATTTGCGTCTACTTCTTTTGTGATTCGGTTGCCGTCGTCTGTACGCTGCCCTGCCAAATCTTGCTTGATTTGTGCTGGTTGCCGACGCTTGCGTGCTGCCTTGCCGATCGTTGTTGTCAGTTGCCATCACGTTTGCGCTACCGTGCCAGTGTTGCCTTGTTCAAGTGTTATTGCATGCTCACTCTGAATGCGAGATGCTGGCAAAAAATAGCTGGCAGAGGGCTCTATTTCAGCAGGTTCATAACCTGATAGAAGCTGAGATCATCATCTTCCATAGGGATAGGAGCAATGTCACTGACTCACACACCTAGACAGCCGCTGCGCGGCGTGCTCAAGTTTCGACAAGTTTATTTCGGGAACTGCAACAGAATGCATATCACGAACTGAAGTTGCAGTTATATGAATCCTCTTCCACAAGAGGCATAGATTAAACTCCCGCTAGATTTCATCACACTGCAATACACCAGAATCAAAAAAGGAAGAGATTTTCCCCTCGCGTTACTTAAGACTCTGCAACGCTCTGCACCCCACTGCAACACACCAGAATCATTACTCATTCACGATCTTTATAAAGAGGATATTGAAGTGATTGTCCCCGCGCGACCGAACACTCTTCAACACTCCGCAACACGAGGATCATCACTCAGTCCTTTTGAAGAGGATGTGGAAGAGATTTCCCCCCTGCGTGACTCAACGCTCTGCAACGCTTTGCAACGCTCTGCAACACTCTGCACCACACCAGAATCATCACTCAGTTCTCTCGAAGAGCACATGGAAGAATTTTTCCCCGTGTGGCATCGGAATTCAGGAGTGCATGTTTGTGAGAGTTGGTTGGTGGGCAAGTCTCGATTTGAGCCTATGAAAGTCAATATAAGGTCGCTGTCTCTTTCTGGGTGTCTCTGTGTCTGGGTCTCTTTACACTAATGCAACAAAGGTATTCCCTCATGCTGCTAGTGTGACTGGCGTGTGTCTGTGCGTCTGTGTGTCTGTGTGTCTGTCTTGTCTATGTCTGTGAGTACAGTAGTTTTCCGTATGATAGAAACCACGTATTTCTGCCTACTGTATAGGGGGACCTTTTCTAAAAATATTTCTGTGCAGAAACTCCATAAAGTTTCTTCACTCTATGTGTACATTCAAATCCCGACGCTACAATTTTCATCAGCTGGTATCTATCATGTGAAAGACCATTGCATGGCTGTGTACAGGTTCCAGAGACAAGTACAACATGAGGCGATCAACACCAGCAACACCTGTAACACATTGCAATACACTACAACACTGCAAAAAACGTATTAAAAAACCTTCTTGAGGCGCACACGGGGCGCTCGAAAAGCTTGAAGCTACTGATTATATCGTTGCAATATTCACGAGTATCGTGCAGTGTGTTACAGTGTGTTACAATGCATTTTTGCGGAGCACTCGAGCATCAAACATTTCTTTTCCAGTGTTGATATTTTTTGGCGGCATTTCAGCGCATTTTTTTTAGATTTCCCCACAACTACACTCGTCTCTCCCTCTTCTTCTCTCTCTCTCATTTGCGGCACCCCTCTCTCAGCAATGAGTCTCCCTTGCTTTCTCCCTTAAATTCAGAGCGAATGCATCTGCCCCTTCAAGTATCGTTGCAGCGTGTTGCAGTGTGTTGCAGTGTGCTGTAGCGTGTTGCAGTGCGCGTGCCTGTGCCCCTCCCAATCTCGTCTTGTTTGTCAATTCCCATTCTTCTTGAAATGAGGCAGTTGGGCCTCCCAATTCCAACAAGCTGTTGTCGCGCTCTTTCTCAACGCTCACCAAGGATGCAAACTCAAATTGATCATGATGCAACACGGGAGTCGATTCAGAGGTCAAACTGCGGTGACTAAGTGTCGCATGTTGCTGCATAGCCCTTTTCATCCTGCAAGAGCGAAAGAGATTCAGAAAAGGCGGGAGAAAGACTCGGACAAATGAGGAAAGATAGTGAAAAAGAAAAGATTGAATGGGGAGGGCAATAACGAGAGTGTACAGAAAACCAGACAAAAATTGGAGGGAATAAGGGGAAAAGAATGCATACGAGCGTGACGTGTCAAAGAAGTTTGTATAGCCAGTTGTTTTGTAAACGAGCAAGACGAGACCTTATGAACAAAATTACCGGTACGTGTACCTAGAGATGAAATAGGGGGGTAAAACGGATGGATGGCGACATACATTTCAAGGGATGACGTTGTCGACAGTGTCGGATGATCCGGATTGCTAGTGGATCTTTGCCAATTGCGTGTTACTGCGCCTGGTTGGCTTGCAAGTGCTACTTCACTGCATGTATCGTCAGTGTAAGGTGCACACTGCAGCGCATTGTTTCGAGCCACGGTGGCAGACTTGGAGTCTGGCAAAGAGGATGCAGAGGACATAAACGACTCGGATGAGTCCATCGTTTCTTGACATCTGTCACCGCAAAGGTTTTCGCAGAAATCTGGCCTCAGCCTCTGAACTTGATCTTGACGCAGACCTGGCCACTGCACTTGGCTGGGCAGAAACTTGGCCTCCCGCACATCATGATGTGTGGGAACCAAATTGTACGTAGATTTACGAGGTTGCCTGCTCTCTTCTGCCGCGCTTTGTTGTTCCGATTTAACCAGCCCTGGTTGCATCATCCTTGATGTCAGCATGAGCACTCCCGGGGCACTCATACGTCGCCGTGGTTCGTTGGTTGCAGGCTTAGACAGGCATCCAACGAAGGCTCCTGGCGATGGCAGCGCTTTTTGTGTGAGTCGCGCTCTGGCCTTTCCTGCAGAGTCCCGAAATGGTTCTTCAAGCTCATTGTAGTCGATTTCTGCCGATGTTTCAAAGCCCACTCATTGATTTTAGTGATCACGGCGACTCAGCAGTGTGCCAGGCTGCGAACAAAGAGAAGATACAAAATCTTTGCTCGAGTAGACTAGATCCAGTGCCTTTGCAGCGGCAGAGTTTTGAATGATATCAAAGACTGAACAAACTGGAACTCACCAGGCCCCAGGCGGTTCAATCGGACCCGATCGTGGCGCGAGTCGCAGCATACCGAATCAGATGAAATCATCGCCCCCATCGAGTAGTCGTCTCTTCGAACTCATACTTTGTGAGATCCGGATGTGTAAACTAAATAGGAACGGAGGCCATGTCAAATGTGATCGTGGCCTTGCCGCACTTGGGTTGAAAAGTTGCAAAGACTTAGACTGGATAGACTAGGTCATCGGTGGCTAAGAAAGGCAAGTTTGTATCTGATATTCCCCATAATCGGCCCATTTTGTACCAAGCAGGGTGTATCAAAGAGAGATAGAAAAGTTTATTATAAGACAACCACCAACAGGGGAAAGAAAACTCCTGGATCTCAGATCAAAACACGAAACTTTCTCTAGGACAGTCCTAGGAAAATGCAAAAATGACATTTCTCTGAGAAAAAGTCCTTAGGAACCCTAGGAACACGCAAAATGAAATTTTGCATGTTCGTTCCCTGAATCGTAGGATAGGTCCTAGGCATGTTCCTCGACTGTCCTAGAGAAAGTTCATTTTTGCATGTTCCTTAGGACCATCCTAGAGAAAGTTTCGTGGGGGAAAAAAAAAGTTATTTTTTTGACAAATTCCGTATAAACTCGTGGTCCCGCCCAAGGACCGCCCAAGAATGGACTAATCGCACTCTGATCAGCCACGAACGGACGAATTCCACTTTTTAGTATCGCCAGGTAGTCTTTCGTCAATTACTGAGATTACTGAGTACACATATTTTAGTCTAATCTAGACCCTTGCTGAATTAAAATATAAAAGTGACTAAAATATTGTAGAATTGGCCCTTAATATTGGACCGATTCCGTTTTTGTGAAACACATTTTACTACATGTCAGCGGTTCGTGGCCGATCAGAGTGCGATAAGTCCATTCTTTGGCGGTAGGTCTCTGTCATTTTTTTTAATGCGCTGGTCTGTGATCTGATGCCAAGACGATTGTTTGATGCCTTTCCTACCCTAGCGGGGGGGCACCGTTGATCCCTGGGCACTACGTTTCTTGGTAGTTAGGGAGACTAATTGTGGGAATTGGTTAGCCCGAGGATACATGTCAGCCCACCAACATTGTGATCTGTTTCACCCACTAGGTTGGGGATGTGATTGGGTCTACCATAAACTAGGTAATGCTCCTATCCTCCGGTCCGGGACAGGTTCTTGGGTCCTAAGTGGCTAATCGGGTGTTCGCCATTCGCTTAGTCTAGTGATTAGGTTGGGTCTTCGAAACCCAAGAACGAAAGAAAGAAACTCTGGCGTATTTCGAGTGGCGCGCGGCGGCTCCGGGGCTAAAGCCCCTCCGCTTGCCGCGCGCCCAGATGACCCCACCCCCAAATTTTGGTCGGTTTTGGCTCATTTTTGTGGGGTGGTCGAGGGTACCGGGACTCCCTATTAGAGACTGCGCAGGAAGCTGCAACAGTTCTGTACAAAGGTGTACAACGGTGAGCGCAAAAAACGTGACAGCAAAGACATTCTTTGAGCGTTTGTATTTGGCCCGGTTCTAGGATTGCGAAAATTTGCGCCTTGAGTCAACTGTCCGTGTGCTCCTACACCCCCGCCGTTCGTTCAACGACTATTTCTCGATTTTCGTGCAAACCCGAATGGCCCCTCAGTTTTTTTTGTCAGCACGATTCACCAAGTAATCTGGCCGAGTTCCGGTACCCTCGGGTGGTCCCAAATTTTGCCTTCCACAAAGCTGTTCCCCATTGATTTCAACAAAGCTGTTCCGCCATGGCGACACAAAAGTTGGAGGAAAGGGCACAGCAACACGATGAAGATGCAGAATAACGCAAAAGTGGCTGCAAGAGCCCATCAAGGGTAAAGCCCGTTCCCTGAAAGATGAGACTCGGAATGGTGATAGAAATGCAAATTGAAATCCTGAATGGTGGGGAAATTTTGGTCAACTAGTCAAAATCGACAAAATCAAATTTCTCGGTATCTCACGGTACAAAGTCGAATTGAGATTCGTTGGATTTAAATTTCGAAGTATCTCGCGGTACAAATTCAAATTGAGATTTTTGTTTAATTTGAATTTACAGTTGACTAAAATATCCCCACCATTCAGGATTTCGATTTGCATTTCTTTCACCATTTCGAGTCTCATCTTCCAGGGAACGGGCTGTACATGGCAAAGCATATGCACTGATCTGTGACAGCTATGCCTGCCGCAAGCTGCCATTTGGGGTGGGGATTTTGCTCATTTTGGATTTTGCTCATAGGGAGCAGCCCCCCCCCCCAAATATTTGGGGGAGAAATCTGAAATTGCTCACTGAAATTTCATCATCCCCAAAAATTTCACCAACCCCCCTTCGAAATTTCGGCCTTCATCGACAAGTGAGGAAACCCCCCCTTCCAAACCCATCGTTTCCATATGAACTTGGGTTTCGAAAAGTCGCAAAGAATAGGTCCTAGCAATTGATTCACACAAATAAAACGACACAAGCAATAAATCGAGATGCAAGAACTCTTGTCGTCCACAAACGCAGCAATCGTCCACTTTTTAGTAATGCCAGGTAGTCTTTTGTCAATTACTGAGATTACTGAGTACAAATATTTTAGTCTATTAAGGCCTATCCATGAAGTAAAAGATAAAAGTGAGTAAAATATTGTACCACTGGTTCTTATTTTTGAAGCCATTTTGTTTTTGTGAAACATGATATTTACATTTTACTACACACGTGTTCTATTGTTTGAAAAACGATATCGAGTCAACGCTTTATGATTATTCAAAAAAGCATTATTCATTTCGAATTGGAGAGGGCCATAGAAACTGCTTTATCCAGTTCTGTGACTCGTGACTCAGTCACGTTTGTAGTGTCTGAATACGTGTTCAACACAAAATATTGAGGTACCGGCCGCCGACCTCAGATGTGTCCCCATGTGTACCCGCCACCATGGACGTCCCACCATGTTATTTTTGCGTTGAAAACAAGACAATTGCATTGTTAGTCCACAATTTGTCTGCTCCTACGTGAAATAGTCACGCAGTAGTTTTGACTTGCTCCTACGTGAAATAGTCACGCAGTAGCCCTTTCGTGACATATGTCACGAAAGATCTAAAAATAACATTTTAAAATACCGGCGATGTTGATGCACAAATAAAACGACAAAAATAAAATGAAGGATGAATTTAACCTACGCAAAATTTGTACCGGAGAGTTTTTCAAGTCAGTTATTTGTGTGTATAAAAGCCAAATTTTACAATCACATCTTCAATTGTGTTTTCAAAAACAATATGGAGTCAACAGTTCATGATTATTCGAAAAAAACCATGATTCATTTCGAATTTGAGAGGACCATAGAAACTGGTTTATCCGGTTCTGTGACCGTGACTCAGTCAGAAAGAAAGACAAAAACAGTCGAGCCGGTTCTGCGACTGAGTCGAGTCGTGACATTCGAACTTGCATAGAAATTCAGAGTCTCGGACATCGTTGAACGAGACCGTCTGGCAGAGACGAGACTATGCCCAATCCTATTTGAATCGAGAACCTCCGGTCCTCTGTAATCCCTCCTCGTTTGGATCGCATGAAACTCGGACATAGAATTAGCAGTTTGAGTGTCAGTGCGCTCCATGCTGTAATGCGGCAAACAATGTCTACTCTGACACTATACCATTTGATTGTTGACGATGATGATGATGATTGCTTTTATTACTACAAAACGTGGTTTTGTACCCTTGATTGAGGGTCTATGCGCTCAAATCTATTATTTTAGATTTGAGATCATCGGTGGTTTGCGTTCACATCTTTTGCTTTTCTTTTTCGAAAGAACAAATACGTTCAAGGAAAAAAAGCAGTTCGTCCAAGATCTCATCCCGCCTCCTAGCATATACATACACATGTGTACTTTGTACACATATACGAATACATATATGCTAAGATTTCATTGATCAACAAATGAAACGAACAATTAATCATGTAGGACGTTTCACGCAAAATTTGTACCAGAGAGTTTTTCAAGTTATTTACCATTATAAAAGCAGAATTCATAATCTTCAGATTTTAATACAGCTGTGGACAAATGACTCTGCCCCTTCCGATTTTGCAGCAGCAATAAACAACCTAAACCAATTTGGAAATCACCGGAAACAGCAAGTACTCAACAGAAACAGCAAATAATTCCAGCCAATACTTGGGTTTTCATGCTTCTTAATTTCGAAACTAAACTTCCTGCCTGCTTTCAAAATTACAGGGGTCCAAAGTTATTTGTACACAGCCGTAATTCAAGCCAACCCCCGAGCCCAGAATGTATGTAGACCATGAAGGGAACTGCAAAGGCGATATCAGTCCGAATTGAGACCAAGTAAACACGAGAGTCCACATCCGCACTATCAAGGCGCCGCACACGCCAAGGTCCTGGGGAGAGGGACGGTGCGAATGTTGCTTTCATGCCTCCTAGAAACATGAAGATCCTGGGCGCAGTGAAGTGAAGATTGCCTTTATTATTGCTCAGAAAGAAATAATGTAGTAGTTTTATTTGCAACTCTTAAGGTGCAGTCTTGTATTTTCACAGAAGTGAGTGACTGTGGGTTGCTGATTGTGGTCACATCTTTTAATTTTCTCAAAAGAAAAGACATGTTGAAAGAGAAAAAAGCAGTTAGCCCAGATCATCAAAACCTGCAGCCTAGCATATATGTAGACAAATGTACTTTGTACACCTATACAGGCTACATATATACTGCGCTTTAGTCTATCTGGATTATTCCAGTTCTCCAGGTGTCTCACTCCAACTCCTGGGCTCACAACCAAGTACCCCATCTGTGCAGTATGTGTGAGTGTGTGCATATACACACATGTACACCTACATACACCCCCACCCGCGTTAAAAATAGAGAAGACACAGACAACACCCCTATCTTTCCTTCTGTCAAAAATAATCCCCCACGCTAAGCAACAAGTGCTTTCATACAATAGCTGAACTTTCCCATCCTCGTTCCCCAACAATAAATGAACAAACTGCACATACATGAGCGCATATGCACATCCTGTAGCACCGGCGAGCGTGCGAGCAAATGTGTATGCTGATGTTCACAACACCTGTTGAATGTACACACCTGCACATGCATGGTGCTCACAACACCTGTCAAACATACATGCATACTCTCTATCAAAAATGCAAATGCACTCGTGCATGCGCACATATGCAACAGTGCAGAAGATTCTTTGCCATGGAAGGTATTGCGAATTTATCTTGAGTCTTGCACAAGCATTGTGCAGGCTGTCGTTTGCCGCTCGCTCTTGCTGCCCGTCCTGCTGTCTCGACCAAACCCGTCACCCGACGCTGTTCGCTCAAGAAATCCACGCTAGCTCATGACACAG
>Ga0209390_10006985_pt1 | contig 14717 bp, 15 predicted proteins | sample BON01_FD_187212 | JGI IMG/M metagenome (GOLD analysis project Ga0209390, IMG submission 187212) | Freshwater microbial communities from Lake Bonney liftoff mats and glacier meltwater in Antarctica - BON-01 (SPAdes) (version 2) | ecosystem: Environmental > Aquatic > Freshwater > Ice > Glacier... | reverse complement strand
TTAGAATTATTACCGATCGCTCTAAAAGCAATCATTAAAGAACATCAGTTAAAGATCGATCGGATCCCGATCTATCTAGTTTCAGTTGTTCCCAGTCAAACAGTAATCTGGCAGCAATTATCGCAAGTTACAACAATTACTCTAGCAGATATTCCCCTAATCAATCTCTATCAGACAATCGGAATCGATCGAGTGTTAGCTGTATTTGGTGCGGGTGAAATATCTGGTTATCCAGTCTTAGTTATCGACGGTGGTACGGCATTAACTATTACTGGTGTCGATGCTAATTGTCATCTAATTGGCGGTGCAATTTTACCAGGATTGAGATTACAACTACGCTCATTAGCTGTCGGTACTGCTGCATTACCACAAATAGGATTACCGCAACAATTACCACCGCGCTGGAGCGACAATACCGCAGGATCGATCGCGAGTGGGATATTATATACAGTTAGTGCTGGAATTATCGATTTTATTCGAGATTGGGATCGACTATATCCAGACAGTCAGATTGTCTTTACTGGTGGGGATGGAGAGCTTTTGAATGGGTGTGTTCAGGCAAATTTGTTTAGACATTTAGCAGTTACGAGATACGATCGGCAGCTATTATTTCATGGATTGGCTGCAATTTTAGCTATAGATAATTTACCATAGCTCTATTTCTTCTCGTTCGACCCTAGTTTGGATTCGATCGAGAAATGCAAGAATTTCTCGATCGGTTTGAATCGAGATCTTTTGGGATGAAGTAGACTCTATATCTTTGATTGATTTATATTCAGAATTACGCACAGCCTGGGCGTACAATTGACTTTGCTTGACGATCGATCCAAGATCTGAATCGCTCTGTAAAACTAGTAATGGTACTCTGAACTGAGATAGTCGATCGGCAACTAATTCACGACGAATTTCCTGATTCGACCTCTGAAAAATCAACTGACAAGTAGTAGGAAATTTAGTAAAATAATTCCAATAAGCTTGACTTTTAGCCAAAGAGGAAGCACCATCACTGACAGCTACTATTACTTTCAACCCATTGAGCCACAGCGATAATAACCATGGGTAAGTAAGTAACCATTTTGTTAATTGATTATATTGATTCCAATCCGCCCAAGAAAATCCTTCAGGTGAAATTGCTACTACACCTCGAACTAAATCTGGATACTTTAAGGTATAACTAACTGCAATCCAGGCACCGAGAGAGTGCCCAACTAGATAAACCGGATGTAACTTAATTGCGGTCAAAAATTCATGGAGACAATCGACTTCCATCTCGATCGAATTTGGAGTTTGGATGGCAGTGGAATTACCAAACCCTAACAAATCGATCGCTAAACAATGAAAATTCTTGCTTAATATCCCGATCGAATTTTCCCACTGGGTAATATCATACCAACTACCATGTAAAAAAATTACGACAGGTAGCCGATCGTCTCCCGCTTCACGCCAGAATATTTTTCCGGCTGAGAGTTTGATTCGAGAAGTACGATCGACCATAGGGGCTAGATATTAAAAGACAGCGAACCACCAGGCCAGGAATGTGAGGAGATCTTCAATTCCAGCATTAGCTAAGTTAATAGTACAACTGTCAAAGCCTACACTTCAATCTACCCACTAGTATTTTTACCTCGCGATCGCGTATGATAAGGTTTGCTAAAGCTACGTTCGATTCGGATTAACTACCGAAAATTAGCTCCAATCTTTTATGAAGACAGCTACGGATTTCTAGCACAGCCCTGACAGCTCCAGTCCAATCGGATTGGTAGATGTCTCCTATCGTTTATTTTTACAGAGGCACATATGGCAAAACGCCGCAACCTGAAGAAGGAAAAGGCGGAGCGTAATCAAGCATACGCTCGTAAGTTTAGAAAACGCCCCACTGGCGGTCGGATGTTCAAATCGAGATTCCGTCCTCAATCTAGTGGTACTTCGGCTGAGGAAGATAACGAAGATACTTCAGCAGCAGCAACTTAAATTAGGGGTTAGGCTTTAGGCTTTAGGGGGATGAACTTCCCTCAGAGCTATCGCCTTTGCCCCTACGATGTTATTTAAATGAGCCGGGTTTTGGCTCGATCGATCGCTTGACGAACCTGCTCAAATCCAGTACCGCCATAACTATTTCGCGCTGCTACAACCTGCCTAGGGTCGATCGCATCGTAGATATCGGCTTCAAATGCTGGATGTAGGTCTTGCCATTCCACTAGACTGAGATCCTTGAGCAGTTTGTTTTGACTCAAGCAAGTTTTGACAACTTTTCCGACTAAATTATAGGCTTCGCGGAAGGGCACACCTTTAGTAGCTAGGTAATCAGCAACATCGGTAGCATTAGAAAAATCTGTAGCGACGGCTGCTGCTAGCCGTGCGGGCTGAAATTCGATCCCCTCCTGAATCAAGATCGTCATCGCTTCGAGACAAGCTTGTACGGTATTGACAGCATCAAATAGGGCTTCTTTATCCTCTTGTAAATCCTTATTGTAGGCAAGCGGTAAACCCTTCATTAGCACCAGCATGGCTTGGAGATGTCCAAAAACTCGTCCAGTTTTGCCGCGTACCAGTTCGGGCACGTCAGGATTCTTCTTTTGAGGCATGATACTCGAACCCGTCGCACAGCGATCGGTCAAGCTCACAAATCGAAACTCTTCAGATGCCCAAATGATGACTTCCTCAGCCAATCGGCTCAGATGTACCATAATTATACTAGCTGCACTGAGAAACTCGATCGCAAAATCTCGATCGCTCACTCCGTCCAAACTATTACCGTAGATATCGTCAAAACCGAGTAACTGCGCTGTATATGCGCGATCGATCGGAAAAGTAGTTCCGGCTAGGGCACCACATCCCAAGGGCGAGATATTAGTTCTTTTGTAGACATCTCCCAACCGCTCCCAGTCGCGTTGCGCCATCTCAAAATAAGCAAGTAGGTGATGAGCTAAACTTAGCGGTTGAGCGCGTTGGAGGTGCGTATAGCCAGGAATCAGCGTCTCGACATGTTCCTGTGCAAGGGTGAGTAATACTTGCTGAAACTCCCGCAATTGGGATTGAATCTGATGGATGCGATCGCGTAAGTATAATCGCGTATCCGTACCGACTTGATCGTTGCGCGATCGAGCCGTATGCAGCTTTTTACCAACATCACCGACAATCTCTGTCAGTCGGCGTTCTACCGCAAAGTGAATATCCTCTGCATCAACGCCAGGATGGAAATTACCCGCCTGATATTCTGCGCGGATTTGTTCTAGACCTGCAACTAGTTGTTCGCCCTCCGTCGGGCTGATAATCCCTGTGTGAGCGAGCATCTGAGCATGAGCGGAAGAACCAGTCAGATCGTATTCGATCAGTTGGAGATCGAAGCCAATACTAGCATTGAATTTGGCGATCGCTGGATGTAGAGTACCTTCAAAGCGGTCGCTCCAAGTCTGTGGTCGATTCATGGTTGGGAACAGGAGTAAATACTCCTGAATTAGGGGTGATAAGCTAATACACTTTCTCAGTCAGATAGCTGGAACGTTGACTAGTTAATCATCAGCTACTTACTAGTCACTATTTCCAGCAGATGATGTAATTATGAATGTCCACCTATGAAACTTTAATTGAGTGCCCAGATGTCGATCGAACAAACTACCGTTCGTGCTAGCACTTTACTCACTTTACTGTGTCTCAGTGCTGCGCTGACTATTACCAGTTGCGGTAACAAAGATAAAAAGGTTTGACAGCGGCGATTAAAGGAATGACTGCTGCGATCGACAAAAAATAACTCAAGTGTCGTCTAAACCTTTCATCCTCAGTATTCCCAATGTTCGCTCACACTCCCGGCCAAGAGGAACAACTGAAGTAATTCACATCCTCACAGCTTGGGCATGAAGATCCCAATCTAGTGGGAGATGTTATAATGGAGTGAACCTCTAGGTTGGCAAAGGATATATAATGCCTGCGAATAATGGATCTAAACATCAGACGATCGTTCGTCCGCTGCAATATCGAGATATTGACGCGATCGCTAGCTTATGTCAACAAGCAATTATTCCCGACCCAGCCGTAAAGGCGCAGATCGATCGACTATTCAAACAAATGAATCGGTGGTACGCACCGTTTCAATTCCTCAATATTATTCCTACTCCGAATCTGACCGATCGATCGCTGCTAGTCGCCGAGTGCGGTAAACAGGTTCGCGGTGTAATTAGTGTCTCGCCCTTCAATCGGACTCGCAGCACCTGGTATGTAGAATGGGTGTCCATCGACCCTCAAGCGACTACCCCAGACCAAGTTACAGGTAAAAACGATATTGGTTCTCAATTGCTGCGGTATTGCTTTGAGCATATTGTGGAAGCCAGTACCTGGGTGCTAGAAGTAGATATCAACGATAACCCTACCCTAGCTCTATATCGACAAAATGGGTTTCAACCATTAGCTCACCTCACCTATTGGGAAATTGCCCCCGAATTACTCCAGGAGTTGGCGCAACGCGAACCAGATTTGCCCAATCTCCTCCCCGTCAGAAATACGGATGCTCAATTGATCTACCAACTAGATACAGTATCCATGCCGCCGCTATTGCGTCAAGTATTCGATCGCCAAATCCACGACTTTAAAAATAATCTCGCCCAAGTGGTGGTGGGCAAATTTAAGGAATGGTTCCAACAGCAGCAATCTATTAGTGATTATGTATTTGAGACGCAACGGAAAGCGGCGATCGGTTACTATCATCTGTCATTAGATAACGCTCGTCAAATCCATCAAGCTGAATTAACAGTTCATCCAGCATACACTTGGCTCTACCCAGAGCTAATGGCTCAACTGGCGAGATTGTGCCAATACCTGCCGTCTCAGCCACTCCAATTAGTTTCTGCTGACTACCAACCCGAACGTGAAGAATACTTCCAACAAATCGGTGCAGTGCGTGTCAAGCATAGTCTATTAATGTCTCGTTCTGTCTGGCATAAGCTCCGCGAAGCCAAACACCTCTCCCTCGAAAACCTCCAAATTGCCGAGATGCTTCAAAGTCTCCAACCTTCTCGTCAGCCTCTCCCCAACCGGATTGATAAAAATGAGCCAGAAGATTTGAGTTAGTCGTTCAGATATTGTTGCGCCCCAGATCGTTGAAGCTGATAGAATAGAAGATGATTTAATAGAATAAATACCAAACCGATGATTGTCGCACTGCTGTATTTAATTTTGAGTGGGACTTACCTGTTAGTAATTCCTGGAGCATTATACTTATATCTCAAACAGCGATGGTATGTAGCTAGTTCGATCGAACGAGTATTCATGTACTTTCTGGTATTTTTCTTCTTCCCTGGATTGTTATTACTGTCACCGTTTCTGAATTTTCGTCCCAAACGACGCGAAATAGAGGTTTAGATCTAGCTAATGCGGAGAATTGATGTCATTTTTATTGGTATTGTCGTCTTTGCGATCGGTGGTGCTGGCTATCTCGGATTAACGTTTGTTGGAGTAGACAATATTAATGCTGGGATTTGGAGCCAACTATTATTAGTCGGCATCATTCTAGCGTGGTCATTTAGCTACGTATTTCGGGTAGCGACAAAAAAAATGACTTATACTCAGCAGCTTAGAGAATACGAAGAAGCTGTCTTGCAAAAACGCCTAGACGAACTCACCCCCGAACAATTAGCCCAGCTACAAGCCGAGATCGAGCAAGAACGAACAGAAAGTAGCAACTCGTAATTAGCTGTATCGGCAATAAATTAGTCCATTTATCAGCGATAACCCGATCTGGTTCTCATCCCCATCCCCTCACCCCTAATTTGATGCTTTCCGTTTCTAGTTGCTTTAAGTCTTTACGCGATCGTGGACAGTGTGCTTTAATTCCGTTTATCACTGCTGGCGATCCGGACTTGGCAACTACGGCTGAAGCTCTCAAAAGGCTGGATGCAGCCGGCGCAGATTTAATCGAGCTAGGCGTTCCCTATTCCGATCCCTTAGCGGATGGTCCCGTGATTCAGGCTGCGGCTACCCGTGCATTGGCTCGAGGAGTTAAGTTAAATGATGTCATCCAAATGGTGGCGCAGGTAAGTCCGCAGCTTAAAGCACCGATTATTTTATTTACTTATTACAATCCTATTCTCAATCTGGGAATTCGTAACTTCTTAACCAAGATTGCTGCGGCTGGAGTCAAAGGTTTAGTAGTACCGGATCTCCCGCTAGAGGAAGCCGAAGAGTTATTGGTACCTGCGGCGGAAATCGGCATCGAAGTTATCCTCCTCGTTGCGCCGACTAGCTCTCAGGATCGGATTGTGGCGATCGCCGCTAAGTCTCAAGGCTTTATTTATTTGGTAAGTGTTACTGGTGTAACTGGTGTGAGATCTGGATTGGATCGCAGGGTGGAAGATATCTTGACAAATCTGCGGAGTGTCACTGATAAACCGATCGCCATCGGCTTTGGGATCGCGGCACCAGAACACGCTCAACAGGTGCGAAAATGGGGCGCAGATGGGGTAATTGTCGGTAGTGCAATGGTCAAGCGGTTAGCTGAAGGAACGCCTGAAGAGGGGCTAGATTCGATCGACCAATTTTGTCGGAGTTTGAAAGCGGCGATTTGCTAACTTTGGCGTTGAGGATAGCAATTGAGTTGTAGTTATGTTAAGGATCGTGATGAGTCACCAGCACTAATTTAATAAAGTTAGGTAAAATTAGAGTTTAGCTGACGTGGGTAGGCGATCGTGCTCGAACTAACAAGTATTGGCGAATTTTCTCGATCTCATTGTATTGGAATTTGTGCTGTTTTAGTCCCAACTAATTTAGGTTTAGCTAGTGCCACAATGGTGTTAGTCGGATTGAATCGATCGGCTCGGACGATCTACACTACTGTGGCTCTATCGGTATTGCCAGCGGTTATCTTATTATTACATGTTGCTACTTGGTGGGCGATCGGTGTAGTAATGTTACCGACATTTATTTTGCCGGTATTGGTAACGACTTGTTTAGTTATTCAGGCTTATGCGCTCATCAATCCTCAGCAACTGAGAAATTCATTGATAGCGACATCAAAATTTTATGTGGCTAAATATCAGCAGTTAGTAGCTAATTAATCGGATTAATTACTGAGATTAGTTCTCAAAATTGAGGTAAGTTGCAAGTTATTCTCATTAGAAAAAACAACATTGGTGTCCTAATTGCGATCGGTGATGAGTAGATGTTGATGGTACGGTTAATGAAGATTAACAGAGGATGATTTGGCAATTATAAAAACTTGCTAAAATATGATTGATGACTTACTATCTCTATCTAGATAACTTGTTTCGATCCGATCGTAAAAATCATGCTCAAGCGTCGCTCTTTTCTTAGCTATTTTAGTATCGGTTGGTTAGTTAGTTGCTTCCCGGTGGCATTAGCAGCTTGCGCTCCCAAATCCGATACCAATGCCCAGGCTCCAACCACAGGCGATAAAGGAACGACCACACTAGCCGCCACTAAAACGATTGAAGGTTTTACAGTTGTAGGTTCTGTTGCCGCGCTCGATCGAGCTGGATATTTGCAGACAAAAGAAGTCGCAGTTACCAGAGATCCAGCAAATCCAAAACAACTACTTGCTGTAAATCCTAAATGTACTCATCAAGGTTGTGATGTGAAATGGGCAGCGGGGGCAAAGAAATATGAATGTCCCTGTCACGATTCAGATTTTGCGGCTGATGGTAAAGTCCTCAAAGGTCCTGCGACAACATCTTTAGCAACTTATCCCGTCAAGATTGTTGGCACTCAAGTGCTAGTGAAAGTTTAGCGACCCGTAACTAAAAGTAGTATCTTGATGAATTTCCGAACTGCACGTCCGTACACATATCTGTCGATAGCGGCAGCACTGATGACGATCGCGTTAAAAACTGGAGCCTATTTTTTGACTGGTTCGGTGGGGCTACTCTCTGATGCGTTGGAATCTGGGATCAACCTGGTAGCTGCGCTAGCAGCATTTTGGGCACTATCTTTTGCCCATGCCCCCGCCGATGAAGATCATCCCTTCGGGCATGATAAGGCGGAATATTTCTCCAGCGGGTTGGAGAGCATTTTGATTATCATGACAGCGATCGGGATTGCGGTGGTAGCTTGGCCGAGATTATTTTCGCCCCAACCGATCGAACAAATCGGCTTGGGACTATTTCTATCATTAATTGCTACCGTTATCAATGGTGGCGTAGCCTGGATACTACTACGGGCAGGGCGCAGACTGCGATCGATTACCTTGCGGACAGATGCCCATCATCTCCTCACAGATGTCTGGACTTCAGTGGGAATTACTGTCGGAATTTTTAGTGTCAAACTCACAGGCTTGCTCATTCTCGATCCTTTAATTGCCCTACTTGTGGCTGTGAGTATCCTCTTCTCAGGGATACGGATGCTGCGAGAAACAGGTGCTGGGCTGCTCGATACAGCATTACCAAGCGAAGATCGCGATCTGATTATGAATATCTTTGGTATTTATGAAGCCCAAGGTATCCGATTCCACGCTCTGAGAACGCGAGGATCGGGTTCGCGCAGATTTGCGACTTTTCATGTCTTGGTACCAGGAGATTGGACTGTACAGCAGGGACATGATTTGTGTGAGGCGATCGAGGAGGCGATCGTTCAGGCTCTACCAGGCACTAATGTGGTGTCTCATATGGAACCACTCGAAGATCCTAAATCTTGGACGGATTTGGAACTCGATCGCACATTCGAGTCACCACATTCCTAAATAGATATCGATTGACACTATTGTAAGATTTGAGTTAGGTCGATGGGGGGCGATTAAACCCAGTTGTCACTGAGGTGGGGACTCGATCGGGTCTTGTTGTCTCAAACCGAACTACTGTGGACGGATATTACGTTGCTAGAATAATGAGAGCTGACTTAATACTTCGTTACGATATAAATAATCGAGGCAATAAATACTCGTAGACTTAGATTTAGAGGTCGCTGTGATGAATGGAAATATCCGTGTTGGTTCCCTATTTGGCATCCCTTTTTACGTCAACCCCTCGTGGTTCCTGGTATTAGGGTTGGTGACATGGAGTTATGGAAGTGGTTTAGCCCAGCAGTTTCCCAATTTGCCAGGTAATAGCCCATTAATATTAGGGCTAGTTACTGCCTTGCTATTATTTAGTTCCGTCCTCGCACACGAGCTGGGACATAGCTTTGTCGCGATTAAACAAGGTATTAAGGTAGATTCGATTACGCTGTTCATCTTTGGCGGACTTGCCAGCCTAGAAAAAGAATCTGAAACTCCAGCAGCAGCATTTTGGGTAGCGATCGCCGGACCTGCGGTTAGCTTAGTATTATTTGGTATTCTCACGACACTTGGCTTTGCAGCTCATCTTACTGGCCCAGTAGCGGCAATTATTGCAGTCTTAGCCGCCATTAATTTATCGCTAGGTTTATTCAACCTGATTCCTGGCTTACCCCTCGATGGTGGTAATATCCTCAAAGCGATCGTCTGGAAAGTGACAGGCAATCAATACAAAGGTGTCAAAATTGCTAGCATCGTCGGTCAAGGTTTTGGCTGGGTAGCGATCGCATCTGGGCTATTACCAATAGTCTTGAATGGTAGTTTTGATAACGTCTGGAACCTGCTGATTGGTTCGTTCTTACTCCAAAATGCTGGTAAATCCGCTCAGTATGCCAGAGTCCAAGAGCGTTTGACAGGATTGACTGTAGCTGATGCGGTTACGCCCAATAGTCCGATGATTCACGAGGATATCACCCTACGCGAATTTGTAGACCAACGTACCCTCACTGGTAGCAACTGGCAAAAGTTTCTCGTTACCAATGAGTCTGGGCACTTAGTCGGCGAACTAGCACTAGATGCACTCAAAGATGTCCGATCCGATCGATGGGCACATACAGCAGTCAGCGAAATCATGCAATCGATCGAGCCATCGACAATTATCATCAGCGATCGACCATTATTGCAAGCGATCGAGCAATTAGAATCCAAAAAAGCTACTACTTTGAGCGTTACTAATCATGATGGTGTCTTGCTGGGACTGCTAGAAAAAGCTACGGTGATTAATCTCATCCACCGTGAGCCTCAGGTTAATCCTGCATAATGACATTCGAGATTAGCACATAGCAAAAATGACAGGGCACCCCGACAAATTAATTTGTCGGGGTGCCCTTTTTTGTACCTTCGATCGGTCTAGATGTTTCACCAGTTTAGTTGTCGTGGTAGTGTAAATGAATTGCGATCGTCTGCAAGTAATGTTTAGCTATCTCCACGATGCCATGCACCCAAAATTTGTCCCCGTAATTCTTGCTGGCGGTAAAGGTGAGCGGTTTTGGCCCCTCAGCCGCAAACATCGTCCCAAACAGTTTCTCTGTCTAGATGGCAGCGGTGAGAGTCTGATCCAAGCTACTGCTAACCGATTGCTGCGGCTCACTTCGGTCGGGTTTCCCGACCATGAAGGTGAGACAAGACAGCCGATCGTCGGCGGTTGGGAGGATATTTGGGTGATTACCTCAAAATTGCTGGAGACAGGCGTTCAGGAGCAATTACCCAGCCTTCCAGCGGACAATTTACTAGCAGAACCAGAGGGCAGAGATACGGCTGCTGCGGTTGCTTGGGCGAGTTTGGAAGTAGCCAAACGGTATGGAGACGATGTAATCATCGGCTTTTTCCCCGCAGATGCTTGGATTGGCGATGTTGAGGCTTTTGCTCAGACGCTCGGTGCGGCGGTAGAATTGGCACATAATCAAGGTGCGATCGTCACATTGGGAATTACGCCAACTTTTCCTTCGACTAGTTATGGTTATATTCAGCAGGGAGCAGTTACTCGCCAGGAGCGCGGGTTAAAGACTTATCAAGCTCTTCGATTTACCGAGAAGCCAGATCTAGCAACCGCTAAAGATTTTATTGCTAGTGGTGACTATACCTGGAATAGTGGGATATTTATTTTCACGGCTAAGACGGCAATCTCTGAACTCCAGATTTATGCACCAGAACTGATGCAGCTTCTGATCGAGAAAGGTGTCAGTATTTATCCCACCCTCCCCAAGATCAGTATCGATTACGCCTTGATGGAAAAAACCAAACTAACCCATGTAATTCCTGCCGATTTTGGTTGGGATGACTTAGGCGATTGGAATGCGATCGAACGGCTGCTCAAAGGCGATAGTATTAATGTCGAATTAGCCAATCATGTCTGTATCGATACCCAAGGATCGGTGATATACGCTAGTAATCCCGATGAGGTGGTAGTCACGATCGGTTTAGAAGATGTGGTAGTCGTCCGCGATGGTAATGTTACCCTGATTGTCGCCAAAGATCGCACTCAGGAAATCAAAGAGGTATTGGGTAAAATCAAGGAGAATCCAGAACTCGATCGATTACTTTAAATTTGACCGCAGGACGTATTTTCTAGATACAGCCTACCATTTTTAGATTAATCCCTGGTCATTCATGTGAAAGATAGTAATAATCTAACCTGTAACGCGATGCTCCAAGCAGAGGCTCCACTGAAGAACAGTAATTTAGAGCAGCTAACTTAGATTGAGTTGTACGATATAGTTGTACAACTCAATTAATAATCATGGCAGATCGAGAGATTACCTACTCCCATGCACGATCGCACCTAGCCGAATTACTCACCCGAGTCAGCGAAGGAAAAGAGATTATTACGATTACCAGTCGCAATCGGGGTGATGTCGCCCTCATTTCAGCAGACGAACTATCGAGTCTATTAGAGTCAGTATATCTGCTACGAAGCCCTGCTAATGCCAAACGGTTATTTAGTGCTTTAGAATGGGCAAAATCTACCCAATCCTCACCGCAAACTTTGGCACAGTTACGGGAGGAATTAGCCATTGAGCCGCAAGTCTAAAAATACCAATAGCGGCAATGAAGAGTCAGTACAGCCGATAGTTATTGGATTTGCACCTTTATTCAGTCCAGAGTTCAAAGTAGATCTGCGGTGGTGGTATCGATACGAACCAAAAAAAGCAGATCGAATTATGGATTTGCTTGCCGATATTTTGGATGGCGATCCTTCTACAGGTATCGGTAAACCAGAACCTCTAAAATATGTTGCGCCGAATACTTGGTCTAGACGCATCGATCTAGAGCATCGCCTAGTATATCAAATTGATGGCAACCGGATTATTTTTCTTCAAGCTCGTTACCATTATGAAGAGTAATTTATGCAGTACCTTTGAATAATCCTTGGGGACGAAATAGCAGAGTTAATACCATCAAAATTAGAGCGATCGCGAGTTTATATTGAGAACCAACAATCGGGACGGAAACTTCTTGGGCGATGCCAATAATAAAGGCTCCAGCGATCGCTCCATAAGGGTTCCCAATCCCGCCTAATGTCACAGCGGCGAACATGGGCATAATCAGAAACCAACCCATATCAGGGCGAACATTGGTCACTAATCCATACATTTGACCGCCCAATCCAGTCAAACTAGCAGAAATAATCCACGTCCAAAGTACGACTTGTTCGACGTTAATTCCCGTCACACGGGCGAGATCGATATCATCAGCTACCGCCCGCATTGCTTTACCAATTTTGGTATTTTGGAGGAGAAAATGTAGCCCAGCGATCGCGACTATTGCCAAGCCGAGCACCACTAGATTATAGAACTTAATCTTGATCCCGAATAGATCGATCGCTTCACTGACAGGTAGATTATAACGTTTGGCATCGCTACCCCAGACTAGGAGAATTCCGTTGCGGATAAATAAGGCTAACCCGATCGAAATAATCACCAGCGTCGTCGATGTGGCGCGGACGCGACGCATTCGTTTCCACAAAATCGCTTCAGCTAGCAGTGCCACACCTACAGTTGCCACAATGCCTACCAGCATCGATACCCAGATATTATTCAACACTGGAATCGGACTCAGATTCAGCATCCAAGCGATAAAGGCCCCAAAAGTCATAAAGTCCCCGTGAGCAAAGTTTGACAGCCGCAAAATGCCATACGTCAGAGTCAAACCAACTGCGCCTAAGGCAATAATACTACCTAAGGCAATGCCATTTACAATTAGTTGGGGGTCCATATTCTATCTAGTATCGCTGGGAAGATCTTATCTTAACAGTTGACTGTCAACTGTTTAAGGTGCAGAACCATGACAGATGCGATCGTCCCACCAGATATTATTGGTACCCGATCGAGTACCATAACTAGGTGTAATTCCATCAGTACTCCTCTGAGCATTGCCGACGACTGACGCGATCGAACTTTTGATTACCTCGCTCGGAACTTGCACCGACTTGAACGATTTCAGCAGCTACGGTCGATTTGATGCGAGTATTGCGGATATTAAAATAGTTGCTCAAGGGCGCACAAGCACTGCGGAGAGCCTCCTCTTGGTTGGGAATAGCTACAGATCGATCGGCCACCATTAAAGCGGGTACAAATCGATTCTACCGACCAGGTAGCGGTAGTGTAGATGCGTCCACTAGCTGCGGCTAATTTTCCCCTGGCTTCAGTTTGTTCTGTGGCAATTTCACTCGAACTCAAGCCGAGATTGGCGAGTGCGGTATCGAGAGCTTGACGACGAGCATTATCATTAGTCGATCGCCAAGCCTGTCGCAACAGTCGCTCTCGTGCTGGCTTCACTAATATATCATTAGCTTTTTCAAACTCAGTCGTTGTCGGTCTGCGGGCTTCGTAAAAATTTTGTCGGAAATTGTGGTGAACGAGGAATTGGGGCAGGAGTGGTTGTCGGGTTGGTGGGAATAGACGGTTTAATGTCGCCAGGAAGTGGATTTTTTGGAAGGGGGACGGGAATCGGTAATTGTGATTCTGCTGGGGTGGGAGTTTGGGTAGGTACTGGGATTGGTGTCGGGGTAGTCAAGCTTGGGGAAGTAATTCTTTGAGCGATCGTCTGAGTCGGAAATGCTAGCGAACGTGAATTAATGGCGATAACAGCAATAAGAGGTGTTAGAAATAATACTATCAGTGGAAAGATACGCTTAAAGAATAAACTAAATTTAGGCATGGAGTCAGAGTCTAATTAACTAGCTCAGTATGAACTATTCTCGCTCTATTTAGCTCCATTCTAAATTTACATATGTCACAATTTTATTAGATTACATATTTTAAGCTTCCACTTTTAATTTTGAAAAAAGCTATGCTATCTACGATTGCTACTCCCGCGCCATTACTCCTAGATCGATATCAACAAGTTCGGCAAGTCAGTGAAAAAATTTGTCAACCGTTAGCGATCGAAGACTACACTATCCAAAGTATGCCCGATGTGAGTCCACCTAAATGGCATTTAGCACATACTACCTGGTTTTTTGAAACTTTTCTACTCCTACCATATTTACCAGGATATGCCGTCTTTCATCCCCAATTTGGTTATTTATTCAACTCTTACTATGAAGCCGTTGGCGCACGTCATCCTCGTCATCAACGGGGAATGCTTTCTCGTCCGACAGTAGCAGAAGTTTATCGGTATCGCGCTCATGTCGATCGAGCCATGATGGAATTACTGTCCATAGTCGAACATCCCGAATTAGCCGATCTCCTCATCTTAGGATTACACCACGAACAACAACATCAAGAACTACTACTTACCGATATCAAACATATATTAGCACTCAATCCTCTTCATCCTATCTATCGCGGCGATCTACATCCTACTACTTTTATAGATAGCACTTTTCAATGGCTACAATATTCAGGTGGCTTATATAATATCGGTTATCAAGGCGATGAATTCGCCTTTGACAATGAATCTCCCCGTCATCAAATATATCTACAAGACTACAAATTAGGCA
>Ga0209390_10006984_pt1 | contig 14718 bp, 16 predicted proteins | sample BON01_FD_187212 | JGI IMG/M metagenome (GOLD analysis project Ga0209390, IMG submission 187212) | Freshwater microbial communities from Lake Bonney liftoff mats and glacier meltwater in Antarctica - BON-01 (SPAdes) (version 2) | ecosystem: Environmental > Aquatic > Freshwater > Ice > Glacier... | reverse complement strand
TATCCTCCCTCCCTTCCTCCTCCTCCCCCTGGACGTACACCGAAGACCTCTCCCTCGACTACGCCCGCGCCCAAGCACTAATGCATCAGGCATACGGAAACCAAATCCAAGAAACAGGACATAAAACCCGAGGCCACTTATGTGTGACCGACTCTGATCGAGCCTTGGCACACGACGCTCAATCCTCCTTATTATACGGCGAATTACTCCCAAGAGGAATAAACAAAGCCCTGGGCGCCCTCCGATTGAGAGGAGCAGAAGCAGCAGTTGTCTACGAGCTAGGCATGGGGATAGGTAAAGTCGCCATGCAGGTCTTCCTTCAATTTTCATCGACAGCAGAGGGGGGGGAGGGAAGGGGGAGTGAACCTTCTCCGGAAGAAGCAGGGAGGGAGGGAGGGAGGACGAGGGGGAGGGAGACGAGGTTGAGGAGGGTGTATGGGGTGGAGTTGTCGTCGGCGAGGTTCGTGATGGCGGAGGCGGCGGCCCATCGGTTGTGTAGGGAACGACCGAGGGAGTTTAGGGTGAAGGAGTGGGTGAGGGGGAGGAGGGTGGTGGTTGAATCGATTGCTCCTGCAACAGGAGATGGAGCAGGAGGAGGTGGAGAGTATGGAGGAGAAGGAGGGGCAGGAGGAGGGAGGGAGGGAGGGGGGGCGATACTTGAGATGGAGGTCGGGAATCTTTTGGAAGTACAGGGGTTGGAAACGGCGGATATTGTGTTGCTTGAGACGGATTTGGGAGCAACGGTTTATCCTGATTTATGTGTGATGTTAAGGAGGATGAAGAGTGGTGCCCGAGCATTTACTTACTTGGATCTGAGGATGATATGGGGGGAAGGGTTGGGGGGAGGGGGAGGAAGGAAGGGAAGGAGGCGGGTGGGTGTTTTCCCATTTCGGCAGTTAGAGATTAATAGGGTGGTGAGTGATCGGTATGCGACGTCGTGGAGTGTGAATCGAGGGCATCATTTCTATCTGTGGATGAAGGTGTTAGAGAGTGGGATGGATGAGTTGGTTGTCCCGGAGGGCCACCCGGAACCGAGTGAGTGGGTGCCGGATGTAGGGTATGGGGGAGGGAGGGAGGGAGGGAGGCAGGTTGAGTATTTGCAGCAGCAGCAGCAGCAGCAGCAGGGGAAGCATCATGATCGGCGAAGGCAACGACGGCCGGCTGCTGCTGTTGGTGCTGGTGCTGCTGTTGCTGCTTTGCAGCGGCAGCATTCGTCGTCCTCTTCTTCGTCTTATTCTCCGTCGAGGGAGAGGGAGGAAGGAGGGAGGGAGGGAGGGCGAGGGAGGAGCAGTGGTAGTGGGAGGTCGCTGTTTGCTAGTTGGGGCAAGACGATGAGGAGGATGATGGGTGGAGGAGGAGGAGGAGGAGCAGGAGGAGGGGGGGGTGGGGGGGGAAGAAGAGGAGGAGGAGGCTCGTCCTTGTCTTCTGGTGTGGCGTCACCGCAGCGGCGGTCAGAAGGAGGAGGAGGGGAGAAGTAGGGGTTGTAGCTGTAGGAGGACAGTCAGTGTGTGTGATTAGATTATCGAAACAGGGAGATGCATGATAGACCTAGACCACACGCAGCAGCAGGAGGAAGCGGACAAACAAAAGTGTACATAGAAAACATTCCGTTCATCCATTCATCGGCCCAAAGGGCAACAATGGAGGAGCGGTCAGGAAAAGCGCCGGCAGAAATATAAAAAGAAAATCGAGAGAGGACGTGTGTGATTATCAGTCTGCTCCTTATGCTTAAACTCTCAGCAATTCATGTCATCAAGTAAAAGAAAAGATTTTCCATATATCTTCATGCGTAAATTCATCCAGCCCTCACTCTTTGCCTATGCCTTCGTGGAATGGAAGAAGAGAGAGCGTAATAAATAAAAGTGGAAACAAATAGCATAGCATATGCGTATAGTGACAGGAGATAGAGGAAAAGAAGAAGACGGGTAGAGAGAAAGCAGCGGAGTGAAGAAGACACACGGCACACAAGGCATCTGCGGAACGCTTAAAGCAAAAATCAACATACAACATAATAACTAAAACACACCTTGCTCGGCGATAACAACGTTGCTTTGGCCTTGCTTTTGGGGTGGGCTTGCTTGTCCTTCGCTCTCTCTTCATGCATTCATTTATTCATTTTCCTTTCGTTATTTACACACTCACATTTCCTATTCCCTCAAACCCATCCTCCTCCTCCTCCCTCTTCTTCTGCCCCTCCTCTCATAACACTCCTCTCAATTTCACCGACACCTCCCTCCCAACCACCACCAACTCCCTTTTTCTCACAAATTCACGACTCCACACACATATTTCCATCTATCAGCCCAACCCCTCAAATAATCCATCATCCTCTTCCTCCTCCCTCTTCCCCATCCTCTCCTGCCCTCCTAACACTCCTCTCAATTTCACCGGCACCTCCCTCCCCACCACCACCAACTCCCTCCTCTCACACATCCACGGGTCCACAAAAAACCAACAATCCGCCAACGCCTCTTCCGCCGTCGGCCGCCCCAACGGCTCTAACCTCAACAAAGACCCGAACAAATTCAAACCCCTTTTTGGTACGCGTGGGAAAACTTGTGCAAGGTCTTGCGGGGGCAAGTCAGGAAATGCCACCTTGTGATAATCAGGGAGCTTTCTCACCCCAGGCCATGACTCAAGGGTAGGCGTACCTAACACATGCAAAACCCTTGACAATTGATCCATATCATTCTGCCCTGGAAAGAGGGGACGAAGACAAGCGAGCTCGCCCATAATCACACCGACAGCCCACAGGTCAACAGCTGTATCATAGTGCCTTGCCCCAAACAGCAGCTCTGGGGCTCGATACCATTGAGTACCTACTTGATGCGAGTATTCCTCGCCGAGTGGTGGGTCTAAGTGGACGCGGGCGCTCCCCAAGTCACCGATTTTGAGGGTGCCGTGGGCGGAGAGGAGGAGGTTGGAGGGTTTGAGGTCTCGATGGAGGATGTGCCGGGAATGGAGGAAGGAGAGGCCTTGAAGGAGCATCCAAAGGTAGCATTTTAAGTGGGATTCGGGGAGAAGCGAAGTGCGTGTTCGGATGATCACTTCCAAGTCGCTCGGCATGTATTCCAGGATCAAGGCCAAGGCCCCTCCTCGTGGGAAGGCGTCGATCAAGCGAAGGGCATGCTCGTGCCCTTCCAGTTGTTGGAGTGCCCGGAGCTCTCGCAAGGCCGGCTTGGGCAGCCCGTCTCGTTTCAAGTTGGTAAGCCGTACTTCCTTGATGGCCACGAGCTTGCCGGTTAGGTGGTCCCTGCCTACGTAGACGTCCCCAAAGGCGCCTTCGCCTATTTTGCCCAGTTGTTCGAAGCGGGGACGTTGGCGGGTTTTGGTGGAGGAAGAGGAGGAGGAGGATGGTGGCCAGAAGATCTCGGGGGGCGGAGCTCGCAGGGCGGAGGAGGAGGAAGAGGAGGTCATGCTGCTGCGTTAGGACGAGGGCATGCCTGTGTGTTGTGTGTGGTTTGGGAGTTTGGGAGTTGGTGAGGGGTTTAGAATAACCTCCTCTGTGTCTGAGAAGCCTCCCTTCTTCTTCCTTTGGCTTTGTTGGTCCTTGGCTTTGCTCTTCTCCTCCTCCTCGTACTCATCCTACGCCATCCACCACTCCACAACCCACACAGACATCCAAGCACGCACAGCGTCAATGCGGGCGTGACTGCGAGGCCTCCCTTCGCCGACAGAACTTCACTCGGCGAGTCGCCTCTCCTCCCTCCCCAGCCAGCATCTCGACACCACCCTGCACCACTTGCCACACAGGCCACACCATGGCGCACCCACCACCACCACCTGCTGCCGGGGGAGCGCCATCAGCGATGGAAGCGCGGATGCTCCAGGTGCTGCGCTCCACGTTTGGGCTTCAAGGATTTCGAGAGCAGCAAAAGGAAGTAATCATGAACGTTTTGCAAGGCGGCTCTGGCCTGGTCCTCTTCCCCACAGGCGGCGGCAAATCCCTCTGCTACCAACTCCCCGCCCTCCTCCTCGACGGCGTCACCATCGTCATTTCTCCGCTCATCTCCCTGATGCAGGACCAAGTCACGGCCCTCCGCGCCCGAGGAGTCGAAGCCCAGTACTGCAGCTCCAACCAAGACGCCTCCTACAACAATCGGGTGCTTGCGGACCTCGCCGCTCTTCCCAAACCCAAAGTCAAGCTCCTCTACATCACCCCTGAGCGGATCGTTGTCCCGTTTTTTGCCCAGCTTCTCCAAGACCTTCACGCTCGTGGCCTTCTTGCTGTCATTGCCGTCGATGAGGCGCATTGTATCTCCCAGGTGCGTTATTATCTTCCCTCCCTCCCTCCCTCGGTTCCTCGCTTCAACAATCCTTGTTTCCAAGATGACAATGGCCTTTGATCGGTGCCCCCTTCTTGGACTGATCGAGCCTCTATTTTTATCTGACCATATCTTAATTTCTCCCTCCCTCCCTCCCTCCCTCCTTCCTCCCTCCCTCCCTCCCTCAGTGGGGCCACGATTTTCGAACCGCTTACCGCAAGCTTGGACAAGCCCGCGCCGCCTTCCCCTCCGTCCCCTGCCTCGCTCTCACCGCCACCGCCACCCCCGCCGTCCAACGAGACGTCCAAACCCAACTCTCCCTCCCTCCCTCCCTCGTCTTCAAACGCTCCTTCGACCGGCCTAATTTGTTTTATCGTGTGGAGTATAAGTCTTTGTTAGAGGACATATATGGCGTGCTTGCCTCTGCGATCAAAAACGAGATTGGCCCCTTCGTAGGTCAAGCCGCAGTAGCAGCAGCAGCAGGGACAAAGAAAGCAGGAAGAGGGAAAGGAGGACGAGGAGGAGGAGGAGTGTCGTTCTCGTCGTCGTCGGCAGCAGTAGCAGCAGCAGCAGCAGCAGCAAGAGGAGGGGGAGGAGGAGGGGTCGTCCATCCTTTCTTCCAGTCACGCGCCGGAGCATCAGCAGCAGCAGCAAGAGCAGCAGTTGCCTCCGTAGTGGCAGCCGTAGCAGGGAGGGAGGGAGGGAGGGAGGGAGGGAGTGCCATTGTCTATTGTTGGAAGACGGCGGATTGCGATTTGTTGGCTGCAGAGCTGACGAGGAGGGGGATTCCCACCAAAGCATACCATGCGAAGATTAAGAAGAGGGAGGAGGTTCAAAGGTTGTTTTGCGAGGGTGTGATTAAGGTTGTGACGGCCTCGTGTGCGTTTGGTATGGGCATTGACAAGGCGGATGTCAGGCTGGTGGTGCATTGGACGGTAACTTCTTCCTCCCTCCCTCCCTCCCTCCCTCCCTCCATTCCTCTACTTCCATCCACTCTCGAGGCCTTCACCTACCTCTTCTCTCCATCCTCTTCTTTTCAGAGTCTCACATCCATCCATCCCTCCCTCCCTCCCTCCCCTAGGTCTCTTATACACTCGAACAATTGTGTCAAGAAAGCGGGCGTGCGGGCCGCGACGGGAAACCAGCTCTCTCCCTCCTCTTTTCTTCCGACGACAACCACCCACCACTCACACCCCTCCCTCTCCCTCCCTCCCTCCCTTCCCCAGGTCCCGAACACCCTCGAAGCTTCTATCAGGAGAGCGGCCGCGCGGGGAGGGATGGCAAGCCCGCTCTCTCCCTCCTCTTTTATTCCGACGACGACCTCAGGTCTCGTCAATACATGCTTGCAAACCACTTACACACATACATACGCTCTCCCTCCCTCCCTCCCTCCCTCCCTCCCTTCCCTAGGTCCCTAACACCCTCGAGGCTTTTTATCAGGAGAGCGGCCGTGCAGGGAGGGATGGCAAGCCCGCGCTTTCCCTCATCTTTTATTCCGACGACGACCTCAGGTCTCGTCAATACATGCTTATGCAGGACTTGGAGAAGGGAGGGAGGGAGGGAGGGAGGGAGGAGCAGGTGAATCGAAAGGGGGAGCAGTTGTTAAAAGTGAGGGAATATGCACTGGAGGTGGAGGAGTGTCGAAGGAGGGTTTTATTGAAGCATTTTGGGGAGGGAGGGAGGGAGCGAGGGAGAGGGTGGACGAGGGAGAGGTGTTGTGATTATTGTGTTGATGGCGGGAAGAAGGTGAAGGAGTGTTTGAAGACGCTGATGGAGGGAGGAGGAAGGGGGGGAGGAAGGAAGGGAGGAGGAGGGAGGAGGAGGTATGCTAGTGATGATGAGGAGGAGGGGGGGGCGGGAGGGAGGAAGGGAACGAAGAGGGGGGGGATGTTCGAGGATGATGGGTTTCAAGACCGTAAGGAAGAGGAGGAGGAGGAGGAGGGGGAGGAGGAGGAGGGGAAGGGAGGGAGGGAGGGAGGGACGAGTCAAGGAGGGGGGGTGGATCCAGAAGTGGAGGCTGTGCTGGCCGAGGGGAGGAGTAGTACAGTGTTCAAGAAGCAGGTGAAGGCAGCGCGTACAGCAGCAGCAGCAGGGAATCTTTGGACTGCTGATCAAGCTCGAGCGATTTTGAGGGCGCATGTGCAGGAGGAGGAGAGGCAGCAGGGAGGGCAGGGGGGAGGAGGAGGAGGAGGAGGTGGTAGTGTGCGACCAGCGGCTGATGTGAGTGTGGTGAGGAAGAAGGCACCACCTCCTGTGCTGACGACGGGGAAAGGGAAGCAGATCAAACACATTATTTCCACTAACTCTTCCGTCTCCTCCTTTTCTTCTTCTTCTTCCTCCGCTGCTGCTGCTGCTGCTGCTGCTGCTGCTGCTGCTGCTGCTGCTGCTGCTACTGCTGCTGCTACTGCTGCTGCTGCTCCTCAGCAAGGGAGTGCTAGCAAGAAGAGCAAGAATAACGACAAAAAAGGGGAAGAATTGGAGGCATTGGCTCGTTTGGCTCGCTTTGAAGCTGTCGATGAGGAGGACGAGGAACGGGCGGAGAAATTGGGGGTCGGGCAATTAAGGCGACGAAAAGTGATAAGGGAGATATTTACCTTGTCAACGGAGGGGTTGGGGGAGGGAGGGAAGATGCTTGAGCGGGTGTTGGAGAGTATCAAGGAGGAGGAGGGGGCGTGGTGGATGACGTCGAAGACGAAGGAGCAGTATCAACAGTATGCGAGGGAGCGAATGGCGGGGTTGTATGATTAGGAGGAGGGAGGGAGGGAGGGAGGGAGGGAGGGAGGGTAGGTCAGATAAATTTGTGAATATGTGTGAGTTGGGTGAACAGGGCAGTAAGATGGAATGGCTGGACGGAGCAAAGAAATAGTTGAGTTGCTGTGACAATGCAGGCAGATTAGACGTCGAGAACGATAAACGATAGGGAGGGAGGACACTGGCACAGGCACAGCACAGATGCAGATAATGTCACAGACATACATAAACATGTGAGAAGAAGAACGACAAGAAGGAGAAGAAGTAGAAGAACAAATATTTTGATGGCGGTCGCGTTTTATTTCCGAGGATGTTATTATATTTCATTCTGTGCTCGTGCTCGTCGTCCATGCTTCTTATGTTTCCTCGTAGTCGTCGCTCATTTGGAAAGTCAAGCTCTCGCTGCGCTCTCCTCTCACTGGTTCCGTCTCCCTAATCTACTATATTCGATTCATTTTCACACATTTGTTTCTATTCCTCTTTCACTGACAACGAAGACAAACGCCATGACGCCCATTCAGGAGTGCGTGGCCATGCCTCTTTCCCTCCTTCCCTACATCGTCTAAAAATACCGCAAGAACTCCTGCACTGTCCTCACCATCCCCTCCACCGCCGACCCTTCCCCGCCCTCCCTCTCCTCCTCCTTCCTGCCCTGCCTCCACTCCTCAATCTGTTCCTCTTCCTCCTCCTTCTCCCCCTCCTCCCTCCCTACACTACTACCCAAGGCTAAGCTCACCGCACATTTCCTCCCAACAATTGTGGCCAGACTTCGCAAAATAAAGATGTTATTATCAATCATAATAAAAGATTCATCAGCGTCAGCAGCAGCAACAGCAGTAGCAGTAGCAGCAGCACTAGCACCAGCAGCAGTGCGAGCAGCCTGCTGAGCAACAGCAACAAGCACTTCCGTCGACGGCGCATACGAATGTCCCGGCAATGCCAAGGTCTCAACCAGACACCGAAGAGAGGAGGGAGGAAAGGATGAAAGGTGCCTCATCACCTTGCCAGTCAAAATCTCTGACACTTCCACTGGGTCGTACTCAGGGCTCGCAAGAAAAGCAAATGTATGAAGAAGGGGTAAGAGGACCGGAGGGTCCTTTCTCCCTCCCTCCCTCCCTCCCTCCTCCTCTACCTTCTCGACAACCATCTTGGCTAGCCTTTGGTTAGCGTCACTGCCGGGAGAGAAATCAAAGATGGAGCGGAGGAAGAGGAAGGCTGAGAGGGTGGGAAGGAGCTGGAGGGTGGCCATGTGTGGGATCTTCTTGAGTGCTGCTGTTGTGTAGGCGCGGGGAAAGGCGACTCCTAGGTCTTTGGACCAATCGGCGAATCTTAAATCGGTGACGCAGGCTTAAATGAATATGGATACTCGCGGGGGGGGAGTTCGTGGATTCGACGAGATATTTCTTTGATGGCTGCTTTGTAGAGACGCTGTCTGTTGTTGAGATCGGGGGTTTCTTGCCCCGTCTCGTCCAGTGCTTCCAGCGTCGAATACCGGGCGGGTGTCATTGGTCTTCTCAGTCCTTGCACGAGCTGGGTTAATGTTGCGGGGTCAAAGGTATGTAGACTGTTGATACTTTGTAGCAAAAGAGTCTGGATAAGCTTACAACTGAAGTCGTCCAACTCGGCCGATGCCCTGGGTCAGCCATGGATCGCCAGGACCAGATCAGAAGGAGAAAAGGTAGAGAGACGGGAGGGCAGGTTGGTAGTGAGCTCTAACAGGAAGCGATGGGCGGCAGGGCGGGCTTTGAGGGGGGGAGGGAGGGAGGTGGAGGCGAGGGCGAGATGGACCCAGGTGGTGGGAGGGAGGGAGGGAGGGGGGATTGCGTGCATGCGGAGGGTGGTGGTGTCGAGGAGGAGGTCAAAAGGGAGGGAGGGAAGGGAGAGCTGCTGGTCGGGAGGAGTTGCGGAGGCTTGGATGAGCTAGGCGAGGTCTTGTAGGCTGAAGGTGTTGAGTTTGGTGGTCGCTATGTCTTGAAAGAGGGCCTGTGAGCGGTGGTGGTGGGTAAGAGAGGGAGGGAGAGCGGCAGGGGAGGGTTGATAAGAAGGTGGAATAAAGAAGTGCCTTATTCCAATAGAGTAGGTAAGAAGTGTTGGACAACTCAAATATGTTGTAGCATGCAAACACAACACAAACGTACCTGGAAGCTCTCGCCGTCGGGCTGCCCTTGCTGCATGCCGCCCCTCACCTTGGACGCTTTTAGGCACGCAATCAACTCGCTGGGGTTACTGGATGCCATCTGATTATCCACGCGAGCACGGACGGGCAACAAATCAGCACGGACGGGCAACAAATCAGCAATTGGGGTGGATAAGATGGGTAGGTCCTCGTCCACGGCAGTAGACGGAGTCGACGATCGCTCAGTGGTGACGTGGTGGGTGGTGGGGATGGGAGAGGTGGAGCCCGTGGAGCTCAGCAAGCGCAGCCCGGAGCCCGAATTTGTGATTGCCGGAATTTCCCTCGACATTGCCTGTGAGCTTGTCGATGTTTGGGTGAGCGCAGGGCGGGCGCGTGCCCGCCGCTGCATCGGGATAGCTCGGAAGGCTTGTGTTGTAGGAAGGCTCAGGAGGAGTAGGAAAATCACCACGACTAGGTAGAAAGCTTGGTAAAAGCGACGCGTACTTGATGAAACGACGCTCGTAGCGACAGCAGCCACATAGCTTAGTCCTTGGCTTTGACCAGGGCAGGACAAAGCGTGCGTGCCCACCGGCAACAGCGAGGCTACTAGTGGGGTCAAGAGTGCTAGATGCGAGAAGGGGGAAAAGGCCAGGGCCCCGCACCGTCGGCTACCAGCCGGCGGCATCATTGACTGCTCGTCTACTTCGTTCTGCCTGTGATTGTGTGGGTGTAAAAGGAGGAATTAGATGTGAGGGGCGTGTGCCTTGGGCCAGCGCAGCAGCAACTCGAACGTGGACGTCGACCTCTGGCTCTCGCCAAAACAGACCTCGAAATGCACACGAAACTCACGTACACCACGCACCACCACCCACACAACACAGGCTATGGCATTTCCAAATGGCAGATCCGCTGTGATTGCCGAGGCACAGGCTTTTGTCGCTGCTGCCAAGGCACGACAAGACGACGGGGCAGCAAAAACCTCCTCCCTCCAAGCCCTCCAGATCCTCCAAGACCACGACGCCCCAGCCCTAGCCAGCATCCTAGGTACGATTGCGTGGGATTGGGTGGGTGCAGTTTGATTCTACTAGACCAGGGTAGCGGTGTTTTGAGTGGTCTGTTGGTTGTGTACGTGGCATAAGGCGTCTTTGTACCCGGACGGGCTTGGACATCTCGGGTCCGCTACACACCACAAGCCATCTCACACCCTCCCCCTCATCAATCTCCTCACTCTCCCCCTCATCAATCTCCTCACTCTCCCTACACCATGCATGCCCACCCACAGACAAATATGACGCCTTCCTCTTCGACTGCGACGGCGTTTTGTGGCGGGGCGCCGAGCTCTTGCCTGGCTCCGCCCGTACCCTCGCCCTCCTCCGGGCCCGGGGCAAGCGCGTGTTCTTTGTGACCAACAACAGCAGTAAAAGCCGCGCCGAGTACGTCAACAAATTTACCAAGCTAAAGATCCCTGTCGATGTCTCGGAGATCATCCCTTCCTCCTGGGCGGCCGCTGAGTATTTGCGCGTGGAGCGTCCAGACGTGAAGAAAGCATTTGTGATTGGCTGCCAAGGCCTGGTGGACGAGCTGGCCTTGGTAGGGATTGATTCCATCTGCGGTGCGGACAAGGAGTACGCTACACAAATATATGCGACAGAAGCCGACTTTCTCGCCCTTGATGCTGACCCTGACGTGGGCGCCGTGGTGTGTGGATGGGACCTATCATTCAATTATGCCAAGCTCTGTCTGGCGAGCCTGCATATACAGAAGAACCCGGGAGCGGCTTTTGTGGCTACAAACAAGGACGCGTTTGATAAGCTAGCTGATCGAAATGTGCCTGGAAATGGGTGTGCAGTCGCGGCGGTGGAGCAGAGCGTGGGGAGGATGGCTGTGACGGTAGGAAAGCCCTCTCAATGGTTGGTGGATCGGTTGTTGACTATGCACGGGCTGGACCCGAAGAGGACCGTGGTGGTGGGTGATCGGTTAGATACGGATATTCAACTGGGGGTGGTGGGGGGGTGTGATACAGTGTTGGTGGGGACGGGGTGCACGAGCACGGTGGAGGCTTTGGTGGTGGAAGAGGAGGAGGGGGGCCCGGGGAAGGGGAGGGGGTTGCCGACGTATTTATTGTCGCATGTGGGGGCTTTGAGTGGGGAGGGTGCGGATGGTGGTGCTGAGAATGGAGGGGTGGAAGATGGGGTGTAAATGTAGGAAATATCTTAGAGAAATGTTCGAACAATCATTAAGTATTTATTTGATCGAGGTAAGATTGGCCATGTGAGTTAGTATTGGCGAAGGAAAACAAAAAGCATAGCAGGATTGGAAAAAATGGATTATTAATGTCATAGTTGGTTTGATTTATATTCTAGCAAACATGTTTGGCAGTGACGCAAGGGTGCGAAAAGCACTCCTGTGAGATTGAGAGTGCTTCAAAGTTGGGCACACGGATGGGAGGGTATATTCCCCCCTCTCCCTTGCACAGTGTGGCATCGCACTCGCCTTGTTGAGCATATGGCCACAAACACGCTCCTAGTTCATGATCTGCACATCATCTCTAGCATAGTAGCCTAATAGGGTAGGGTCAAACAAGCAAAACTGCCCTGGGTAGGCAAGGCACAGAGGGTACGTACCGTAATGGTGAGTGGCGTTTTCCCCTTGGCGTACTGCTCACGCTGTAGAGGAAGAACTGGCCAACACGCACTAGTTTGGTCAGGTTCCGAACCAAGGCAGCAGGTGTGTCTTAGACGGCATGGTCCCACAGGCCCTCCTGCGCGCGGTTAGGGGAGGGGTACCCCCGGGTTGGTTGGTTGGAGTGGAGGGTCAACTAACCCCCGTTTTTCCGTCGGACAAGCCATTATCGGAGGGGGACTAGCTCCTCACCTATTCCCTATTCTGGCGGACGCTTGCGATGAAAATGCTTCGTACGAACCTGTTTGACAGGATTATGACCAACAATGTTGATGGCACGTTGCCTACATCCGTCTACATTCAGTTTGACCGAGTTATTGACGCAGAACACCAATGTCAACCACTATGCGATCGTCATACATGGCCGTTTCCGTAGCCTTTGCCGATCACTCGGTCAAACTCAATTTAGACGAATGTACGCCGCGTGTAATCATCATTGTTGCGCATATACCTGTCAAACAGGTTCGTACGAAGCATTTTTGTAGCAAGTGCCCGCCAGAATAGGGAATAGGTGACGAGCTAGCCCCCCTCCGATAGTGGCTTGTCCGACGAAAAAACGGGGGGTTAGTTCACCCGACCCCAACCAACCGGGGGTACACCCCTACCGCGCGCAGGAGGGCCTGTACGACCATGCCGTCTTAGACACACCTACTAGTTTGGTTCGAAACATGGCCAAACAAGTGATTGTTGGTCAGACTTTGCTCTGCAGCGCGAGCAGTACGCCAGGGGGAAAATGCGACCCTCCCCGACCCTTGCCCGGCTTTGAGGTACTGTCTAGCTCGCCAAGGATGGCATTTGGGACCATACCGCCTTATGCAGATATGCTCACTATGATCTAAGTTGAACTTCCTGTGACAGTGATTTCCGACTCATTTTCTACAGCGTGAAGGGAGCGGCACAGAGTGCAGGGAGGGGCCACATACCCTCCCATACCATACCTCGCAACCCATACCTATTTTGCTAGCGCTTCAAAAAGATCCCCAGGTCCATCTCCAGCACATGGAATTGTAACCAAGGATGTATTCTGAGGTATGGAAAAGGTTTTGGGTAAAAGGGCTAGAAACCATAGAATGAGAATCGTGCAAAGGCATGGGCCAGTCCTGCTCCCCCCTGATGTTCCAGAGGGGATTTCCGGTTCTCCCTTACCCCAGTACCAAAACAAAAACTGACGATATCACAATGCTCACAGACGTCTAACAAACATGGGGTCATAGTCATGGGGTTGTCTGGTACATCAGTGCACGAGAAAGAACCATCACAACATCACACCGGGTTGCTGCCCATACATGGGCCCAAAATGAGAAAACAAAAAGCAAAAAGAATCAGCAACACACCTTCCAGCCTGGTCACCCACGGCAGTACTATTATGTCTCGAACGCGCTTAGCTTCGGAGAGCGGACGGGTTCCGGCGTATTCCACGTTGAGATGGCCGATTCTACACACAAGTGATAACGTAGTCTTTATGTTCAAAGGGCTGGGGGGTGCAAGAAGGAGGGAAAGGGACACACTATTTTGGGTGTATTTTTGGCATGTTGCATTCCATGATCGACTGTCGCCCTTGCCTTCGAATGCGCTTTCTTCCGTGTCGAGGTGGCCGGTTCTGAAGGAGGTTAGCCTGAGCTTTGTCAACGGAGGATAAATGCTTCCTTCTTTTCCCCTCCATTTCGTTTCAAACGAAGAGCACAGTTTTGTAAATAATGGGGTTTTTTGTCGCGTCAAAAAAACATCGTTTTCGCGGCTGCTTGTCGATGTTCTATTATTTGCCTGTGGCTTCTTTGGGTGGGAGGTGGGAGGGTGTGACACAGCGAATCTCATGTGCGCTTCCCCAAACCCGGGTACCGGGAGGAAACTTTTAGGTGCGGAGGGGTGGGGCAGGCATGTCGAGGGGGGAGGGATACATTTTTTGGTGTGTCTCTTCACATTCGGCGGTCGGAGGGGAAGGTGGTCGAAAAGGGGAAGAAACACATCTTGTACCTCGATGCTTTCGACCTCTGCATGCCTGCTAAGGTACAGATTATGGATTCATTTGTGGCTTCTTTGGGAGGAGGATGGTCCCTTGCCCCTCAATCTCGCCTCCGCAGCAATGCATAGCAGGTGTCTTGTGGTAATGTAGAAGCGTCACCGTTGGGATCCTGAATAAAGACATGGCATTTATCACACGTTATGTTTTTTTCCGGGTTTGATCAAATGGTTATTCTCTCAACGCTGCTGCCGCGAGAGAGGAGGGGCAGGGCTACAAGCGTGGCCCATGCCTCGACTCTGGGTCTATTGGGTGCTAGGACTCCGGAGATGTAGGTTTAACCTGCAACATAAACCCGCAAAGATCTGCAAAACATGAGTTAGTCCACTCCCTAGCCCGTTTTTTTTCCCCATTTCCTTACCAATACAACAGGAGCAGGAGGGGAGGAGGTCGAAGCAGGTCTATCGTGAGAGTCCACGAGCACAACTGCGACCCCTTATGGACGATATAAGCGATGTGGACTCTTACTTGGAAATGCGGATGCTCCGATTCACAGGCCATCTCATGCGGCGCCAAGACGAACACCCAACCCTAACATCTATGGCTATGGGCGGTCAGCTGGACATGGAGGCCTTTCCCTATGGTGAATCAAGCACATTAGCGCCAGGGCTGCCGCAGTGGGGTCCGCGACTTGGACGGATCTTGCGGGGCTTATTGCCCCTCAAGCCAAGGGTACGTGGGCCCTCTGGGAATGACTTTGATAGTGCCGAGGCGTATATGCTAGCACAGGACAAGTTTTAGGCGGCTTCCCTCCAAGAGAAAGCAGCGTATGAAGTATGGTTTAAGTGTGTGGGGAGGAACAAATATGCAATGTTTGACGAGGTGGCACGTGAACGGGGAGCATGGGACGACTTGTGTGTGGAACCCCAAGTGAGGGCGCTTGC
>Ga0209390_10006983_pt1 | contig 14719 bp, 6 predicted proteins | sample BON01_FD_187212 | JGI IMG/M metagenome (GOLD analysis project Ga0209390, IMG submission 187212) | Freshwater microbial communities from Lake Bonney liftoff mats and glacier meltwater in Antarctica - BON-01 (SPAdes) (version 2) | ecosystem: Environmental > Aquatic > Freshwater > Ice > Glacier... | reverse complement strand
GGGGGCCCCGGGGGGGGGGGGGGGGTTCTTTCCATTGTTTTTGAACTCCCTCCCCCCCTGGGATCCCCGGGATCAATTTTGGGGTTTGTTCTTGAGGTGGGGTGCTCTTTCTCCGGGTTCTTGGTTTGGAAACCACCCAACATAGAAACCCCCCCGGAGGGGGGGGGTTCGTTCGATCAAATTTGCTCTTTCCTGAAACACCCACCAAACACCCAGAAAACACGTTTTTAAGAGACACGTGTTTTGGCCGAAAACCAGTGAGCCTCATCAGGCTGAACAGGCTCAACTCGAAAAAACAAAATCTGCCGGAGACTGCTCACCTCATTGGTGTCGGTATGCTCCTTCATGCACGAGCGGACAGTGTGCAGTCGAGAAATGACATGATCCACTCGCACCGTCTCGGTCTCATGCATCTCCAGCGTCATGCTAGCGTGCACCTTTTTCGCTGCAAAGACATGCATCATGTGTGAGAACTTGGCACTTGGCAAGCGGTTATCGCAAGAATGCCGTTTCACTCCCTCTGCTTTCCTTCCAATCCCACGATGGAACCAGGTCTGAGCCTCCGTTCGAGTCTCCAGAATGCCACCTCCCGCGGACGCTTCGCCCTGGATGTATCTGAGCTCTGCATGTTTCTTCTTATCCTGTCCCTGGAAGTAACCTCGCCACGGAAGTATCCCCGCCCTGGACCGTTGCGCTTTGGTCCAAAAAATCCGAGACTTGTGAAAAAATTGCGGCTAGAAACGCAATACGAAAGAAGCAAAGAAAAAGACATTGTTGGGGTGACATCGCTCCTGGCAGCGTGCGCCCAAAGTTTACATCAAATGATCAAGACAAGGGGTAAGTCGACAGACTTTTACACCTCTCTCCGTGCCTGATGTGCTCGGTCTGTCGCCGCGTTCATCAAAGTTTTTATCCAAGAGGCCCTTTTTCCCCTTCTTCTTTGCAGTCTCTGCTTGTGAGAACGATGACTCGTCCAGTGCACTGGACGAGCGCAAGGGCGACTGGGCCGGGCGGCAAACGATGTCCGAGTTGTCAGAATGCCCAGCCCCTGCGGGTGTTTTTAGCTGGCGGACGTTCCCGAGCATCGGACGTTTTTACGCAGCGGACGTTTACAGCCAGCGGACGTCTTTCGCGTCCAGACGCTGATACCTATCCGCCAGGCTGGTTGGGTGTGTGCCAGTGCGGCCTGCAGGTCGCAGGTCACGTGGAAAGAAAGAGGAAGACGAGAGATGCGTCGTTGATGGGTCGGGATCGTTGGTGTGACGCGAGATCTCTGTCTAGCCAACGGCCGTTCGAGTCCGCGCTCAGATATACTCAGTCACTCATACTCATATCAAAAATCGCAGACGTTAGTAGGTTGAACCGTGAATCGCAACGTTTCGTGTGAGTTCGTGCGCAAAGTTTTACTTGAGTTCGTGGGTGAATCGATGTTTGGTCATCAATCGCAATGGTCAGATGATGAGGTGAACAGATGGAGACAACATGAACGGACGGTCGACGCGTGAACGGTCGGGAGACAGGGCATCTGCTCACACGCCACAAGGCATGTTTCCATCAGGTGCGCACGCCCCCCCTGTTTGTGTAACGCACCACCTTTGTCACGTGTGCGAGGACTCCTGAAAGGAGGGGGATGATGCTTGGAGCAGTGTTTTGAATGCATGGTGTGAACCGCCCGAGCAGATTGGAGCCATTCCCAGAATTGTAGTGATTCTGTTCTCCACTCTCTGTCCCGCGGCCGCCTTGCTCTGGAGGCGAGCCAGGCCAGCGACCTGATGAATCCCGCACGCCACTTGCACTTACCCGGATCGGAAAATCCCCTCGCGTCCGAGTGGTCTATCCGCAGCACCAGTCCGATTAGCAAGAGCCTGGAAGGAGCCAGCCAAAAAAAATATCCCCACACACCCAACCACGGCCACATCTCAAGCAGCGAGCTGGAAATCGAAAACGCAAGCCTGCGTGGCGACTTGGAGTGGCGGATCAAGGACCAAATGCGGGTCGAGGGTGATCTGCTGGCCGTGATGGCAGAGTGGCGTGAGAAGGTGGCGGCGCTGGAGGATCGTCTCGCAGACATGGGGCATCGCCATCAACTTGACAGAGAGGAGCTCGTCGGAAAAATGCGTGGAATGTACACTTCAGAGGTCGTGAGCAAGCTACAGAAGGACCTTGCTACCGCGCTCGACTTGCGAGAGAGCGCAATGGCAGACGACCTGGGTGCTCGCGATATCGTCATCAAAGAACTCGGTGTACACCTGCGCTCAGCACACGAAAGCAATCAGCGCATGCATCTGGAGCTGCAGGACCTGCAGTCAAAGTATCACGAGGAACTCGCAACCAGCAGGGGCCGGGACGTACGGCACAAGGAGCAGGTCGAAGAGGTTAAGGAGGCTCTCAGGAGCTCGCGGCAGAATTCAGTTGCATCTGCTGAAGCACAGCATCTGCAGAACTTGAACCAGGAGCTCCTGAGAGAGCTTGCACTGGCGAAGCGCACACTGCTTGGCAGCACTACAGACAAGAATCGCATCCAGCGCGAGAGCGAGTGGGCCGTGTCTACGATGACAACCGAGTTGCAGCGTGCACAGCACGCGCTCGTCGCTTTTGAGGATGAGCTGCGTGAGGGCAGGCTGTCTCGGGACCAGACGCGAGTGCAACAAACAAATGACGCAAAACTGAGACGTGCCTCTGCAGATTTAGATGCAGAGAAAGATCGTGTTGTTTCTCTCGAGCAGCAGATGGATATGATGCAACAGGAGCTGAAGAGGAAATGTGAAGAAATCAAACAGCTACAAGTGAGTCTGTCCTCTGTCCAGGGTGCGTCGCCTCTCTCTATCGACGACACATTGCTAGCATCGTCGCCGAATAGACGCCAACGTGCAAGTGCTGGGTCACAGGCATCATCTCCTCTGCACTCAGAATTTCTACAGCAGCAGCAGCAAAAGCAGCAAAAGCAGCAGCAGGCTATGATGTCGTCGGAAGTGTCAGCGCTGCGCACTGCAGCAGCGACCACGGACCGTGAATGCATCGAGCTTAATAGTACGCTAGATGCACAAAAGAGCAAGGAGCGTATCATGGTAGAGTCGCTGCAAAGTAAGGATGCCAAGATTGTGATGCTGGAAGTTGATGTTCAAAGACTGCATCAACAGCTGAATACTGCTCAAGAGCGACAGCTTCGCTCGGCGCAGGAACTCAAAGAGGGTAAATTGCAAATGGAGGAGGATCGCATGAGAATGATGCACTCGATCAGGGACCTGGAGCGCGATCGCGAGGCTGCCATGGTGAACTGTGATGAGACCGCCTATCAGGCTGAGACCCGCTCAAAAAATTTGGATATGAAGGAGGGCGAGTTGAGCGCGCTGCAGTCCGAATATGACCGTGCTGTGTCCGATTGGAAGGCTGCCAAATTAGACTACAACACCAAAATTGCAGAGGCAACCGCGCGTGCGGCAACTTCGCAGGAAGCAATTTTACTGCTGGAGGCGGATCTTGAGATGAAGAACAAACTACTTGATCAGGTTGTGGAATCGAGTGGGGAGGGTAATGACACGCTCAGCATTTATGTGGCGTCTCTGCACCATGCTGGTCTCATAGCCAAGTCGCTCGATGCTCGCAACAAGGAATTACGCAAAAAGATGGGCGAGTCTGAACAATTTCGCCTCGCTGGTCTCCCAAACTACTTCCCGAACTATCTTGCTCTCGGGCGCACATTGGCGTCTGACTTGGGCGCACGGCGGCGGAGGACTTGCCCGACGTCGCCGTGCATCAGGAGTTGGACGGGGCGCACGGCGGCGGAGGGCTTTAGCCCGACGTCGCCGCGCGCCCACTGGATTGGACCAGAGGGGGCGCGCGGCAAACGGAGGGGCTTTAGCCCCGGAGCCGCCGTGCGCCACTCGAAGTACGCCAGAGTGTATACAGAGTTTTTCCCCAAAAACCTCTTTTTGGCTCCAAACCCCTGTTTTTTTTCATTTTTCCGAGTTCAGCCTACACACACACCTACTTGACCTGTTGACATGTCGTGTTTGTTTTGTTAAACGTATGTACACAGGCTGAAACCCCACCCGACACCGATTTTGGTGGGAAAAAATGGCGTCGAAAAAATTCTTGAGTTCAGCCGGCTGAAACCAGATTTTGAAAAAAATGTGGGTTCAGCCGGCTGAACTCAAGTTTTTGAGGAAAATTGGGGTTCAGTCGACTGAACCCCACCTAGCCTCTAGTAAACACTCCCCTGCCGGAGGATAGCGGCAGGAGAGTGTTTACTAGAGGCTAAGTCCCCTACTTAGTGCCTCCGATTTTTTTAAATAGGGAAGAAAGAATCGGGGGGACAAAGTAAGGTAGTGTATCTACCTTAAATACGAGGGCCCCGAGCTGCTGCGCGCCACTAGGTTACGTCCAAACTCTGCTAATCTCCCCAACTTGGGACGCCCCAACTCGACAAAGTCGACTTGGACCAAGAGTTGTTCCAAATCGACCAAAGTCTTACCTTGGGACGTCTCAAGTCAACCAAATCAAATCAGGTGTCTCAGATCAGAAAAAACCCCGGAAAAAAAGGACGGAAATTTTTGAATTGAGACGTCCCAGGTCGGTTTTTCCCAAACGAGAAGTTCTGCACATCCGGAAACCCCACGTCTCTCTTGGGCGCGCTGCGGCGAGGCGCACCACGGCTTCCGCGCGCCATCAGGGTAGAGGTTTTAAGAGAGGCAGAATTGTTGCAGATGCCCTGATGGCGCGCGGCAGCGTCGGTGCGCCTCGCCGCCGCGCGCCAGGATGCATTCTTGAGAGAAGTCGTCTTTTTCCGAAAAAAGTCGTCTCTTTTCAACATTGTCCCAGAAACGCAAAAAGTATGTCTTTGTGTTTTGTTTTGTTTGACAAAGGACCGTTTTCTTGAGCACCGCGCCGACGTTTTCGGGTTGCGCGCGCCGCTCAAGGTGCTCTGCAAATAATGGTGTACTTTTTTGTGTTGTGCACCGACACCAACAAAAACGTCGGTGCAGCACTTGCCCCCCCCCCCCTTCTTATCTGGGGCCTTTTCTCGAAAAATTTGCGAATTCCCTGATTTGTCCACTCTCTTGGAATTTGTTTCTTGGGTGGGGTTTGAGTCTCGATGATCCCACCTGTAGCCACTGTCTTGCCGGTTGAAGCGTGCATTGCCGTTGTTGTTTGCCCTCCCATTCACGTGTAACTTACGTTAAAACGCTTACATGAACAGCCCGGCAACTGGAGGTGGACGCTCAGCAAAACAACATTCTGGTCAAAAGACTGAAATCTGAGAAAAGTTCCCTCAGTATGTCGCTCGTCAACACGCAGGATACACTGCAGCGCATTCAACATGCTAACCAAAAGCTGGACAACATGCTTCATTTTGAGGAAGGCGTGTCAGGCCTGGTGAAATCTTGCTCGTCGTTGTCGTTGATGTGTACTGCAAATAATATCAAGTTTGCGTTATTCTGACATGAAAGTTGCGAGATTCTGACATGAAAGTTGCGAGATTCTGACATGAAAGTTGCGAGATTCTGACATGAAAGTTGCGAGATTCTGACATGAAAGTTGCGTTATTCTGACATGAAAGTTGCGAGATTCTGACATGAAAGTTGCGAGATTCTGACATGAAAGTTGCGAGATTCTGACATGAAAGTTGCGAGATTCTGACAAACCTTGCTGCAGGCTCGTCGAGAAGCAGAGGAGGCCGTGCACAAGGTGCGATTGCTCATAGCAGAGAATCTGGAGGCTCTTCACCAGAGAGACGAAGCGCTCGAGACGTGCAGGTAAGACGAGTGGGCTTTGCAGGAGACGGGTAAAGGGGCACGTGTTCTAGGGGCTCTATCTTTGTTTGTCCGACCCTCCACATTTGAGTCGGACTGCTGTTCTTCGGATGCACCTGTCCTCGTTTCTCCTTTTTCCCCCTTTTTTTCGAGATCGCACGTCTCAAGGGGGAAAAAAGGATTGTGAATTTTTGTTCATTTTTTCGGAGATTTCAAGTCTTTTTTTGATGTCATTCCTTTGATCGCGCCATCAGGGTAGGTACTAGTCGAGGGGGGGGGGGGGGGGGGGGTGGGGGGGCCCCGATAGGGGGCGTTGTGAATCTCCAAAATGCCCCGTCTCTCTACACAACAACCCAACCAACAAAAGTTGTCTTTTGTCAGGTTTGATACCAGTCTGATTGATCCGCTTTCGTAGCGGGGAGCAGATTGTATGGGCCCTAGTGGCCGACAAAATTGGAGATTGAACCAAATTGGAGATTCTGGTGTAAAAAGAGTCATTTTGAAGTAGTGTCGGTGCACGACCTACTGCAGCACCTCGCATCGGTGGGAGAGAGGACGAAGTAGGGATAATGAATATATGAGGACCTAGCCCTCCTCGCATTCTATGGATTCACTCAGTTTATCAAGTTGCCACAAGCACTCCTTCCCATGTTCTCCTTCGGCGCTCTGGAATAATCATTGCCATTTTTCGCGGTTTTGGGACCAATTGTATGGTCCTTTCGGACTGGGACTGGGCACCAAAATGTGTTTGTGGTCCCAATTACACCTCTTATTTAATTGGAGAATCTCCAATTTTGTTGGCTGCTAGGGCTAAAGCCTAAGTTTTCAAACTCTCGAAAAATGTGGTCGGTACCAAAAACAAAAAACAAAAAACAATTATTTTTTTGGTCCATAATTTTTGGTTTCCACCATCCCATTCCCGGTAGCGAGCAAACATATCGTGGCGACGCGCGCGTGCGGACGCCACGAGTCTCATAGACGGAACGGACCCTCCCCTCTGCCATACCATTTATATATTTTCTAATTATTCCAGAGCATCCGTTCTGTTTTGAGACTCAAAAATTGGTTTTTGGGAGCGTCCGTTCCTGTTTTCGAGACTCAAAACTGTGTTTGTTGATCATTTCAAGGACTGATTCGGTACAGGGTGAAAAATGGGACACATAATAGATTTAAAAGTACTTATATATACTATTTTGATATACTGTTTGAAAAATAGACAAGGAAGAGCGCGGTGCGCCTCGCTGCCGCGCGCCCAACAAATCCAAGTCCGTTCTTCAAAAGAAGAAAGGGAAAGTTTTGTCGAGTCTGCCACTCGAACTTGATTTGATACTTTGCGTGCCCCCCTGCAGGATCTTGGCTGCAAAGGCTGAGCACATGGATGCTGATCTGAAAAGTGCGCGATGGCTCACTGAGGTGGTTCAGAATGAGCTGAATACAGTAGTCAAGGCCCTGCAGAATGAGCGCATGGTGCACGCACTCTCCCGCAGTGAACTTGCCGAGGGAAATGCGAGCCAAACACGCACACAGGTCGAACTTGAAGGATACAAAGAGCGGCTGGCTGCTTATGTGGGCGAATTGGACCGGTTCCGTGACCTAGTTCGAGGCACTGCGGCCTTGCAAGAGGAGAAAGATGAGGTTTTGAGAGAAGCCGAATTTTTGCAGATGCAGCTGCAGGAGGCGCGTGATGAAGTTGCGGCCCTGGATGGCAAACTTGAAGAGGCCTTTGACACCAAAGTTTGCTTAGAGTTGGATCTGGTGAACATCTCGACAGATTTGTGTGTGCTGCAAGAGAAGCTTACATCTGAGTTGGCGGCAGAAGATGCCCTGAGTATGCAGCTTGAAACTTCTGCCAGCAATGTTGTCGTCCTCCAAGAAAAACTCGACGCAATGTTTGAGCAGAGCAATATTTTCAAAAATACAATCGAGTGCACCAAGCAGGACGCCATTAACATACAGACCGTGCTGGCGCGAGCGTGTCACGCGTGTTGCACCATGTACGATCTTATTCTGGAATCGGATTCCGTCCAGCTTGGAACGTGTGGACTGCGCATGCAGGACCACGTAGTCGACGCTTCATTCGGCCAAAACCGTGTCGAGTGGGTGGTATCCGCTGTTGAGCTTTTTTCCATGCACAGAGTTGACGTTGGGGATGTGGTGCTGGAAATAAATGGAAGAGCGCTAGGGCAAATGTCGCTCAGTGAAGTAAAGGAGCACCTTTGTGGTTCAGTGGGATCGGAGGCCATCATTCTAATCCGTTCAAAAAAACTCAGCAAGGAAGTGACAGTGACGCTTATGCGCATTCCAGACACCTCGCAGCTCGATGATTTTTTCTGGAAAGTACACTCTGCAAGTGAGGGCGTCAAAAGGATGCAAACTCAACTTGCAGACGGCGACACAGAGAGAGAGTTGGTCAAAAGAAGTATGTCCAAAATATGCAAGGCTCATGAAATTGAGCTCTGCTGCATTGAGGAGAGATCCAGCAAACTTGTACAGGAGCACGAGGGCTTACTTGTGGCACAGGAGATGCTCACCGAGCATGCCCTTGTCGTCACAAATAGATACAAACATTTGCAGGATACAGCACGAGAATCTTCTACAGCGCATCAGACGTACGAAAGACTGCATAGGCAGGAGCAATCCGATCTTGCTGATCAGTCGTTAGACATCTGCGAACAATATGCTGACGGCTTATGTCAGATTGAAAGTCTTGTCGCTGTCTTGGTAGATCAGACTGGTGTTCTTCTCAAAGAGCGAGATTATCTACATGGCAGGTGGTCTGGTGAAATGGAAGTGATTGATCAGCTCACGGAGACCATCAAGGGATTGGCTAAGAATGGCTCGGAGGGCATGTCAAGAGTAGAGAGTCTCGTGAGGGCACTGGAGAATCAGACTGTTTTTCTTCTCACAGAGCGGGATTGTCTACGTGGCAGGTGCTCTGGTAAAATGGAAGTGATTGATCAGCTCACAGAGACCATCAAGGGATTGGCTGAGAATGGCTCGATGAGCATGTCAAGAGTAGAAAGTCTCGTCGGGGCACTGGAGAATCAGACGTTGAGTCTATTCCAGCAGTGCAATCATGCACGAGAATCCTCCACAGCGCATCAGACGTACGAAAGACTGCATAGGCAGGAGCAATCCGATCTTGCTGATCAGTCGTTAGACATCTGCGAACAATATGCTGACGGCTTGTATAAGATGGAAAGTGTTGTCGCTGTCTTGGTAGATCAGACTGGTGTTCTTCTCAAAGAGCGAGATTATCTACATGGCAGGTGGTCTGGTGAAATGGAAGTGATTGACCAGCTCACGGAGACCATCAAGGGATTGGCTGAGAATGGCTCGGAGGGCATGTCAAGAGTAGAGAGTCTCGTGAGGGCACTCGGGAATGAGACGTCAAGTCTTTGTCAAAAATACGCTGAGAGTGCTGACGAAAGTGCCAGGCAGAATTCAAAACTAGAGAATTTGAGAGAAGAGAGAGACACGCTGACGAAGCTTGTCGAAAGGATGGAAGGGGAAGTTTCAAAAGCGATTTGCGGCCTGATGGCCACGAGGCAACAAAACGCATGCGAACTGCAGGTGTGGGTGTATAGGTACTCTACACTTGAAGACGAAGCAAAACAACTCAAAGAACAGATATCAAATGCACAAGCATATTCGAACGGTGTCATCTCGGAGCTTGGTAGTATCCAAATAGATTTGCAGATGCAGTACTCAATTGTGCTGCAGTTGAATGGGGATCTGAATTCCTCATTATCCAAAGAAGCAGTTACAACTGAAGAATTGGTTGCAATTCAGAGCAGATTCGAAAGTGAGAGCAAAGAACTGTGCACAACGCGTCTGGCACTAGATGCGCAGCGAGATGCCTTGTCACAAACACAAGTTGAATTTCAAAGTGTGAATGACACACTACACGAGTACAGAGAGGAGCTTGCAAAGACACATACTGCGCTTGAGTATGAAAGGCGCCTCAACTCAATGTTACAAGCAGATCTGATGAGTTCTGTACAAGAATTCAAAGCCCACAGTTCCGTTGCTGATTCCGAGAAGCTGCAATATGAGGGAAACATACGTCAGGTCATATTTCATATCTACACGCGATGTCTACATTCACTGAATGCATGCATACACATGTAAGCACTATACATGATTGTTAAAGTATTCTTTTTACGTTGTAAAGTTACTTTTTACGTTGTAAAATCGGCATGCAATTAGTTCGTGCAAGCCATTCCGGAGATTTTGGGAGTGTCTGCCCTTGTCCTGCCAGTCCTTGAAATCCACATTCTTGCATAGAGTGTCAGGCAAAATTTGTTGTGCAAGGAGTACTTATACAAGCACCTACATTTCACACGCAGGCATGTTAACAGCACACACACGCACACACACACACGCACACACACACACACACATACGTACACACACACGAACACACACAAATACTCACACACACACACGTGTGCACATACATACACAGGAAATTACCAACTGCAAAGAGCTCCATGATGAGTTCAAGAGATACAAAGAGGATTTCAGTATAAAATACGAGGTTGTGGAGGAAGCGAAGGAACAATTGTCCAAACAACTTGCGGCGGTTAACTTCTCAATCGATGAAGACAAAGGGTCTTTTGCAGCAGCAATCTATATCGAAAAAGCACGTCGCGTTGAGCAGGCACAGTGCACTGTGAGGCGCATGGTGCATAGGTGAGAGCTACGAATGATAAAAAGCTAGTTTGGGCGCGCGGCGACGAGGCGCACTGCGCCGAAGCAGCCCTGACCGATCCTAGGGCCGATTAAGGGTCAGTTAGGGTTAGTTAGTATCTGATAGACCCGAACCGAACCTAACCACTCCCTCACTGGAACTCACTGACCCTAACCGAACCTACCCGTCCCGTTGGTGAGTGTCGGGTAGCGGTCTGGGAGGTTCGGTTTAGCCAAGCCCCTCCACCGCTGCGCGCCCCCATGATGACGCGAGGCAGCTTCGGCGCAATGTGCCTCGCCGCCGCGCGCCCAATTTTTTCCATCCCCTCGTTTTGACCTGCCCTGAAGAAGCTTCGCAGCTTCGGCGCGGTGCGCCTCGCCGCCGCGCGTCCTGTGTTGACTCTTTTTTCCATCTTTTGGGTATGAAAACAAACACAGCCAGCTGGCCGGTTCGTTTGACTCTTTCTACGACAGAGTGGTCGAGACCAAGGAAAAACGCGAGAGTAGCAGGCGAGCGATGTTGCGTGCGCAGCATTTGGCACTTTTGCATGCTTTTGGTATATTTTCAGGGACAGTGCAGCTCAAGGCACATCGGGAGATTGTGCAGCGGGCAGTGTACCGATGGAGGAAGTCGAATCTGCAGATCGGGTTCGAGATGTGGCAAGAGTACATGGATAACATGAAGTACAAGGTTGTACAGGAAGCCAATGATCAATTGTCGCAACATCTCGAGGCAGTCAAGTCCTCGATCGACGAGAACAAGGAATCGTTTGCCGCAGCAATCCATACGGAAAAGGAGCGTCGCCTTGAACAGGAACAGCAATGTAAGGCCCTGGGGGCACATGTGGACTCTCTGAAGGAAATTGAGGACGCTCATATCAAAGACATCTCGGAGTGGAGTGAAAAGCACAGCATTGCCGTGAGTGAGATCGCGTCGAAGAATGAGGCCATTACGAAGTTGGAGAAATTCGTCGAAGCTCTTGAGGCGCACGTAAGAAATTCACACACGTTGGAGACGGTCAATGTGCAGGACATCAAGGACTTGAAGGAACAGCTGAATGCCGCTCTCCAAGAAAATTCGAAAAAGAGTGACAGCATTGCAAAGAAAGAAGGCATCATTGATGACGTAACAAGAAGAAATAGTCTGCTCGAGATTGAGCTGCATTCTCAAACTGCTCACGCAAACGATGCATTGGATTCGACCAAGGAATGGTGTGAAAAGCACCATATTGCAACATCTGAAAACACCTCAAAAGATGAGACGGCCAAGAAGATGGAATGTGACATCAAGTGCCTTGAGGCAAAGGTTGATTCAATGCAGAGATTAGATGCAGCCTGTAAGAAGGAGATAGAGGATTGGTTCAAAAAGCATCAAGTTGCGATGAGTGAGATTGTATCGAAGGATGCAGCCATTACAGAGATGGAGGAAACGATCCAAAATTTTGGTTCACAGGTGAAAATCCTTGAGGAGTTTGTGTTGACCAATGGGCACGAGATTCTGGGGTTAAAAGACAAGTACATCATTACTGTTCGAACCCTTGAGGCAAGTCAGCAGAGTGGGACCAAGTGTCAACATGACCTGGAGCAGGTTGTTGCCAACATGATCAGTTTGAATGTCGAGGTTGATGGATTGCACAAAAGCCGTCAGGAGAAGGAAACTGAAATGTCCAAGATGCTGCAAACGCTCACGAGCTCTAATAACGAATGCAGGGATTGGCAGACGCAGTGCGAGATCACGAAGAAAGACCTTGATGAACAATGTACCCGTAATGATCTTTTGGTTCGGAAGCTGCAAGAAGAGGAAGTGTCACGAGAAAAAGCGCGACAGGAAAGCAATGAGACTAAAAATGAACTTCAGCAGAATTGTGATTCGCTCGCGGCGTCCAAAGACCAAAGACAAGAAACTATTGATGATCTGAGTGCAGCACTAGTATCCTTGGAGATGAAACTGAAACTAAGTGACGAGTCATATCCATTGATGGAGATACACTATGCAACAAGCACCGAGAAAGTGGATGCTCTTGAGCGACTCCTGCATACAGTCAATGCGAAAGCTAAATGGGTGAACAAGCGACTTGAAGAAGGACAGATGGAGAAGGGTATTCTCAACGAGCAGTTGACACGATGTCAAGCACATGCTGTGTCCCTTGCTGAGGCTAAGGAACATTTGGAGTATGAAGGGCAAGAGTTGAAAGCTTGTGTGGCGCGCAACTTGGCAGAGATTGATGAACTAAGAACATTTGTCACTGAATCAAGTCAAGAGCTCTCGGCCGCAAACTCGACAGCGCTTGAAATGCGTGATGTGCTAACCAGGCACGACGTGCAAAGCACCATGAACATTGCAAGAATCCAGCAGCTGGAAGCTGTGCTGGACCAAGCTACACATAAAGGTTCTCAAGACGATCAGAAGTGCGAATTTTTGCAGGTCAAAATTTCCGGCCTCCAAGAAAACAAGGCATTTCTACAGGAAACTGTTGCAGTTCTGAATGTTGATCTCGTCAAAGTGCAGCAAGAAGCATTATTGTCTCGCACAGAGTTGATGGCCACAGACAAGGACCTGAAAATCAGCCAACAGAAGATACATGAGCTTGAGGGGACTTTTGCTGAAAATTCTGGACGAGTTGCTGTCTTGACAGCTAGTCAGCAGGATCTGCAAGAGAAGTCGCATGCACTTGAAGTTGCCAAACAAGCCATTCATCATGATCTTGAGATGACCCGGCAGACGCTTGCTTGGACTGAAGCCAAACTTGCTGGGTCTGAATGCACGTTGCTGGGTCTGCAGGCCAGCTTGGAGCAGATGGGAAACAAGATGATGTCGCTACAGGCTAGTCATGACGGAATGAAGTCGGCTGTGGCTTCGCTTCGCGAGCAGACTGCCAAAGACAAAGGTTGCATTGAGCTCATGACAGCGTCCATTGCGGCTGACAAGGAGCACATTAAAAAAAAATCGGAAAAAGAGACGAGGCACGACTTAGCGCTGCGTTCCGTTGAAATGCAATTGGAGGCTGTGTCTGGGCGCGAAAAGGACATCAATGCGATCCTGTCGGATGTTCGCGGAGAGCTCAACGCCAGTGAGACGCAGACTGGAGGGCAACAGACTCGCATCAAAGATCTTGAGAAGGATTTGTCTGTTGAGAAGGAGTCTCGACATGCAAGCGAGAAGCAGGTGGCTGATTTGTCCATTCTATTTGAAGAACAGATTACTGCTAAACAGGTTGCAGAAAGTAGACTTGAGCATTTAGAGGTAGAGGCCTCCATGACAAAGGAGCGCGCGGCTGCCCTTGACCAGCAATTGACGGGGTCGAGTAAGGAAGTAATTGCTAGCCAGCTGTCGATGGCGGAGTTGCGCGGCGAGGTGTCAACGACAGCAGCACAAAATAGTGTGATGAAGCAGACAATTGATCGCTTGGGCAAAGAAATCGAGTTTCGAGATGTGCAAATGTCGCAATTGAGCAGAAGCCTGCATGCCGCCAAGTCGCAGCTTTCTCAGACGTATGATCAGGCTCAGGATTTGGAAGCAAAATTGGTTGATTCTTCGAGACACGTCTCAACGTTGCAGGCTAGCCGAACGGGCCTTCAGGATGCTATTGCTTCTCTGAGGGAGCAGTCTGTAGCAGACAGGACGCGAATGGAGATGTTGGAGAACTCTGTTGCGACAGGGGGGGATTCTTCTCGATTGCTGAACGAGGATGTGCACAGACTTGAAACATCTCTGCACTCTGTTCAGAGTGAGCTTCAGCACAAAGAGTCTGCGCTTCACGCGTGTCAATCTCAACTCGAGAACGTGCGTGCATCTGCTGCTGATTTAGAAGCAAGACTTGAAATTTCGAATCAGCAAGCCACTCTGCTACAGACCACTCAGCACGGATTGCAATCTGCAATATCGACGTTTCGTGAGCAGGCAGCAGCAGACAAAATACGCTTTGAATTCATGGAGTCTACCATCGCGGCCGGCGGAGATTCTTCGAAACTTTTAAATGAGGAAGTGAAACGATTGCAAGCCTCTGAGCGGTCTCTAGAAAAACAACTTGAAACATCTGCCAGGTGGCAAGAAAAATCCGTCGCTCTGGAGACAAATCTTGGAGAAAGCAGTCACGCTTTGCTTTCTCTGCAGGCTTGTCATGATGATATGAAATCAAGTTGTGCAACACTGCGAGAGCAGACTGCTGCGGACAAAGCTCGCATTGAGCTGATGGAAGTGAGCATTGAAGCAGGTAACGACTCAACAAAAGAATTTGCTGAAGAGGTCACTAGACTTGACGCAAAGCTACGTG
>Ga0209390_10006979_pt1 | contig 14725 bp, 13 predicted proteins | sample BON01_FD_187212 | JGI IMG/M metagenome (GOLD analysis project Ga0209390, IMG submission 187212) | Freshwater microbial communities from Lake Bonney liftoff mats and glacier meltwater in Antarctica - BON-01 (SPAdes) (version 2) | ecosystem: Environmental > Aquatic > Freshwater > Ice > Glacier... | reverse complement strand
TCGTCAATCGCGGTCGGATCCAGCACCTGATCGAGGCTGAAATCAACGAAGAGTTGAAGCATCTTCTCATCCGCAACTGGACGGTTGTCATCTCTTCCCCCGACCGCTGACCTCTTCGTATTTCTTTCTCCGTCGTTCAAAAACAAGGAACCAAGAACCAAGAACCAAGAACCAAGAACCAAGAACAAGGAACAAGGAACAAGGAACCAAGAACAAGGAACCAAGAACCTTTCCTGATCAAGTCTTCCTGATCTCTCCTTATAAGGCCTCTTCTCGCTTCCTGATCCCCCTTCTTGCCGCTCACTCCCTGAGTGGCTGAATAAAAGTCCCGGGTTATCGTTGACTTTTCCGGACCATTGACTATCAAGGCCGCCCCCCCCCCCTCAGGAGTGATTCCAGGATCCCCTCAGGAGTGATTCCAGGATCTCATTGTCACGTGATCTTACTTCCGAAAAATAAGCGGCGTGTGATCTTTCTTCTGAAGGCTGCCCTCCTCCCGAGATGGTTTTTTCCACCTGGAAATCCGACCAAGGGCGGTAGCTTGAGGGCGGTAGCTTGAGGGCTGAGACTTGAGGGCTGAACGATCAAACCTGAAAAAATGGACAAGAGGAAAGCGGCACTGCGGAAGCGAACCAAGGAGTTCGCAAGTTTGGTGATACGTCTCTACATCAGCTTGGACAAGTCCAAGGAAGAACTGCGCGTCTTAGGGTCGCCAGTTTCCCCGTTCAGGCACCTCGGTGGCAGCCAATTATCGAGAAGCTTCTCGTGCACGCAGCGACGCCGAGTTCATCGCCAAGATCGAACTTTGCAGCCAGGAAGCTGACGAAACTCAACTCTGGCTTGAGCTACTGCAAGACGATTGCAAAATCCCTCAGTCCAAAATCGGCCCAGTCTGGCAGGAAGCCGACGAGCTTATCTCGATATTCACGGTCATGGCGAAGAACACGAAGAAAAAGAAAGGCTGAGAGGCCCTCATCCCTCTCCTCCAGCCTCAGCTCTCTCTTTATCATCTTCACCTCAAGTTTCAGGTCTCAGCCCTCATCCCTCTCTTCATCCCTCATCCCTCTCTTCAGCCCTCATCCCTCTCCTCAAAAATCCCATTCCGTGATCGTATTCCGAAAAAATTCTAAAGAGCAACCGGGAATCTCCCTCAAAGCTTTTGCGATGCCATCAAGCTTCATGGTTTTCTCTTATTTCAGGAGGAGCGACCAAGGGCGACAGCGTAGGATCGTGTAGATCGTGTAGATCGTGTAGATCGTGTAGATCGTTCTTGGTTCTTGGTTGTTAGAGATCCGGAACCAGGAACCAGGAACCAGGAACCAGGAACCAGGAACCAAGAACCAAGCACCAAGAACCAAGAACCAAGAACAAGCCTGCCAAAAAAACCGTTCCCGTCTTCAAAAATCACATGACCCTCATCGAAAAAATTCACAACAAATCCGCCGTCATCGGCGTCGTCGGCCTTGGCTATGTCGGCTTACCGCTGATTCTCGCCTTTTCGGCCAAAGGGTTTCGCTGCCTCGGTTTTGATATCGACCAGTCCAAGGTCGATTCAATCAACGCCGGTAAAAGCTACATCAATCATATTGACTCAAGCGATTTGAATTCGGGCGTTGATGATGGGCTCATTCAAGCGACCGTCGATTTCACGAAAATCTCTGAGGTCGACGCCATCATCATCTGTGTCCCGACGCCGCTCAACAAGCACATGGAGCCTGACCTGAGCTATGTCACCGACACCATGGACGCCGTCGCTCCTTACCTCCGGAAGGGCCAGGTCGTCTCGCTTGAGTCGACCACTTATCCGGGGACCACAGATGAGGAACTCAAACCACGGATCGAGGCCCAAGGGTTGACCGTGGGGGAGGACGTCTTTCTCGTCTATTCACCCGAGCGCGAAGACCCCGGCAACCCCAAGTTTTCGAGCAAGAATATCCCCAAAGTGGTGGGTGGAACGACCCCCGCCTGCGCCGAAGTGGGTGTTGCCCTCTACGAAGCAGCCATCTCATCAGTGGTCCCCGTCAGCTCCACCCAGGTCGCGGAAATGTGCAAGCTTCTCGAAAACATCTACCGTGCTGTCAATATTGGCTTGGTGAACGAGTTGAAGATTGCCGCCGACCGAATGGGGATCGATATCTGGGAGGTCATCAACGCAGCCGCCACCAAGCCTTTCGGTTTCAAAGCCTTCTACCCTGGACCCGGTCTCGGTGGTCATTGCATCCCGATCGACCCATTCTACCTCACTTGGAAAGCCCGCGAGTATGGTGTCCATACCCGTTTTATCGAGCTTGCCGGTGAAATAAACCGCTCCATGCCCCAATACGTCGTGAACCGAACGATGGAAGCCCTTAATAAACGGAAAAAAGCGCTCAACGGTTGCAAGGTTCTTTTGATGGGCTTGGCCTACAAAGAAGATGTCGACGATATGCGCGAGTCACCGACCTTTGAGTTGATGGATCTATTTGCGGCCCAAGGTGCGGAGGTTGATTATTATGATCCTCATATTCCCGTTGTCTCTCCCACCCGGGAACATGCTGCCTGGACAGGCCATGAATCGGTGACATGGAACCAAGAGAGCATCGAAGTTTATGATGCCGTAGTCATCGCGACCCATCATAAATCGTTCGACCTCGGAGAGTTAGTGAATTGGGCCGATCTGATTATCGATACCCGGAATGCTTTCAAAAAAGCAAACGTCTCAGGAAAGCCGGGGCAAATAACAAAAGCTTAGTAATCAGCAAAATCACAACATGAAAATTGGTGTTATTGGAGCAGGAAGCTGGGGGAAAAACCTTGTCCGTAATTTTTCCGAGATGGGGGTGCTGGCCGGTGTTGCCGATGCGGTTCCTCAAAACCGTCAAAATGCCCTGGAAATTCAGGCTGACGTGGCGATTTATGGGAGCCACACGGAAATGTTGGCTGATGCATTTGATGCCGTAGCAATCGCAACTCCGGCACACACTCACCATGCGATCGCCAATGAGGCCATGGAGGCAGGTTGCGATGTCTTTATCGAGAAGCCCATGACACTCGATCCTTCTGAAGCTGAAGCCTTGGTGAAATTAGGTAAAGAAATGGACAAAGTAGTGATGGTTGGGCACCTGTTACTGTATCAGCCAGCGATAGCTTATATCAAAGAGGCGCTTGGCCGTGGCGATATCGGGCAGGTTTACACCTTCCACCAGCGTCGTTCAAAACAGGGACGAGCGCGGGCGGTCGAAAATGTTTTATGGAGTTTTGGAGTTCACGATGTCGCGGTCCTTCTCTACCTTGCGGGACAAGCTCCGACCGATGTCCAGGTCAGTGGACACTGTGGTTTACAACAGGGTGTCGAAGATGATACCTACTTACATCTTACATTCCCTGATGGCTCTAAGGCTCATCTTCACAATTCATGGCTCTGGCCCATCGTTGAGAGAGGGCTCATCATCATTGGCGAAAAAGGAATGTTCGTTTACGACGAAATTGCCCAGAATGTCATTTTAGTCAAAAAAACGATTGATAGCGATCTCCAGAATGTCGACGAGGGAGAGGAAGTTGTCTTTGAAGGCAGTGGCCAGCCACTCCGAATCGAATTGGAGCATTTCGTAGATTGTTGTAAAAATAGGACCAAAGCCAATTCCTGCGGACAGAATGGTCTCGATGTCATACGTGTCATCGATCAAGCCGAAGCATTATTAAAAGCTCAGCGATAACCCTCAGAATCGTTAAAATGGACAAATATTTCAAACACGAATCTGCCTATATTGACGAAAACGTCGCTATTGGAGAGGGAACAAAAATTTGGCATTTTTCCCATATCTGTTCGGGAGCGGCCATCGGTCAAGATTGCATCTTTGGTCAAAATACCATGGTCGCCAACGATGTCGTGATTGGGTCGAACGTCAAAGTTCAGAATAATGTCGCCATTTACACGGGAACTACAGTTGAGGACGATGTGTTTCTCGGCCCTTCTTGCGTCCTGACCAACGTCACCAATCCTCGCTCCCAAGTAAAACGTCACAGCCTATACGAGGAGACCATCATTAAACGAGGGGCAACCGTCGGCGCAAATGCCACCATCGTCTGCGGTATTACCCTTGGCCGGTATTCCTTCATCGCTGCTGGCGCGGTTGTCGCAAAAAACGTGCCCGACTACGCGTTTATGATGGGAGTTCCTGCCAGACAGCATGGGTGGATGAGCCGTCATGGCCATATCCTGAAAAATGCTGATAATGACGGGATATACATCTGTCCAGAAAGTGATTTTAAATATCAAGAAAACCAAGAAAGGCGACTCCGTTGTCTTGATCTTGGTGAAGATGAGCCACTTCCCGAAAAGTTCACTGAAGGAACCCGCTACTACGACGATTTGAAATGATTTCAAACGACTCATGAGAGTCACGCAAAGTCCTATTTTTCAATAGGAAATCCAAATAACTGTTACATCATGGAATTTATTGACCTAAAAAGCCAACAAACACTCATTCGTCCAGATCTCGACAAACGTATCGCCGCTGTGCTCGACCATGGCCGCTATATTATGGGCCCGGAAGTGGCTGAACTCGAAGAGGCCTTGGCCGAATATGTAGGAGTCAAGCACTGCATAGGGGCATCCTCAGGAACGGATACCTTGCTTATCGCCCTGATGGCATTGGATATCCAACCTGGTGACGAGGTTATTACTGTGCCTTACACTTGGATATCGACCGCAGAAATGATTGCTCTTATAGGAGCAAAGCCCGTTTTTATCGATGTAGAGGAAGATAGCTGGAACATGGATCCCGCGCAACTTGAAGCTGCGATCACGGATAGGACCAAAGCCATTATGCCTGTCGGGATTTATGGTCAGACAGCAGATATGACCGCAATTAATGAGATTGCGAAACGCCACAATCTACCTGTCCTCGAAGATGCCGCCCAATCTTTTGGATCAACTCACTATGGAGTGAAGTCCTGTGCTCTATCAACCATTGGTAGCACCTCATTTTTCCCTTCTAAGCCGCTTGGCTGTTACGGTGATGGGGGGGCTCTATTTACAGATGATGACGATCTAGCAGATCGGATGCGCCAGGTTAGGGTTCACGGACAGGCCAAAAAACACCACCACCCGGTTTTGGGAATTAATGGACGCCTGGATAGCCTTCAGGCTGCTGTAGTGTTGGCAAAGCTCCCGATTTTTGATGATGAAGTATCAAGGAGGCAGCGGGTCGCTGCAGCGTATGAATCTGCGTTATCAGAAAGTGCCGCTGTGGCAGCCGGACTGCAATTGCCTGCGATTTCTGAGGGAAATACCTCCGTATGGGCGCAATATACGATACTCTCTAAAAATCGTGATACCTTGCGGGAAAAGCTGGCTGCAGCAAATATACCCTCAGTAAGTTACTATGCTATACCACTTCATTTGCAGCCTGTGTTCAGGCGCCTAGGATATAGAATTGGTGATTTTCCAGTTGCAGAACGAGTTGCTACTGAAGGGCTGAGTTTGCCTATGAATCCTTATCTTAGTGACGATGATATATATCAAGTTATCAACGCCTTTAGTTAACCTTATGAGATTTAATATTCAACGTGGGTAAAGTGCAAGCCTTTGAAAGGAATTGTCTATACTATGTGGCGACGTATAATGGTGGTAAATTGTGCATCATTGCGTCCATCGACACGACCAGTTTTTTTCAGTCAAAGCTACTGGGCTTCCATGGTGATGACGGAGCCATGTTCACCTCGAATCTCGACCTGGTAAAAGTCTTGCGCCAGTTTGCCCGACATGGCCAAGAAAAGCGAACCCCCTCCATGCGTGTGGGTGTGAATTCAGGGGCGGTTAATCTTCAGACCGCAATACTTCTTTCAAAGTTGGAGATTCTTGACGATGAATTTTTCGTCCGCCAACGGATCTCCTCAGTGTATGACGAAGAGCTTGACGTGCAAAGTGTCGTGCGCCCACCGCTTTCGTCATACGACATCACTAGCGCCTGGGAACAATATACTGCGCGTGTGCAGAATCGCCATGTCGCAAAAGAGGCGCTGAAAGTCGTAGGAATTCCCACCGCCGTACATTATCCGTTGCCGCTGAACCGCCTACCTTCGGTGCCCCATAGCAGTGTGACCCTATCTCGCAGGGATAAGACCGTGAACGCAGTAATGAGCCTGTCGATAAGGGGCTACACGGATCTGTCCGTTCCTAAGGACGTCGTCGAACTGTTCAACTGTGTCGCATGAGCTGGATTGCCCGTTTGCAGAGCCGACTGGATGCCGAGGGATTCGCTCGCTATGTCTCGGTGTTGATGGCCGGGACACTCGGAGCGCATTTGATAACGGTTGCAGGTATTCCGGTCACAACTCGTCTGTATAGTCCAGAGGCATTCAGTATCCTAGGTGTCTATTCAGGGATCCTTTCGATCCTTCTGACACTTGCGACCCTCAGTCTGCACATCGGGATTCCGATTGCTGACACGCACCGTCGGGCATTGGGGCTAGTTGCCGGGGCAGGGCTAGTGCTTCTGGCGAACATCACGTTGCTGTCCTTGGTCCTGCTGGTCGCGGGTGACTTGATCATTGAGCTGCTTAACCGCCCGGACTTTACGCCCTACCTGCTCTTGTTGGTGCCTGGCTTGCTTCTAGGAGGGTGCTATGCGACGCTACAAATGTGGTTTAGTAGACAAAAGCAGTTTGCGTTGGTGGCAACAACACGGGTTCTGCGGTCTGCTGGCGGGACCGGAACTCAACTGGCCTTCGGCTTCGCAGGTGGCGGACCGGTCGGCCTGGTTTTGGGGCATTTGCTGTATAACGGCTTGGGCGTTTTTGGATTGCTGCGTCGGTTCATGCACGACGAGCGTGCGTCGCTGAGGCAGTTGACACGCGCAGACCTTGTAAAGAGCCTGCGGCGCAACAGGAGTTATGCGTATTTCACAACCATTGAAAACTTGGCTAACGTCGCAGCTATCCAGCTGCCGGTGCTAGCGATCGCAGCAAACCCGTCTGCGGGCGAGGTCGGACTTCTCTACCTCGCCCAAACAGTTATGATGTTGCCAATGATGTTGATTGGCAGCTCGGTGGGGCAGGTATTTATTGCTGAGGCACCGCAACATTATCGGGATGGCAGTCTTTGGCCTTTCACGAAACGCGTATTACGAGGATTGACTCTTGCCGGGGTGCCGTTGTTGGCCCTTGTCGGCGTGCTGGCTCCATTTTTAGCGGGGCCGATCCTCGGACAGGACTGGGAGCGAACAGGCGAACTAATCGCTTGGATTACGCCGTGGATGGTTCTGCAGTTCCTGTATTCCCCGCTTTCTACCATTTTCTATGTCACGGAGCGTCAAAGTTTGGCTATGGTGTTGCAAATTTTTGGCCTGGTGCTTAGGCTTGGCGCAGTCCTACTGGCCATATCGTTTTCCCCAACAGTTGCGATGCCGGTTTATGCAATTTCCGGTGCGGTTTTTTACCTAAGCGTGATCATAATCGTCCTAGCTATTTCTAGATTGAATAAATGATCAAACGTGATATTATAATACTTGATTACGGGAGCGGCAACATAGGCTCTTTGGTCAATATGTTTCGGCACATCGGCGCGTCGGTTCATGTCGTTTCCGAGGCCGCAGCCATTCCGAAAAACTCCGCCTTGGTACTCCCTGGGGTCGGCCATTTCGGTCGCGCGGCTGAAAAACTCGAAAACAGTGGGCTTGCTGAGGCAGTTGTCTCGCGCGCGGTAGTCGGGACCCCGGTCCTGGGGGTCTGTGTCGGAATGCAACTGCTTCTGGATTATAGCGGTGAAGGCAATGCGCCAGGACTGGGCCTGATCAAGGGCCAAGTGCGCACCTTCGACCGCGATCAATTTAAGGAACCCCTGCCCTTGCCCAACGTCGGATGGCGCTTTGCGGACCCGACTAGCGATATTGGCAACCGTCTGCTGGCCAACATGCCGCGACGTCCACGCTTTTATTTCACGCATGGTTATCATGCCGAATGTGCAAACCCTGCTGACGCTATAATGGAGGCCAACTACGGATATCGGTTCACCTGCGCCGTCGCGAGTGGCAATATTACCGGTCTTCAGTTCCATCCGGAAAAAAGCCACGCCTTCGGGATGACCCTTCTCGCGAACTGGATTAAGATTATCAATGATCAATAGACGTATTATACCAACTCTTCTGCTAAGAGGCAATGGACTGGTCAAGACTCGAAAGTTCGCAGATCCCGTCTATCTGGGCGATGCGATCAATACAGTTTCTCTGTTCAATCAGAAGATGGTCGATGAAATCATTATCCTTGATATCGACGCCTCGAAGCAGGGCCGCGGTCCCGATTTTGAGATGATCGAGCGGCTTGCCTCGCAGTGCTTCATGCCCCTCGCTTATGGGGGAGGCATCACAACTGTTACCGAGGCAGCCCGGTTGTTCCGTATTGGGGTCGAGAAGGTCGTATTGAACAGTGCTGCACTTGGGCAAGGCACCTTGGTGCAGGAAATTGCCGCAATCTATGGCCGACAGGCTGTTGTCGTTGCCATAGACGTTGTGACCTATGGCGGGTCGCCTGGACTGCGCCGTCCTGCCGATGGTGCCATGATTCCCTTGTCGCCCTCTGTTCATGCTCTTAGGGCCCAGAAGGCTGGTGCGGGTGAAATCCTAATTCAGGATGTCACCCGCGACGGCACACGGAACGGGTATGACATAGCTTTGTTTAGAAGTATTTCGGATATCATTGATGTGCCGATGATTGCACTCGGCGGCGCTTGTGATGCTGACGATCTGACCCGTGTTATAACTGAAGGGGGTGCCAGTGCCGCCGCCGCAGGCAGTCTTTTTGTGTTCGCGGGTCAAAAACGCGCAGTCCTGGTCTCGATGCCGGAGTTCCCCGACGACGACGACGACGACGGCTGGATTGCCTCGTCCAATGCCACCTTGGAAGAGATAGACCATACGGACACACGACGTTCGTGCCGCCGGATTTGCGCTCTGACTGTTCTGGACGACACAGACCCAAACTTCGAAATCGATGCCGAAGGTGTCTCTTTGTTGGCACGCAAGGGCCAGGAGATGCTGAGTAACAGGCGGTTGGCTGGCGAGGCCGGACAGCGCCGAATCAAACAAATCACAGAGCGCGCCAAGGCGGAAGGGCGCGGCAAAGAGTATGACTGCATTATTGGACTTAGCGGCGGGGTGGACAGCACCTATGTCGCCATGATGGTCAAAGAACTCGGGCTACGGCCGCTTGCCCTGCACCTCGATAATGGATGGAATTCAAATACCGCCGTCCTGAACATCAAACGGATCGTCGATATCCTCGACATCGATCTGCATACATATGTGATCAACTGGGGGGACATGTGGGATCTGCAGCGCGCGTTCTTCAAGGCGTCGCTGCCGGACGTCGAACTGATCACTGATCACGCCATAATCGCGTCGACGTACCAAGTAGCGGCCAAACACGGGATCAAGACTGTTATATTTGGTGTCAATATCACGACTGAATCTATCATGCCGGAAGCCTGGTCCTATTCGAAACGGGATGCAGCCCATATCCGCGCTGTACATCGGAAATTCGGTGAACATAAGCTGACCAATTTCCCCCTCATCGACCCCTGGGATTTTACCCGCTACCAGCGCTTGCAGGGCATCCATTATGAATCACTTCTTTCCTATATCGACTTCGACAAGAAAAAAGCAGTTGAAGAACTGCGGGAAAAGCTGAATTACGAACCCTATCCGCGCAAACACGGAGAATCTCGCTTCACTCAGTTCTTTCAAGAATATTACCTGCCGGAAAAGTTCGGCTTCGATAAGCGAAAGGGGCACTTTTCCAGTCTAATAATTGCCGGGCAAATGGAGCGCGATGAAGCCCTCCGCGAACTTCAGACTCCTCTTTATCCGGAACTGCTGAGGCAAGAACAGGATGTTGAATATGTTCGCTCGAAACTCGGATTATCGGTTCAGGAATGGCACGACATCTTGACTGCCCCGCCGGCGTCCCATGATGACTATCCAGGCTACTACACCCGGTTGAAACAGCTCAGACGATTGCGTCGTGCACTGCCCTTCTAAGAACATCACATTTTCCGGAGATCCAAATGAACAATAAACGCAATTTAATCATCAATGCCGACGGTTACGGCTTTACGCCCGGTGTAAACGAGGGAATCCTCAAAACTTTCGAAGCAGGGATTGTCACCAGCACCAGCTGCACGCCGAATTTCGGCCATCTCGACAAGGCGGGCGAAGTGCAGACCCAGTTCCCCGATGTGTCGTTCGGCATCCATTTCAACCTCAACGTCGGCCCGCCCTGCGCACCTGTCGAGAAAGTGCGGTCGCTGGTGGGCGAAGATGGACTGTTCCATGGTCCGGCTCTTGGCAAGAAGCTGCTTCAAGGCAAGATCAAGATCGAGGAGATGGAAATCGAACTGGCCGCACAGGCCGCAATCCTGGCAGACCAGGGCGTCAAGATCAGCCATTGGGACGGGCATCAGAACAAGCATTTGTGGCCGTTCTATTTCGAAGCCGCCAGCCGTGTCGCCAAGCGTTTCGCCATTTCCGGGGTCCGGTCGCACCGGCGTCAGCTCTACACCAACAGCGGGCCCATCCCCCGGTCGACCTTGATTGGGTACTACTCCCGCAACCCGAAGCGTATTGTGACTCATCTTGGCGGGCGGATGCGTACGGCGCAGGCCGAACGTAAGGGGTTTGCGGCCGCTGACCGCCTGATTACTCCCGGCTATGCAGATAACAGCCACAAATCGCTGAACGGATTCTGGCTTACGCTGGCTGACACCTTGGCCTCGGGGTATTCCGAGGTGTATTGCCACCCGGGTTTCCCCGACGATCTGCTACGCACGAATTCGAAATACGTCGATCCGCGAGCCGATGAGGTTCGGGTTCTGACAGCACCAGAGTTGCTTAGGCATTACAACGAGTGCGGAATCACCCTCATCAGCTTCTGGGATCTCAAGAAAGTCCGCAGCCTATGACTCAGACGTCACCTGTGCTTCTTGTTGCCGTCGGTGATATCATGCTGGGGCGTGGTGTCAAGACAGCGCCGGTTCGTGATGCCGCGCAGCTGCTGTCGCCCGAGTTGTTGCGGGCGCTCAAGGGCGATATCGTTACTGGCAATCTGGAATGCCTGATAGGGTCAAAGGGGACTCCAAGCCCGACCAGCCATAGTCATTTCCAGGGCGATCCGGATTTTGCGCAACCTCTCTTGTCTCGGTTCGATGTGGTTAGCGTTGCGAATAACCATATTGGCGACTTTGGGGATAACGCTATCGCGGAAACGCTGGCATGGCTAGATGACATAGGTGTGGCCCGCGTGGGTGTCGGCAAGACTATCGACGAGGCCACGGCCCCCGCGGTTTTCGATATCCAAGGGCAAAAGGTGGCGGTCTTCGGGGCTACCACGGTTGCAAGTAACGTGGCCTCAAGTGCGTACCAGCTGGCCAGCCCCGGCCCAGAGTTATACCGGCGTGCCGCAGAACATCAAGAGGCTGGCTACACCTGCATACTGCATCTTCATGCAGGGGGAGGCGACGTATGCCATCCTGCACCTGCGGTTCGCCACCTGATGGAAGAAATAAAGGCCGAAGGCTTTACCATCGTGTTCGGCCATCACCCGCATGTTCTACAAGGTTTCGACCTTTCTCCTCGCTGGTCGGTATTCTACAGCATGGGGGATTTCCTCTTCGACAAGCTCGAAAGCGGGCGGGATCAGGCGCTTGTGGTTACGGCATACTTGAATGGGGACGGCTCCGCTACTTCGATCGAGATCGACATTGCGCAGCGATCCCCTGACCTGCATTTGTCACTGCAGAGCGGCGAAGCTCGCCGCCAGGGGCTTCAGTCGCTTGGTGTGCTTTCGGACATGATCATCAGCGGGGCATCAGACGAGGCCTATGTTGCGTGGCGGGGCAGCAAGCTCTCGGCGGTGTTGCGATCGATCTGCGGCGATTTCCGCGCTGGCGGCTGGAAGGCGTTGTGGGCCAAGTTGGGCCGTATCAACAAGCGCAAAATGATTGACCTGGTTTTCAGACGTTAGATAGACAAGCCATGACCTCATCCCGAACAACGAAGCTGATCGACATTCTGCCCAAACCGGTTCTGGCTGTGCTGATCAATGGCTTGGGAGCCGTATATCGCGCAAACCGTTATACCCGCGAAATGCGGCGCACCCTTGCTGAATGGAAGCAGATCGAGGATTTGGAGGCAGAAAGGTTCGACGCATATCAGTTGCAGCGTTTTCGGCACATCGCGGCGGTCGCTGGCAAGACCCCCTATTACCACCGTGTATTCAAGGAGGTAGGTTTTGATCCGCACAATATTGAAAGCCTTAACGACCTAAAAAGGTTACCGATCATGGGAAAGGCGGATCTGGTGGCAAACGCTGCGGACATGATGGTGCCCGATTTCAAGGGGCGTCTATTCAAGCGGCACAGCAGCGGCACTACTGGAGACCCGGTAGCCTTCTATCAACCTAGGCAGATGGCCTATGCTCAAGGTTATGCGATGCTTTACCAGTTCTATTCATGGTTCGGGTTTGCCGCTCTTGAAAAGCGGGCCACGATGGCGGGTCGTTACATCGGGCACAAGCCATTCGGCATCGTTATACGCAATCTTTTGGAAAACCAATTGCTTCTAGGGGTGCATTCCCTGTCGGCGCAATCGGTCAAGGGATATATGCGGGCGCTAGAGCGGTTCCGACCGAAGTTGTTTCAAGCACATCCTTCTGCTTTGCTGATGTTCAAGCAATTTGCCGAAGACGCCGGTATCGCGCCCCCAGACATCCCGTTGCTCAGTTACACAGGAGAAAATATGTCTGAGGACGAACGTCGCAGCTTGAGCAGGTGGATGAATGGGGCAGTGATCTTCGGCACATACGGCTCGGGCGAAAACGTCACTTCTTCAAGTGAATGCCCGAAACTGAACGGGTTTCATATCCACCCTGCTGTGGGCATCTGTGAACTGGTCGAGATCAACGGCAGGTCCGAGATCGTCGGTACATCGTTATTGAACGACGCGATGCCGTTGTTGCGGTATCGGACGGGAGACGTCGCAGAAGCCATCACGGCAGAACGCTGTCCATGCGGGTGTGGTTGGCCTCGACTTTTGGGTATTCAGGGCCGAGCTGATGACTTGGTGACGTCCTCGGATGGAAAGCCCATAGCGCCCGTTGTCCTGCGCACGGGTATTGCAGCACTTGGTGTTCTGACCTTACCCTATTCGATTATTCAGCATCGACAACCAAACGAGTTCACCCTGCTTCTATATGGCGGGAAGGCGGATGTCCCCGTACGAAGTGTTGAAGCCGTGCTTAACTACCTGCAGTTGGTTTTGGGGAATGATTGCATATTCCGCGTGCGCTTCGCTCCTAGCGAGGAGCTGTTTACTGCAAGAGCTAAGCATAGAATCGTGATCAAAGAAAGAGGGTAGTCCTGTGTGATGAGGCGATCTTTTGAAACCATCCAGAATACCGGGACGTTCGCGGCGATAGCCCTCGTTACCGTTTCTTGGGCCAGTACTACCGATCTGACGATAGGATTACTAGTCCAAATCCGTCTTGCGTTGATTGCAGTCCTAATCCTTTCCCTGCTCACGCTGCTTTTTCGGCAGCCTAGGAAATTGAGACGCGTTGTGATCGGGATCTTCACGATCAGCGCCTTGGGTTTTTACTCAGTGTTGTCTCTCTGGATACACGCGCCCAGCGCACCGATGACGCTATCGTCGCATTTGGTCTTGATCTGTGTAACTTCAGCAATCTATATCCAATTTTCTTTAGCAATACCCACCAGGAAAATAATCACCGATTATACAGCTTGGATGTACATTGTCTTTTGCTTGGTGATCTTAGTCCTAACAATATTCATGGGTGGGCTTCGATTTGATGGCTCGTTGCGTTTTGTTTATAGTATAACTACAATTGACGGTATTGAGATCAGATATTCGCAAGGTAACAGTAAATTCTATGGTTTGGCAGCCGTTCTGATCGCGGGTTTGATTTCCCAATCTAGACGAATCTCTGTTCATAGTTTGGGCTTAAGTTGCCTCCTTGTAACTTTCTTGGGACTTTCACTAATTGGAGGGGGACGGGGCGATTTTGTATTCACGCTGCTGCTCACCCTTATTAGGCTAGGCTTTATCAAGCTTTTTGCACTATTCAGTCTGATCACCCTTGTGTTGTTTGCTTTTGAGGATTCTCTAAACTCTCACCTCGCCAATTATACGAACTTAATTGATCGCTACAAAATGCTCACCGTTAGCTATGGGATGAGAGATACACTTCTGGAGGACAGTTTCTCCCTATTGGTACAAGAACCTATCTCCCTGATATCCGGATGCGGGATCGGTTACTTTCAAAGTTACCACGGGTACCCGGTCGGACTACATCCGCACAACATACCAGTGGAATTTGTGATTTCATTCGGTTTATTGATTTCTATCCCGGTTGCTGTTCTGGTCTTGGTCGGCCTATGGAAGGTTCATGAGCGCGAGGGATTTTCATCGCATTTTATTTTTAACTTTCTCTTCTTTTTTCTAATTTCTTTGAAAAGCGGAACCGTGTTGACATCGTATACTCTCACTGGGTCAGTCGCCTTCCTTGCATTTTTAGGGCTTTTTTCATTTATCCAAACAACCAAGAAAGGTAACTATTCAGGTCCTTAAGAAAGTTTAAGTATCCGGTCTCCGTAGGAATCCCCGTGCAGCGTCCCACCCGAGAAGAACTCATTGCCCTGGCCAAGGTTGATCCCGAGGCCGTGGCTGATTTGGTT
>Ga0209390_10006977_pt1 | contig 14727 bp, 7 predicted proteins | sample BON01_FD_187212 | JGI IMG/M metagenome (GOLD analysis project Ga0209390, IMG submission 187212) | Freshwater microbial communities from Lake Bonney liftoff mats and glacier meltwater in Antarctica - BON-01 (SPAdes) (version 2) | ecosystem: Environmental > Aquatic > Freshwater > Ice > Glacier... | reverse complement strand
CGTCACGACGACGGGGGGGGGGATGGTGGTCCCCCCCTGGTCGTGGTGCTGCTGCCGCCTGCCCGTTCCCGATTATAAGAGAAGGACAAACTGTGTGCTGTGTGTACTGCTTCTCAGCCCTACCTACAAAAGGAGGAGAGAACAAAGAAGCGAGGGTGAAGCGAGACGCGCAAGCCCGCGGCGTCTCGCCCGTGTTTTGCTCGTCGTTGTCGCGGTCGGTCGTCGTGGCCGTCGTCTCTTCGGATTCCTAGCGCCGGCGCGCCGTCGCGGCGACGGCCATCGCGTCGCCGTCGAGCACGCCGTCCTGGTCGGCGGCGCCGCCGCCCCCGCAGCGCGCGTCGCCGAGGATGTCCACCGTCGCGTTGGCCGCCGCCGCCGCTTTCGTCGGCGACGACGACGGGTCGACATTCAGCGCGGCCATCGACGGCGCCTCGGACAAGCCGCCGGCCTCGCTGCTCTTGGTCGGCAGGCGCCCGCCGCGGCGGAACGCGCCCGCGCCGCCGCCGCCGCCACCCTCCCCGTGGCTGCCGCCGAGCATGCGGCGCTCGGCCCCGCTCGCGCCCCACCGCGCGCCCGCGTCCAGCAGCAAGAGCGCGACGCCCGCGACTGCCACGAGCGCCGAGACGGCCGCCGGCGCCAGGCGCCGCCGCCACGCCTCCCCCGCGATGCGGTGCACGGCCACCAGCCGCGTCGCGTCGCACGTGCACTCGAGGCGGTCGGCCATCAGCGCCCGCGCCATCACGAAGCAGAACAGGCCGCAGGTGGTCTTTCCGATGTCGACGCTTCGCGGCGGCGGGGCGCCGGGATAGGACGGGCCGACCTCGACAAAGAATCCCGTCTTTGCCGGGTCGATCGCGCCGCGCGAGGCCGAGCGGATGAGCTCGCGCACGGCCGGGTCGACGTCCTCCAGCGTCACGGCGCCGTCGAGCGACGCGCGGTCCATCACGAGGCCGCCCGCCGCCCACACGCCCGTCACGGCGGCGACGACCGCGAGCCACAGCGCCAGCAGCAGCAGCAGCGCCGACAGCGGGCAGTGCAGCAGGGGCCAGCGGCGCGACGACGACAGGGAACGCGGGCCACAGGCGGCGCCGGGCCGCGGGTGCTGGTGCTGGTGGTGCTGCTGCTGCTCGAGGGCGCGGCGGGCGTGGGCGCGCCACGCCGCCGAGACGAGCGCGAGCAGCGGCAGCGCGACGCAGGCGGCCAGGGTAAAGGCGGAGAAGCCGGGGAGCGCCGCCCACACGCCGTGCGTCATGGGCAGGGAGAGGACGCAGCCGATGGCGAGGGTGTCGCGCTTGGCGCGCGCGATGTAGGCGTACCTGTTGTTTGTTGTTGTTTGGTGAGGTCGTTGTTGCGGTTTGTTGTTGTTGTGTCAGAGAGAGGAAAGGGGGCGGCGGCGGCGGCGGCGGCGGCGGCGGCGGCGGCGGCGGCGGGAAGGAGCGAGCCGCAGCGCCCGAGCGGCGGCGCCCGAGCACCGGCGCGGGAAGCGATGCAAGCAATCGTGGGCGCGCGCGCGTCCGGAAAAAACGCACCATGCCGCGGCGCCGCCGATCGTCATCGCCGCGCCGGCAATGGTGCCCACGGGCACCAAGCGCACGAGCGAGTCGCGGCGCGCCATCGCGAGGAAATCAAATCACGAGGCTCTCTCTCTCGGCTGCGAGCCCAAGGACTCTCTCTCTCTTTTTTGTTGTTGGTGTCGTCGATCGCTGCGGCCCCCTGGCGTGATGCAGGCCGGTGCGCTCGCGCGACGGGTCGGGAACGGGGCGAGGTTGCGGGCCGGGAGGAGGTGGCGGAGGTGGTCCGGCGGGTCGCGGAGAGGGATTTGCTGGTGAATTGGGTGCGCGTGTGTGTGTTTCGTGTGTGTGTGTGTGTTCGCGAGCTGTAAAAGCGCCAATCAGGACTGGTATGGTCAGGGTGTGTCTCAAGTTTCCAGGAGTCGTGGTAATGCAGGGTCCTTCCAAGGAAGTCGCTGGCGATGAGGCCTTTGCGGCAGCGCGGTCGCGGCGACGTCGCGTGGGCCGAGCGGCGGCGACGTCGGGCGGGCGGCGGGGTGGGTGTGTGGGGCAGAGAGACCCCACAGTCCCCCGTGTCCTCCCCTTTCCAAATCATCACACACATCCAATACTGCCTCCGCAATAACACCTCATCCATCCACTCATCGCGCGCCCTCCATTGGTCGTCCAAGGCGCGACCCAAAACGAAGAAAAAACCTGCGGGGAAGAAGAGCCTTGACCTTGCAGATATAAATTCTTCCGACACGACGTCTCCGTCCCGGAAACGCAGAAACAGGCCATGACCACCGCCGTCGCGACGCCGCCGCAGCAGGCGCCGGCGCGGCGGGTCGGCAGCGGATTGTTCTCCCTCGCGCGCGGCCGGCGGGCGGAGGCGCAGGCGAAAGGAGGAGCCGGCGGTGCCAAGCCCGGGGGAGGAGTTGCCGCCGCCGCCGCCGCCCATCCGCCGCCGCCGTCGCCGCCGCCGCTCGCCCCGGCCGGCGGGAGCGGCATTGGCCTCGCCGCGCGCGGACGCCAGCAGCAGCAGCAGCAGCAGCAACAGCAGCAGGGCGGCAGCTCTCGCAAGGGCTCGCGGGCGGGCAGCCCGCGGCGCTCGAGCACGGGGCACGCGGGCGGAGGGCCGAGCAGCGGCAACAGCGGGAAAGGCGGCGGCGGGCGGGCCGGCGGCGGCGGCGGCGGCGCAACTGCTGCCTCTCCGGCTCTTCTCAGCGGCGGGGGCAGCAGCGGCAGCGGCCTCGCCCAGCAGCCGCAGCAGCAGCAGCAACAGGAGCAAGCCCGCCAGAACCAGCGCTCTAGCCGCGGCAGCTGCTCGGGCGGCCTTCAAAAGGACCGCGCCCTGGCCCCCTCACCCTTTCTGGCCGGCGGCGCGGTGGGGCTGCCGCCCCGGTCGCTCCTGCGCTCGATGCTGAGCGCCGCGGCCGCGAGCACCCCGGAGTGGCGCCCGCGCTCGATGCACCCCTTGGCGGTCGATGACGCGGGAGCACCTGCGCCAGCGGCGGCAGCAGCAGCAGCAGGGGCGGGAGTCTCGGCAGAGGCGGCGGCGGCGGCGGCGGCGCCGCCGGCCGGCTTGCTGCTGCTGCCGCGGCGCGCGCAGCTCCGGGCGCTGGCGGCGCTGGCGTGCGTGCTGGCGCTGGCGCTGCTGGCGGCCGCGTCCGCGCGCGACCCCGTGGCGGGCGCGGCGGTGGTGGCGGCGGCCCTGGTGGGCGCGGCGGGCGCGCTGCAGGCGGCGGAGGACCACGACGAGGCGCTCAGGCGCCAGCGGCGCGGGCGGCAGCAGGAGGCGGCGCGGCAGCGGCGGCAGCAAACACAGGCGGCGGTGCAGCAGCAGCAGGCGCAGCAGCAGCAGCAAACGCAGCAGCAGGCGCAGCAGCAGCAGGAGCAGCCGCGGCGGCATTCGAACCAACAGCCGACGTTCCTGCTCGCCCCGACCGCCTCGGCCACGGCGCGCATCTCCGTGGTCGCGGCGGGCGGCGACTTTGCCCTCGCCAAGACGGGCCCCTCGCCGCCGCCGCCGCCGCCGCCGCTGGCGCTGCCGCCGCCGCCGCCGCCGCCGCCGCAAGCGCAGGCGCCGGCCGACAGCGCCGCGGCGGCGACCTCGCCCGGCGCCGGCCCGCGCGCCCCCTGCCCCTCGCCCGCAGGCCGCGGGTGCGCCCCGGCCTACAGCCACACGCTGGGCACGGGGCACGACGCGCTCGCGCGCGCGGCGCTGCTCGCGCTGCCCGAGGGGGAGCTGCCGCCCTGGACAACCGTGGCCCTGCCGGCCGAGGGCGGCGCCGGAGGCGGCTGCGCCGAGCCCGCGTGGCTGACCGACGACATCAAGCGCCGCTTCCTGGTGTGCAAGGCCAGCGTGCGCGTGGCCGAGGAGTCCGCGCGCGCCGCGCACGCCGCGCGCGCGCGCATGGCCGTCGACGGCGGGCGCCCCGCGTGGTGGCACCACCCCTCTCCCGCCGCCGGCGCCGCGCCGCCGCCGCCGCCGCTGCCGCCCATCCTCCGGCGCCTGCCCCGCTTCGCCTCGCTCCTGGCCAGAGAGCTCCAGGTCTACGCCCTCGACGCCACCGCCGACGGCAGCGGCAACGTCGTCGTCGTCTACAAGATCACCTCGCTGTACACGGCCGCCCTCGCGCTGCGCTCGGCCATGGCCGCCGCCTCGGCCGCGCCGTCGTCGTCGTCGCTGTCGTCGCCGTTGCCGTCCCCCTCGCCGTCGCGGTCGTCGTCGCCGCCGCCGCACCCCCCCCACTCTTCCGCCCGCCCGCCCAGCGCCGCCGACGTGCCCTACGACGAGGTCGCCGACGCCCTCGCCGAGTACCTGTGGGCGTGGATGGAGTGGCTGTGGAAGGCAGGGTGCCCCCGCCTGTTGCCCGGCGGCCGGATGCTGCAGGTGGTCGACTGCGCCGGCGGCCGCCTCGCCATGGTCGGCGACAAGGGCGCGCAGTGCGCCCTGCGCGCCTTCGCCTCCGTGGCCGCGGCCTACCCGGAGCGCCTGCAGCGCTGCCTGCTAGTCAACCCGCCCAGCTGGGCGGCCGGGCCGCTGCGCGTGGCAAACGCGCTCATGGACGAGCGGACGCGCTCAAAAATGGCGCTGCTCGGCGGCGGCGGCGCCGACCCACGCGTGCGGGACGCGCTGTCGGCGGCGCTGGGGGGACTGGGCAGGGTGCCGCGGGAGTACGGGGGGACGTGCGACGTGGCGCTGGGGGAGTTTCCGCTGCACCGGGCGTGGGCGGCGCACTTGGAGGGGCTGGGGATGTGATACTTTTCTTTTTTGCAGCGGGGGCGCGCCCCTCTTTTCGCCTCTCGCAGGGGCAGCGCGCTCCTCGGCGGCGGCGGGCGTCGGCTCGTTGTACTGAACGGTCCCTCGAAGAGCAACCAATCATTCAATCGCTTCCAGACATCCTCTCTCTCTCATACTCCGCACCATCCATCGTCCGGAAGCGTCACCCACCCAAAGCGCCCACACGACACGTTTCGGGAAACAGAAAGACCAAGGAGATATGGAGCGCGTCCGCCGCCTCGCGTCGCACTTTACGGGCGGCGCGCAGCCCAAGGTGAGCATGTGCAAGGCGGGCGATGTTGCAGGTCCTCGCTGCCGTGGGGAGGAGGGCGTCTTGTCTCCCTTGATGGAGTCGGGGAAAACAGTTCCCCGTTCTGTTTTCCGAGTCAGGGCACGGACCTCTCTCCCGAAGAAGAGACGCCGCCAGCCTTGCCTCTCTCGCACGCGCGCTTGCAGCCCCTTCCTCGTCTCACCAATGCGCCTGGCGAACATCCCTGCCTCTGTACCGTCCCGACCGTCCATACCACGCCCCCCGCAATCGCCCCCCTCGCAAAACCGAAACCCTCTTGCGACGACGACGACGCCGCGACGCCCGAGACGCCAACGCCCCCATCGCCCCGCCCCCTCTCAAAACCCCCGAAACCACAACACAAAAAACAGCCCAAGGTCGCCGTCCTCGGCGCCTCCGGCGGCATCGGCCAGCCCCTCGCCCTCCTGCTCAAGCAGCACCCGGCCGTCGGCCACCTCGCGCTGTACGACGTCGCCAACACGCGGGGCGTGGCGTGCGACCTTTCGCACGTGGCCACGCCCGCCGCGGTCACGGGGCACACGGGGCCGGGCGAGCTGGGGGATGCGCTGCGCGGGTGCGCGCTGGTGGTCATTCCCGCGGGTGGGTCGTGGCTTGAGGAGCTGTTGGCTTTTTTAACTCTCTCGGCGGCGATCCGGTTCTTTTTAGATGCTGTGCAGCGCCGTTTTCTTTTTCTTGTTTCTTTTTCTTTTTTTCCTGGCGCGGGAAAAAACGAGAGCGTCGCTCGCGCGCTCCTTGAAACCTTCCTTTTTCCTTTTTCCTTTTTCCTTTTTCCTTTTTCCTTTTTCCTTTTTCCTTCCTTTCCTTCCTTTTTCCTTCCTTTCCTTCATCCTTGACAAACAACAACACTCGCCCGCCCTCCCGACCAACCGACCAACCAACCAACCAAAACATCACATGCAAACAGGCGTCCCCCGCAAGCCCGGCATGACGCGCGACGACCTGTTTGCCATCAACGCCGGCATCGTCGCGTCGCTGGCCGAGGCGGTCGCGACGCACTGCCCCGACGCCTGGGTGCTGGTCATCTCCAACCCGGTCAACTCGACCGTGCCCATCTTTGCCGAGGTGCTCAAGGCGAGGGGTGAGTGGGCGTAATGGTTTTTGGTGCTTGTGCGGTTTCGTCCTCCGTCTTTGAGGGGGCGAGGAAAAAAAATGGGGGCGAGAGAAACTGCGCGAAAAAAAGGGGGGCGAGAGAAACTGCGCGAAAGGCGAGAGCAAAAATAGTCGGGGGGGGGGCGGAGAGCGCGCCCGCCGCACCGAGGGGAAAAACCAACCATGCCCCCCCTTCAACACCCATCAACACCAACAAAAAAACAAGGCGTCTACGACCCCGCCCGCCTCCTCGGCGTCACCACCCTCGACGTGTCGCGCGCCGAAACTTTCATTGCCGAGGCAGCCGGCTGCGACCCGCGCGACGTCCACGTCCCTGTGGTCGGCGGCCACGCGGGCCTCACCATCCTCCCGCTGCTGTCGCAGTCGCGCCCGCCGGTCCTCCCCGCCCTGCAGCAGCGGCACGGCGAGGCCGAGGCCCCCGCGCGCCTGGCGGCCCTGACCAAGCGCATCCAGGAGGCGGGCACGGAGGTGGTCGACGCCAAGGCGGGCGCCGGCTCCGCTACCCTGTCAATGGCGTGGGCGGCCGCCCGCTTCGCCGACGCTTGCCTGCGCGCCATGGCCGGCGAGCAGGGGGTGGTCGAGTGCGCCTACGTGGCCTCGCGCCTGAACTCCCTCCCCTACTTTGCCTCGCCCGTGCGCCTGGGGCGCAAAGGAGTCGAGGAGTTTCTGCCGCTCGGCGCCTTGTCGGTCGAGGAGCAGCGCGGGTACGACGCCATGCTGCCAGAGCTCGGGGCTTCGATCCAAAAGGGGGTCGAGTTTGCGGCGGCGCGGCGCGCGGCGGCCGTGGGCGCGGCGGCGCCGGGGGGCAAGTAAAGAGGGGGCGGGGGGGCGTACGTTGGGCGTGCCGCGTTCGAAAAGCGTCATCTTTTGCACACGCACGAAAAAAGCGTGCTTTCCTTTTCCAACGCTTTCGCTGACTGTTTTTTCTCCTCTCTCAATATCCTGCCTAATCTGATCCATGACTACGCCATGGGCCCGCTCGCCGGAAATTTGACGCGATTCGACCCCTCCTCGAGGCGCGCCACGTGCGCCCACCCCGCGCCCATCGACCGGAGGATGCGCAGCCGCAACTCGCACGCCTCTTTTTTCGGCGGCTTGCCGTCGTCGCCACCGCCCGACGCCAATTTCTCCAGGGCCTTGAGCGCCAGGGCCGGCGCGCCCTGCGCGCGCCACGCCGCGCGCGCGTGCAGGACCTGGTGGTCGGCGCTCGCCGAGGTGTCGACCCAGCGCCGCAGCTGCGAGAGGGCCGCGCGCGCCTGCTCGGTGGCGGCGCCCGACGGCGGGGCGTCGGCGGCCTCGGCTCCGGCCGCGCCCGCCTCGCCCCCGGCCGCTCCTGGTGCTGCTGCTCCTCCCTGCCCGTCCGCCTCCTTGTCCAGGCGGTCGAGCGCCGACGACAGCTTGGCCTTGAGCGCCTCGAGCAGCGCCGCCTTGGCCTCGTCCTGCCGCTTCTTCTGCGCCTTGTAGCCCTCTTTCTCGCCCTCGCCGTCGCCCACGTTCGCGCCCTCGCCCTCGCCCTCGCCCTCGCCCTCGCCCTCGCCGTCGTCGTCCGGCGCGCGCAGCGCCATGAAGGCGGCGACGGCCGTCTGGTCGACGGCGGCGACCACCGCGTCGGCCGCGGCCTCGACGCGCGCGGGGTCGGCGGCGGGGGCGGGAGGGGCGGGAGTGGTGGGAGTGGCGGTCGGGTCCGCGGGAGCAGCCGCAGTGGCGTCATCTGCGGCAGCAGCGGCGGCGTCGGCGGCGGCGGCGGCGGCGGCGTCGGCTTTCGGCGTCGGAGGAGCGGGGGAGGCCGGGGGAAAGCCGGCGATCGCAGCGCGCAGCCGCTCGAGCAAGAGCGGCAGCCGGCTGCTGCTGCCGCTGCCGCCGCCAGCGCCTCCCTCGCCCGCGCCGAGCCCGGCCTCGACCTCGCGCCCGAGCGTCTCCCACTGCTCCGCCGCGCCCTCAGCGTAGGGGGGCGCGCCCGAGCGGAGGTCGGCCATCGCCTGCAGGCGCGCCGTGCGCAGGCCCTCGGCGACGCGCTCGGCCGCGCCCTTCGCCTTGCCCTTGCCCGTCTTGCCGCCGTTGCTGCCCTCCTTGCCGCCCTCCTTGCCGCCCTCCTTTGCCGCGATGGGCGCGGGCGGGGCGCTGTAGAACAGCTCGAAGCCCGTGGGCGCGTGGCCGCCGCCCGCGCGGCGGATCAGGCCGGCCGACAGGTAGCCGCGAAGCGTGCGCCCGGCCGCGTCCTTGGGCAGGCCGCCCTTTGCATCGTCGCCGCTGCCCAGGCCGACGGCGCCGAGGAAGATGGGCAGCAGGTCGCCCGCGTTCAAAAACTCGTCCCGGACGACGCCGTTGTTGCCACCGTTGCCGCCTCCGCCCGCGGCCATCATGGCGGCGCGGTACGACCCGTACACGGGCACCGTCACGGGCGGCTCCAGCGCCCGCTCCAGCAAGAGCGGCGCGCCCCGCAGGCTCTCGAGCAGCGCCAGCGACGGGTGGCGCAGGTGCAGCCGCACGGTGTACTCGGCCCCTTTCGCCAGGCGGGCGCCGCGCGGGTAGGCGTCGTTGTTCTGCAGCTCACGGCCGTTGGCGTCGCGCAGCCAGCTCATCTGCGCGAGCAGCTCGCCGTCGTAGATGCGGCGGTTGCTGAGCGGGAAGCGCGGCGTGTAGGACCCGGCCTCGGCGGCGGTGAACTTGTAATCCAGCAAAAGGCGGTACATCGGGTCGCCGGGCGAGGACTGCGCGTTGCCGTCCTCGTTGCCGCCGTCCTCGTCGCCGCCGCCGCCGCCGCCGGTGGGGCGGGGGCCGGCGCCGGGCGCGGGCAGGGCGTCGCGGCCGTCGGCGAGGAGCGGCTCGACGGCGGCGCCGGGCTGGGGGCGCAGCGGGATCTGCAGCGCCGTCAGCCGCGCCTCGGGCCGCACCCTCTGGCGCCGCAGCGGCGACGTGAGCAAGGCGCGCGTCGGCGCGGCGCCCGACGACAGCACCAGCGCCCCCCCGCCGCCGCCGCCGCCGTTGCCGCCGCCGCCGCCGTTGGCGTCGCCGTCGCCCGCGCCCGCGCTACCGAGCCCCACGCCGTGGAAAGTCAGCTCGAGGGCCTCGATCGCCCCCTCGCCCGCGCTCGACCAAAACTGCGCGACGGTCAGCTCGAGCGTCGCGCCGCCGACCACGGGGAAGCTGGCCGACCACTCGGACGACGGGCTCAGCGTCAAGGCCGTGCGCCACTCGGTGTCCGCGGGGCGGACGGCGGGCACCAGCTGCGACGCGCGCAGCAAAAAGAGGCGCGGCGTGTCGAATTCGCCCGCGCGGACAAGGAGCTCGGCCCAGGTGGCGCCCTCGGGCGCGGCCAGGAAGCGGCGGAGCTCCTGCCCTGCGGTCGTGGCGACGTTGCGCCAGGCGAAGGTGTGGGGCGAGGGGCTGCTGCCGCCGCCGCCGCCGTGGCGGGCGTGGGGCGAGGAGGGCGACAGGAGGGCGGCGCTGCCGCCGCCGTCGCCGTCGCCGGCCGCGCCGGCCGACCCGCCCGCGCCGGCGCCCTGCGGCCCGCCGCCCGCGTCGCCCGCCGCCGCGCTGCCCACGCCGCCCGCCACGCCCGCCACGGGCGTCGGACGCAGCGCCTCGGGCCGCACCACGGTCACGGGCACGCGCGCGAGCGGCCCGCGCCAGTCCTGGCTGTTGCCGCCGCCGCCGCCGCCGCCGCCGCTGCCCGCGGGCGCCGCCGCAAAGGCGAGCACCTCTGCAGTGTGCAGCCCGGCGGGCAAGGCCGAGCCGTCGACTCGGATCTCGAACCCGCGCCCGCCGTGGGTGACCAGCACCATCCGCGGGACGTCGACCCAGTCGGCCGTGGCGCGCAGCTCGAGGCGGTCCTCGATCGCGAGGCGGGAGGCCGGGGGCGCGTCCTCGTGCAGCGTCGGCCGCAGCGTCACCGTAAAGGCGCGCGGCGCCGCCGCCTCATGCGGCTCGCGCAGGTAGACCCCCCTGGCCTCGGCGCCGTTGGCGGCGGCGGCGCTCGCGGCGGGGAAGCCGCCGGGGCCGCCGGAGACGGAGACCTCGTAGCGCAGGTCCTGCGGGGAGGGGAGCAGGCGGGCGGCGAGGGACGCGCCGGAGAGGGAGCGGGGCCCGGGCGGCGGCGACGGCGACGGCGAGGGGGCGCCGGCCTCGGCCCCGGCCTCGCCCTGCCGCGACGCCGCCACCGCGGCCGCCAAGGCCGCCTCCTCCTCCTCCTCGCGGGCGGCGCGGCGCGGGTCGTAGAAGAGCGCGGGGCCCAGCCCCGCCTCCAGCTGCTCCCGGCGCAGGTAGGCGTACGCCTCGGGCACCTGCACGAGCCCCGCGCCGTAGGTCAGCCGGGCGTCGGGGGCGCCGCCGCCGAGTGCGCGCGCCGTGTTCTCGGCCGCGCGGCGCAGGCGCGACGGCGACACGCGCAGCGACCGCAGCAGCGCCTCGCGGTCCGCACCTTCTTCGATCAGCCCCTTGGCCTCCGCCTCGGCCAGTGCGTCCATCTTGACGGCGCTCGCCACCAGGGCCAGGGCGCCGCACGCGCAGGGAGAAGCCATCGACGTCCCGTTCATCAGCTGCTTGCGCTGCAGCGTCGACGCGGGCACGGGGGCGATGGCGCCGCCCGGGGCGCTGATCGAGACGCCGATGGCGCCGTCGGCCGCGGGGCCGCGGCTCGACCAGTTGTACGCGAGGCCGACGAGCGGGTCGGACGGCGTGGTCCCCGGGGAGGCCGGGGCGCCGACGCCGCCGGGCGACGGCGAGCGGGGCGGCGGCGGCGACCGCGCCGCGACGGCGGCGGCCCGAGCGGGGGTGGCGGTGGTGGCCGCCGAGGACGAAGGAGCCGCCGCCGCCGCCGCCGACGGCGGCACGCGCGCCGAGTGCCCGGCCGCCGCCAGCGCCGTCGACACGTACGCCCCGACCCCAATCAGCGCGCTGCCGCCCGTGCCTCCCGGCGACCCCACCGTCGAGAGCGCGGGGCCCGCGTTGCCGGCCGAGCTCACAAACGTGACGCCGTGCCGCTCCGGCAGGCGGGCGAGCAGCTCGACGGCCGCGCCCGCCCGCCCTCCGGCCACGGCCGTCGGCTCGCCGTAGCTAAGGTTGACCAAATCGACGCCCGAGTCCACCACGGCGCGCACCGCGCGCGCCATGGCCGTGCCCGTCTCCATAGAGCCCTGCCGCGTGTCGCCAATCTTGACGCTGACGATCTGCGCCCCCGGCGCCACGCCGCAAGAGTCGGGGTCGCCGGGGAAGTAGGCGGCGCAGATGCCGGCGACGTGCGTCCCGTGGGCGCCGGCGTCCGTGACGATGGACAGGACGGCCCCTTGCTCGTAAAACTGAACAGCAAAGTTGCAAGCGTCCTGCAGCGCGGAGAAGGTGCCGTGGCGGCGCTCGAGGGCGTAGGCGCACAGCGGCTCAAAGGCAGCGAGGGCGCCGGCGGCGGCGCTGCTGCTTGTGCTGGGCCTGCTGGCGGTGCTTGGGTTGCTGCTGGGGCTGCTGCTGGCGGCGCTGCCAGCAGGGCCTGCCGCCGCCGACGCCGCCGCCGCCGCCGACGCCGACGCCGAGGCCGCCGCCATGGCCGACGCCCCGACGCCCCACTCGTCGTGCGCGTCGGTCGTGTCGAGCGCCACGCGCCACACCCCCTGCGCGTCCCGCCAAGACACCGCGTCGACCACGGGGCCCGGGTCCCCGTCGCCCGCCGCCGCCGCCTTGTCGGCGTCCTTCAGCAACTGCAGCCGCGCCTCGAGCTCGGCGCGCCGCCGCTTCTCCGGGCCCTGCTGCTGCGCCGCGGGCGCGCCCGCGGCCGCGTCGTGGGCAGCGAGCGCCGCCGCCGCCGCCGCCAGCGCGCGCCCCTGGGCCTCTGCCCAGCGCTTGCGGCGCGCGGCCCGCAGCCGCCACACCACGCCGCCCGGCAGAAGCTCGAACAGCGGCCGGCAGCCCACCCGCCACTCGCCCGAGGGGTTGTCCCAAGCGGGATTGACGGCGAGCACCCGCCCGCTGGCCCCCATGATCACGACGCCCGTCGCGTCCTCCTTGCCGCCTCCGCCGCCTAGCGCGCCGCCCTTGTCCGCCCGCTCCGCCTTGGTCATGCGGACGTCGCCGCTCCCCGTGGCGTCGATGACGTCGAGGATCTTCGGGCGGCCGTCGGGGCAGGCCGACAGGCCGGGCGCGCCCGGGTCGACGCCCGTGTCTAGCACGGCGATGACGACGCCGCGGCCGTCGGCGTCGGGGCGGACGGACTCGAGCCAGCGGGCGGCGCCGATCTCGCGGCGGGGCATGGCGCCCTCAAAGGCGGAGGAGGAGGCTTGGGGAAGCGCGCCATCTCTGGACGAGGCGGGCGGAGGGGGCGCGGCCATGGCGGCGGCGGCGGCAGCGAGAGGACGGCGATGGCGGGGCGAGAGGAAGCGGGGCGCGGCCGTGGTGGCGGCGAGGGCAGCAGGGCGCGAGGGAGCCGGGCCGGCGCTGATGTGGGCACTGCGGCGGATACGCAGCGGCGTCGCGAGGCTGCTCCGGCCGGCGCGGCGTGTGATCGGAGGGTGCGCACCCTGGCGGGCGAGAATCATGTGAGGGCGCGATGAAAGTGTGGCTCTTCTGAATTTCTGGGGGTGCGGCTACGCGGGGAAGGTGTTTCGGGGCATGTGAGAGGTATGAGTACGTGTCGGCGAGCTGGATCACCGAGTGTCCGTGTCTAACAAGCGGGCGATCGCGTTTGAATGGAGTTGATCGTTTCAAAGCGGAATGCGCCGCTCCCGCCCGCTTCGCCGCCAGCCTACTCAACACAGGATGAGCGCAACCCTATCGCCCTCGTTCTACGTAATCTTCGCCCCACACAAGAAATGTGATGATGAATATCTCCCTCCGCTCCTCAAGCGGCCGCCGCCGCCATGGTCGTCGCCGCTGCCCCCACCTCTTGCTCGTTCGCCGCCTTCGCCTGCTGCGCCTGCACCGACGTGATCGAGATGGTGCTGACGACGTCGCGCACGGTGCAACCTCTTGACAGGTCGTTGACGGGCCGCGAGAGGTTGACGAGCACGGGGCCCACGGCCACGGCGCCCGACGCCTGTTGGACGCTGTTTTTTGTTTTTTGTTTTTTGGCGGGGGGCAGAGGGCGGGCGGGCGGGCGGGCGGTACGTTTTTGGTTTGTGAGCGAAACGTGGGCAAAAAGGCGGTTCTAGGTCCCCTCCCCCCCCAAGTATCAACACAAATACTCAACGCTTTGTACGTATTGTTGCCCGTGTTGAGGTCCGGGAACACAAACACCGTCGCCCTGCCCGCCACCGCCGAGGCGCCCTTCACCTTTTGCCTAGCCACCTCGGGGTCGATCGCCGCGTCGTACTGGATAGGCCCCTCGACCGCCAGATCCGGCCGCCACGCCTTCACCAGCGCGACCGCCCTCGCCACGCGCTCTACTTCCGGCCCCGCGCCCGACCCGAGGGTCGAGTAGGACAGCATGGCGACGCGCGGCTCGATGCCGAACGCGGCGGCGGCGTCGGCCGAGGAGACGGCGATGGCGGCGAGCTCCTCCGCCGTCGGGGACACGTTGACGGCGCAGTCGCCGTACACGACGACGCGGTCGTTGAGGACCATGAAGAAGATGGACGAGACGAGGGAGCGGAGGGGAGGGGGGGCAGGGGGGCCGGAGGAGGAGCAGGAGGCGGCGGCGGCGTCGTGCGCACCAACGGCGGTGGATGCAGCGGCGGGGGCGGCGGCGGCGGCGGGCCCCGCGGCGGCCTTTCGCAGGACCTGCATCGCGGGCCGCACGGTGGCCGCGGTCGTGTGCGCGGCGCCCGAGACCATGCCGTCGGCGGCGCCGGTCCTGACCATCATGACGCCGAAGAGGTTGACGTCCGAGCGCACGGCCTCGAGCGAGGCCTCGGCCGTGGGCGGGCCCGCGCGCGGGCGGCCGCCGGCGGCGGCGGCGGCGGCGGCGGCGGCGGCGGCAGCGGCAGCGGCCTTGTCGCCCGCCGCCCCGCCCCCGCCCCCGCCGCCGCCTCCACCGGCCGCGGCGACCGGCGGCCGCCGCTCCGCCCGGATGCGGGCGTACAGCTCGGCGTACCCGACCGCCAGGTCGCTCGCGGCCGGGTCGACGATCTCGCACCGCGACACGTCCAAACCCAACTTGGCCGCCTCGGCGCGCACGAGCACGGGATCCCCCAGCAGCGTGACGCGCGCGAGGCCGCGCGCCGTGGCGTCGGCGGCGGCGGCCAGGATCCGGGCGTCCGTCCCCTCCGGCAGGACGATGCGCTGCGGGTCGCGCAGGCACGCGGCCGTGATCGAGTGCTGGAACATTTTGGGCGTGACGCGGCGGGCGGCGGCGGACGAGGTGGCCAGCCGCTCGAGCTGCACGACCAGGGCGTTGGCGTCGATGTAGGCGTCAAACAGGTTGCTGTGTTTTGTTTTTTGGTGGTTTGTTTTGTTTTGTTGAGGGCGTGTTTGCCGGGGTTTAGGGATTTGAGGGTGGTCGGGGCGTTTTCGGTGTCGTGGGTTTGTTGTGAGCATGCTTTCGGGTTGTTCTCGGCGTTTTGGGGTGTTCGAGCGGAGATTTCGGCGCCGGCGTCGTGTTTTTCCGA
>Ga0209390_10006973_pt1 | contig 14736 bp, 16 predicted proteins | sample BON01_FD_187212 | JGI IMG/M metagenome (GOLD analysis project Ga0209390, IMG submission 187212) | Freshwater microbial communities from Lake Bonney liftoff mats and glacier meltwater in Antarctica - BON-01 (SPAdes) (version 2) | ecosystem: Environmental > Aquatic > Freshwater > Ice > Glacier... | reverse complement strand
GGCATCACCAGCGCGATTTTGGACCGCGTGCTCCATCACGCCGAGACCGTCGTTATCGAAGGCAAAAGTTACCGCATGAAAGACCAGATCGAACCGCCCAACTGAGGCCACCACCGGTCCCAACCCGCGTTCCGCGCTACACGCCGGCGGCCTCAAACCCACCGGCGTTTTTTTACGAAATCACGACGTGGTTTTCAAACCGCCCGTTTGAGGTGATCTTCACCCCGCCCCTCGCAGGCAGACACCAAGTCATTGCGGTTAATGATACGCTTAACGATGTCATCATCGAGGTAGTCGTGAGCTCAATCGAGCAGTCCGTCACACTATTGCAACACACGCTAACGGTGCCGGCAAATGGTCGCGCCGAAGTCGGTGACGTGACTGTTTCCTCCGCGGGTGATCTCTATCAGCTGACCTGGCAGGGCGCTGGATCAAGCGGCCGCAACCACTATTTGGCGGGCCCCCGGCCGTTTGACTTGGAGCAATATACGCAATGGGTGACTCAACTTGGGCTCGAAACGGAGATCCCGGCGTTTGGGTCGGTTTAAGTGACCGAGGGACCTAAAGTCAAAATTTAGACAATGAGTATCCTAAAAAAAACACGATAAGCAGCCAAAATTCTCCAAAATAGAAGGGCGGGACAAGGACGTCAGCCCCTTGACTTTTGACAAATTACCTAGGCTCAGAGGCGAGAGGAAGAATCAGTCTGCTGACCTCGTTTTATCATAGCTAGTCAAAAATCAAGACCTGACGTCTTCTTGGTCGCCCATCGCAATGGGCTTTGCGCTCTAGGATGATCCATGCGAGCACGCTCTCGCTGGTTTGATGAGAGCAACTGCGGGGGCGGTGCGATAAATCCGCTAAGCCAACGCTGCCGCAGGTAGCGTAACGACCCAGCCCCTTGTGGCCGGTCTTTCGGCTAATATCGAAGTCTTCGCATAACTGCGAGACGCTGAAACGGCCACTGGCCGCTAAACTGACAAACTGCATCTTCTGATTCATCGGGGGCACTTCTTTCCAGGGCATGCGCCCAGTTTAAGTGTTACCTATGTCCCTAGACTATCTGTTACCTATGTCTCCGGTTCATACCACCGGCTGCTCTGTCTTTAGGTGTCAGGCGAGTCTTTTTCGGTCGAGCGCTCTTTTGGCGATCAAGGCGAAGTTGCTGAGATGCTTACGGTTTGTTCTGCCCTGGTTAGTGGTATGGAGGCGTCTATGGGCGAGCACCTGTGGCAGCATAAGGGGGGTGAAACCGGAGTGCGTCACTTGATCGTACCATGCGATGAACTCACCCAGTTTTAGATCGGTGGGAAATCCTCCTGTATTCATGAAGGCGTTACGCCGCATCAGGAGCGTAATGTTCGAAGGTCCGGTAAGCGGATCTTTGCGTGGCCGAAGTTTTGCCGCTTCTTCGCTGGGAAGTGTTTCTGAAACGAATTCCTGAATGTATCCAAAAAATAAATCTATTGATTCGTTATCTCGCAATGCCTGGTTTTGGATGCGGAGTTTTTCTGGCACCCATAGGTCGTCCGCATCTAAAAATGCTATCCATTCTCCAGACGCTTTCGCTGCACCTAAATTGCGAGCGGCAGCGGCCCCTGATTGATCTTGGCGAAGGTAGGTGACATTGCCGTTGTCCTTGGCGATGGCCGCGGTAGCATCGCTCGAACCGTCGTCCACCACGATGATTTCAGCGGCAGGCAGGCTCTGCTCGCGAACGCTGGAAATCGCGGCTGCGAGATAGGCTTCAGCATTGTGGGCTGGGATGATGACAGATATGGAAACAGGTTTCATTCGTGTTGATGAAGCAGTTTTGTGAATTCAGTTTGCCGTGAGCTTGCTTCGTGTTCGGCAGCTCGCTTTGACTCGTTTCAGGATATTTGAAAAAAGGCCACTGAATCCGCGTCCGTTTCTTCGCAAAGCGATCATATAGCAAAGGTATGATGACAGAGTAGCGGGTGTTATTTTACCGCCTGAGAATCCCCGTAGCTTGAAGATATGCAGGTTTAAGGCTGACCGAAATCCGACATTGATGTCCGGACTTTGTTTGACGGTCCAAACTCTCTCCTCAAATCGGTTTCTTTCTGATGCAAAAAGAGAACCGATTGTTGAGGCTGGAATGTTGCTGTGATGGTTTTCTTTTAGATACGAAACCATATCTCGAATCGCAAACGCGAGGTGGTGCGCTTGCGCTTGTTGAGCGAAGTACTCCCAGTCTATCACCTGTTGTTGCAGGATCCCGAGAGCGTCGTTGACCCAACGAAGGGGTGAGATCTCATTGTGGCTGCGTCCATGGGCGAGAACGAATAGCAGGTGGTCTGTCGGGGAGAGCGCGCAACACGGTTGTCCTTCCCATTCGATTTTGTGAGTGTTTTTCCAAAGAGTGTCAGACAATCGACCTCGCATAAACTGGGATGCGCTCTCCCAGTGAAGTTTCAAGACAAGCTCCGGGTGTTTCATGAATTTTCCATGGTGGGTAAACCGTACGTCCGACTCGTTATAATCGCGGCCCTGACCAGAGTCTGGTTTCCAACCTATTTTTCCCACCAAACTTGCAGCTTCCAATGCGCGCTCTGCGGGGACGACTAGGTCGATATCGGTCATAGGTCGGAGTCCTGGCGAGAAAAGCCCGAGGGCGTTGAGGGCGCTGCCTTTGATTAGCATCGCGGGTATATTGCTCTTCGCTAGCTCGTTGAGAACCTTCGCCAGGTGGTGCATGAGCAAACGGTTTTGAAACCAGTACAGCTTTTTCAAGCCTTCGTATTTTGCCAAGATCGGGTCATCGACGCCGAGCCTCTTGAGCTTGTCGTGTAGTAGCGGTAACATGCGGCGCGTTCCATGATCGATGGAGTCGAAAGGAACCTGCTCCTGCCAGGAACGCCAGGCTTCGATAACGAGGGTGTCGTCTGCAAGAATGGCCTGCAGTAGAGATTCCTCAGCGGTATTGGGTCGTTGTTCTTTCATGCTGTTCTAAACGTCGCCAGTAGGCTCCGCCTTCTACCATGTCGTTTTTTTCGGGAATGAAGTGCTTTTGAGGAACGTTTATCCAAAACTCGTTGAAGTAGCGTTCTTGCCAGCTTTCACGCTCTCGCCAGCTTCTACCGATAACTCCAAAAAGAATTTGGAGTTGCGAGTCGATTGAAATGGCAACTTTATTCAATTTCCTGATACGTGCGGCAAGCGGGATTCCAAGTCCGCTCGCACCGATAATGGCTACGTCGAAATCCGTCTTTTCGACCTGTTCCATAATACTGTCGCACAAGGAGAGTACGGTCGGGTCGCGGTTGCGTGTCGCCTGAGCCATTGCGAAGGGGATTTCAATTGGAATAACCGTTTTAGAGAAAAACCAGGGCTTTCCTATTTTCTGCCAAACCCCTTCGAATATAGATTGCTCGGCGCGTTCGGCTAAAAGGGGCGCAATGGGAGAGATGAAAAGAACCCGTTTCTCGGCGAAGGAATGTAGATAGCAGTTTGCCGAATCGGAGGCGAGGGGAGAACGATTCGGTTCGAGGTCATCTCAAAACCGATTAATTGGGCAGGCACGTTGTAGGATTTCAACATAGCCGCTTCATTTCCGACTCCTTTGAGAGCGTAGAAATCTAAGGTGTTTAAACTGTCAACGTAGTCTTTATTGAATTGGAGAACATAAGTTGTAGTTATAGAGTAAATACAAGTTTGCTTTAGGCAATGGAATTTCAGCGCAGTTTCAAAGGCTTTGAGACGCAGTCCACTCGCTCCTGCTTAAGGCAAGCTGATACCCCATCCAGTGCCGCCTATCCCGGTTGCGACTGACTGCAAAACCTTGTTTCTTATCTACAGCGGTACGAACGGAAGCGAGGAAATCGACTCGTTCTACCAGCGTTGTTTGAAATCTCGGCTTTCCAGTGTTTTCAGGCACGAGTTTTCAGGGATTGTCGGCGACGTTTTTCGAAGAGCAAAAGGACAAGTTCTCGTTGGTAGCTCGCTTGGTAGGCTGGAGTTAAGGAGAGGTTTTGCTGGTGCACACGTTTGTTTATCAAGACATCGGGCAGAGCCCTCGTCTTTATTTTAAGATCGCGCAAGCGGGCAAACCAATCGATATCGCAAGCGACTGGGAACCTCGTGTCGAATAATCCGATCCGATCCAGAGCGGGTCGTTTGATGAGTAGGGCACCGGGCATGGGCGCGGCATGGGTTCCTTTTAGTAGTTCCGGCTTAAAGTGCGATGGACATTTGTTGCCGTCTTCTAGGAAAAATCGAACATGCCCGATAATCGCTTCGAGTTCTGGATCAAATTCGAAGGCGGCGAGTTGTCGTTCTGTTTTTTCACGAGCCCATTGGTCGTCGCTATCGAGAAAGGCGATAAGCTCACCACTGGCTTTGGCTATACCGCAATTCCACGCACCAGGAAGACCTTTGCCCGATTGCTCAATGATTTTGACGAATGGATACGCTGCTGCGATTTCTCGTGTGTTGTCCGTTGAGCCACCATCAACGAGGATCGTCTCATGGACAGCTCTCGTTTGCTGAGCGATGGATTCGAGGGCCTGTTGCAGGTAACGTCCTGCATTGAGAGTGGCCATTATAACGCTTATTTTCATAGGGTGATCAGACGTAGCGTTGGTTGAGGTGGCGTAGCTGTCTTGTTGCGAAGGAGTAGGGAAACGAGTTGGAGGCTAGATCCGTGTAATCCAATATCAGAAACGCCGATTTGGACTTGTCCGTGTAGTAGTTCTTTTGAGTCGAATCGTAAAACGTGCAGGCGTTCGAAGTGACACCACTTGTCTTTTAAATTGTATTCGATTTCTGATTGCGTGTTGGTTGCGGTTATTGCGCCTGAATGGGGGCCAGCTATAAAGAGGAGACCAGCCAGTTGTCCCTCGTTGAAACTCAGTTCTAGCTTTTGATTTGGATCGATTCTGAGGAAACGGTTCACAAGTTGAAAACGTCCCCATTGCGAATCGATTGCGCCATCAACGAGTCCAGGATTTAGTTCGTATCTGGAAAGATACGGGAGTTCCAAATCAAAGAGTCGAATAGGGAGTTTTTCCTCTTTGTTGGAGTTTTCTGGTTGCTCCTCTGCCCGGTCTAATTGCTTGAGGTGACGACCTATTACGCTTGATGCGTAATAGGAGCCCGTCGGTGTGGTATGAATACGATCCCTCAAAAGGACTTGCTCGGAGATAAAGTCACTTGAAAAGTTTTGTTGGAAATCACTTGCCACATCAACGACAGGAATCTGGTAGAGATTAGCTATTTTCGAATAGCAGTTGATCAAGTCTTTGGCGTTCTCGGTCTCAATCCGATGATGGTAAAGAGTCAGAAAGCAAACGGCGTAGCCTTTCGATCGCAAACGTCGAACACTGTTTTCGAGGTCCGCACCAATGTCGATTGCTTTAGCCTTATTTCCAATATCACCGGTCAAGCATTCTATAAAGCAAAGGCCGCCTTGCGTTGGATTTCTGTCGAGTGTTCTGTGCAGCAAGAAAGAGCTGCCGAAGGATCCACCCCCCCCGAGTGTAGCGTTATAAGGGGTTATTTCGGTCGATAGGAAGTCTTGAAGCCATTGGGTTAGGTGAGACCTGTAACCATTTTTCTGAGCCGTCACGCTATTCCCACAAAATATTACCGATCCTTGTCCTTGGCGTAAGCGGTTGAAGGATTGCTTGAAAGTGACGTTCGGACGTTTTTCTAGCGATGTGTCGATTTGGTTATCTAGTTTTGGAGATCGGGCTGCGACGTTGTTTGTTTCGTTGGGGGGGGCTAAAAAGTTTCCGAGGTGTGGTTGGAGGCGGCTGGGAGAAAATCCTAGTTGCAATGCCATTCTAAATTCCATGGCGGCGAGGGCGTTTCGACCCTGTTTGGCTAGGATTAGGCCGCTCCAGTAGCGTAGGTATGGGTCGGATGGATACGATATACGATAGTGCAGAACTCCGCCAGCTGAGGCGCTCGCTAGCTGGGCAGAGGATGCGGCGATGAATCGGTCCGCTGCTTTTTCGCCTGCAATGCCGTGCAGACTCGCACCTTCGAGGCTGTGTCGAAACTGAGGAGCATTTGCTCCAAGGGATTGGAGAAAGGCAGTGACTCCTCTGGAGGATGGCCCCGTAGCGAGCGGCTTTCGTTTTCGCTTTGGGTTTTTGAGTAGTTGTCGATAAAGCGTCACCATTTGATGAGCACTTCGCTCAGCTCCCCAGTTCTCTCGGGCAAAACGAGCAGCCTTTTTTCCAAGTGCTGCTCTCTCTTTCGGTGAAGCGGCGAGTTTTTCCAGTTTGCGTGTGTAGTCTGACTTATCCTTGGCAAGGTAGCCGGTTACACCGTGCTCGATCATACGTGCAGGACCCGCTCTGGAGAGGAGCAGTGGCGGAATTCCTAAGTACATAGCCTCTTGGAGTGCGAGTTCGGAAGTCGCATAGTTGTCAGTCGCCAAGGGGCAGCCGAATATTTGAGCACGAGCGAGCGTAGGTGCAGGGTCTTTCTGGTATCCTAGGAATTCGAAACGATTAGGGGGGGAGGTTTCCGCGGCCTGTCGCTTAAGGGTGGGCATTGCGGGTCCGTCGCCGCAGACGAGAACGCGGAGATTCGGAATATCTGCTTGGGCATGCATGGAAACGAAATCGGGATGCATTTTTACGAAATCAACAGTTCCGACGTAAACGACTGTGAATCGTTCGTCTTGTGTTGATTTCGGTACCGTGAACTCCGAAAAATCAGGACTGTCTAGGATCGTAGCGCTGGGTTTTTTTTTTGCGTACTCTCTGAATATTGGAAGTTCGGCGGTGTGCGTCGATGACGCCGCGAGGGCATCGCAAAAACGGAGAAGTTCAGGCGTCAGGACTTGGGGGGCGAATTCTCCGGAAATATGAGACCAGCAAAGTATTCGCACCGCAGGCAATTCTCCCTGAAGGATGCGGTACAGTTCGGGAGCATTCCAGAAATGAATCTGCACGATATCAGCCAAAATAAGGAGTTTCGAAAACGTGGATGCATCGCCTGTTATGACTTCGGCTCCGACTTTCTGAGCCTGCGTAAGGGCTGCTGGGTCAGGCGGGAGTACTGAATAAACAGTGTGAGAGAATCCTTGTTGCGCGGAATATTTAGCAAGCCCCAGCAAAGAGCGACCGGCTCCTCCGAGAGAAAGTTTCTCGATCAAGTGCAAGACCTGAACGTTCATAGGGGATCGTTTTTCTCTGCTGATAGTCGTATCAAGGTTTCTCTTATGAAAGGCGGAACGTTCTCGATATTTGAACCGAGGTGGAGACGGTACGTAGGAAGCGAACGGACGAGCGCGCTCAGGCTAGAAATCACTTCTGGTCCTGCGTCGGGGAGTATGGTGGTCGTCACTGGAGCAAGTGCGAGAAGGGCCTCCCGTCGCGAGATGGGTTCGAGCCTTATCGAACTTCCAGAACCGATTTCAGGCAGGACAATAGCCCGTAGTTGGCATTGTGATACAATGCTGCCAGGGAAATTTCGGTTGAGTAGATAAAGCTCTTTTTCCTGAGGGCGAGGGTCGGATCGGTCTGCGATTTTATCGAGAAAGGGTAGTCTCTCTTGGTCTTTTGGAAGCGTTCTCGCGGTTGAAAAGAGACTGTAAGCGGTTGGTTTCGGCTCGCAGGCTACAGCACAAAAATCATCGCTCAAGTATTCCAAGCCCGCAGAGAGACAGGCGAGTGCTGTATTCGATTTGCCCGAGCCACTTTTGCCGCCAAGTAGGATTCCTTGGCCGTGGTGGGATACTACAGCGGCGTGGACTAGTTGTTTTCCGAATCCACGCATTATCCATCCGAGAAGAGCTCTCATAGGAGCTGCTCGTTCGAAATTCAATACTTCGTCCAACTCACCGAAACACACGACAGCTCGCTGCATCTCCACAAGGTAGGTGCTGATCACTTTTCCGAAAGGTTGGAATGCTACTTTGCAGGTTTCGCTATTGAATCCTCGAATATCACCTCGAGGGGAAAAATCTTGTAACTTCGCCGGTGAGCCGGGCAGAGTTAATTCGGTTTCTTTCGCATTGAAAAGCTGTATCGATATGTCTGGCACGCTTTTGCTGTTCCGAGAGTTATCGGATAATAAAAGGTGTTCGAAGGCTGGACATACAATTTTTTGCAACGAAGCCCCTGCGAAGGATAACCTCATGGTTAGGCCTCCGATTTGATACCAATGTTCGTCTTTTCCTGTAGTTCGGGCAGCGTTTTCGAAACATTCTTCGAGCTCGGAAAACCATAGCTCTGGAGTCGTTGTCGTAAATGGTTTTTTAAGATTCATCCCGGGCGAGTGAGCACAGCTGAAAGCTAGTCTAGCTATGGCTTCATGACTGGCCAACCTGCGTCGTCGACTTCGTGTATCGGGTCGAGCATGAGTAGATCTTGCATGTCGTTGTGAACTTCAAATGTAGGGATTTCGAATTCTCGGATAGGCGCTTGCTCCAAAGCGGGAAGACTTGCTGAGTCAGGCCGCTTGTCAGTTTTGGCCACGATGCCTTCTTCTGTGAGCTGCTCAAGAAATGCCTCAATTGCGGTCGCCAAGTGATCGCCAGCCCCGCTGTAGTTTGCTGAAAGGGAAGACACGATTTCTCGAAGCGTGGCAATTTGGATACAAAGAGTTAAAATATCGGCAGACTCCCTGCTCATCGCATAGTATCTTCCAGTTTCGAGATTTACGAGGACGAGTTCTCCCTCAAATACCTCATGGGCAATATTTAGACCCAGTTTGTAGAAGGGGAAATTCGAGGGGGCTGGATTATTGTGGGGGGGGCCGTTTTGCATTTTCTAGAAATTGGGTATTTCAGCTGGCACGGTGCAGGCTTTGTTAGTTTAGGGGAAGTGAGAAATGGCTAGAATTGGACAAAATGAGCGACAGAACACTAGTAGTCGTCAGTTGAGAAGTGTCGGAGATGCGGAAGTGATCGGGCTTGAGAAAAATGGACACGGGAGTCTCTTAGAAGGAGAAACCCAAAGTGAAGAAAAGATAACATAGCCCTGAATTCAAAAAGGAAGCCGCGAGGCTGATGATAATGGATGGCGAAAGTGCGCCGGAATTGTCCGACAAGTTGAACGTGAACACCGGATTGCTCTACAAATGGAGGAGCGAGCATTTGGCGGAACTGGATACGTGCAGTGGGGGCAAGAGAGGATCGAGCCCGACGCAGATGGCAGCGGAGCGGAGATAGGGCAACCGAAGGTTGATCCCACTCAGCGGGACGACTGGGGAAGGAACCATTCCGGTTGGTCGCCCCATTTTTGAAGATCAAAAGGGTCGAAGCTTAAGGGGGTGCAAAAGACAACATGTCTCGACTTTTGATATATTACCTAGGCTCAGAGGCGAAAGGAAGTGTCAGTTTGCTGACCTCGTTTTTTCATAAATAGTCAAGAGTCAAGACATGACGTCTTATGGCTGCCCCTACTTCATGCGCTGGAAAATCGAGAAGGCTTACGATGTCTTCAAAAACAAACTCAAGGTCCGCAAGGCCTGGGGCTCCGGCGAAACCTGCGCGATGATGCAGGCCCACTTCGTGGCCTTGCTCCACAATCTGCTCACCCTGCTATTAGCCCGATTGGAAAAAACTGGGCTCAAGCAAAATGCGATCGAGACCCGAGCAGCCAAACGCATCACAGAGACCCCGCCGCAAAACGGGTCCCGACTCACGAAATGATCCGTCACGCCTTCCCCCTGACCTGCCAATTCATCCGCATCGTTCGCAATGTCTTTCGCCAGAAACTCCCCTGGGAGGAGGCATATCTCCTCTTTAAACAACGGCTCCATTCATACCTCTGACTATCTTCCCGGACACCGTTGGATCGACGTGACGTCTTATGATCGACGACGTCTTATGATCGACCCTGGTCCTACATCCAGCAGCATGCCAGGCAGGGCGACATCGCCATCAAGATCGACTCCGCCCTCACCGCGGTGGAGAAGAGCAATGCCTCGCTCAAGGGCGCCTTGCCGGACAACTATTTCTCCCGCCTCGGGCTGGATGGCAGCAAGCTCTCCGCCCTCATCGACGCCATCAACAACATCGACACCGTCGAGGACAAGGAGGAGGACACCGTCGGCCGGGTCTATGAATACTTTCACGGCAAATTCGCCGCCTCCGAGGGCAAGCTGGGGGCGAGTTCTACACCCCGAAGTGCGTCGTCAATCTCATCGCCGAAATGATCGAGCCCTACAAAGGCAAGATCTACGACCCCTGCTGCGGCTCGGGCGGCATGTTCGTGCAGTCGTTCAAGTTTGTCGAAAGCCACCACGGCAGCAAGAAAGACATCTCGGTTTACGGGCAGCAGTTCACCGCCACCACCTACAAGCTGGCCAAGATGAACCTCGCCGTGCGCGGGCTCTCGGCCAAGCTCGGCGAAGTCCCCACCGATACCTTCTTCAAGGACCAACACCCCGACCTCAAGGCCGACAGCGAACGCGACTACCGCAACCGGGAAAAGAACTTCACTGAAATCGCGGCGTAAATAATCTATCTTCAACGCACTCGAATGGCACTCATCCACCACCAGGCCAAATACTTTGCCCATGCCCTCTCGCTGCAGGACCCCGAGGGTATTGGGCGCCTGTCGCAATCGCTCTTCGACGCCCAAGTCGATCTGAATCCTCACCAGATCGAAGCCGCTCTGTTCGCCCTCCAGTCGCCGCTTTCCAAAGGCGTCATTCTCGCCGACGAAGTCGGTTTGGGGAAAACCATCGAGGCCGGACTGATTCTCTGCCAGCTGTGGGCGGAAAAGAAGCGACGCATCCTTATCATCTGCCCTGCTTCGATCCGCAAGCAATGGGCCTTGGAATTGCAGGAAAAATTCCATCTCCCGTGTCGGGTTCTCGACACTCCCGCTTATAGGAAACTGAAAAAAGACGGTAATCCACGCCCGCTCGACGCGAAGGAAATTCTCATTTGCTCCTACGCTTTCGCCAATCGCTACCAGGACGAAATCCGCAGTATTCCGTTCGATCTCGCTGTCATCGACGAGGCGCATAAACTTCGCAACTGCTACCGGACCAGCAACAAGACGGGTCAGGGCATCCGTTACGCGCTTGAGGAACGGAAAAAAATTCTCCTCACGGCCACGCCGCTGCAGAATTCGCTGCTGGAAATCTACGGGCTCTCGACCCTCATCGACGAAAATATCTTCGGTGATCGGACGGCCTTTTCCACGCAATACATGCGTGCCGGGGGCGATCTCGATCACCTGCGGCATCGCCTCCGCCATTTCTGCAAGCGCACCCTGCGCCGCGATGTCACCGAATACATCAGCTACACCGATCGCAAGGCTCTGACTCATCCCTTCGAACCGACCGACGAGGAGCAGGCGTTCTACGATGACGTTTCTAGGTTCATCCAGCGCGAGGATCTCTATTGCATTCCCGCGAGTCGTCGCCACTTGCTCATTCTGATCCTGCGCAAGGCTGCTGGCTTCCTCCACCGAAGCGATTCTCGGCACGCTCCAGTCGCTCCTGCGCGGGCTCCACGATCTCCGCGACGGAAAAAATCCCCGCGTCACCCTGATCGACGACCTCACCGCCGACAGCGAATACGGCAGCGAGCTGCTCGACGAACTTCTCGACCAGATCGACGAAGCCGAAGCCCTAGCCGTCCAGGACACCGAACTTCCCCAGATCAGTATCACCGCGCTCACCGAAGAAATCGCGGAACTGGATAAACTCATCAAACAGGGCCTGCGCATTTCGATCGAAACAAAGACGAAAGAACTGCTCTCCGCGCTCCGCCTCGGCTTCGAAACGATGGCGAAGACCGGCGCCAACGAGCGCGCCCTCATCTTCACAGAATCCCGCCGCACCCAGAGCGCCCTTGCGCTCTACTTGGAAGAAAACGGCTACCGGGGCAAAGTCATCCTCTTCAACGGGTCCAATAACGACGCTGCAGCCAAGGCCATTTACGACCAGTGGCTGGAGAAAAATGCCGACACCGACCGCATCTCCGGCTCGCGTCCCATCGACATCCGCACTGCCCTTATCGAGCACTTTCGCGACACCGGCACGATCCTCATCGCCACCGAAGCGGCCGCAGAGGGCGTCAACATGCAGTTCTGTTCGTTGGTGATCAATTTCGACCTGCCGTGGAATCCCCAGCGCGTCGAGCAGCGCATCGGCCGTTGTCACCGTTACGGGCAGAAGCACGACGTTGTTGTCATCAATTTCCTCAATACCCGCAACCACGCCGACCAGCGCGTCCACCAGTTGCTAGCGGAAAAATTCCGCCTCTTCGACGACGTCTTCGGCGCCATCGAGAGCGGCGTCGATTTCGAAAAGCGCGTCCTCGCCATCTACCAGACCTGCCGCACCCCGGCCGAGATCGAAGCCGCCTTCAACCAACTCCAGGACGAACTCAAGGACCAGATCGAATCCCGGCTTGCGGACACACGAGAGAGTCTACTCGAACATTTCGATGAGGATGTCCACCAGCGCCTCAAGCTCGAACTCGCCGAGGCCGAACTGCGCCTCGGCCGCATCGCCCGCCAGTTCTGGCAGCTCAGCCGCCACATCATCGCCGACGCCGCTGAATGGCACGAGGAAGAGCTCGCCTTCACTCTGAAGCAGATCCTCAACGCCAACGCCCCGCGCGACACCTACCACCTCATCTCCCGCCATCGTCCCGGGGCCGCTTCCCTTTCCTCGCTTCCGGCCTCCCACCACCTGTTCCGCCTATCCCATCCGCTCGGCGAATACGTCGTCGACAAAGGAAAGAGCCTCGACACCCCCGCTGCCGCGCTGACTTTCGATCTCGATGCCCATCCCACGAAGATTTCCCAGCTGGAACCTCTGCGAGGAAAATCCGGCTATCTTCGCCTTCATCAGCTGACGGTCGAATCTTACGAAACCGAGCAGTTCCTCCTCATCACCGCCCACTTCGACGACAACGGACGGCCCGGCGCCTCGCTCGATCCCGAGACTGCCGAGCGATTGCTCGCCTGCACCTGCACCGCCAGCGAGCCGACGACTATCCCGTCGGTTCACGACGAGCGGCTGGAAGAAGCATCCCGCCGCCACCGCGAAGCCACTCTCAGCCAGTCCATCGAGCGCAACAACCGGCACTTCCGCCAGGCCACCGAACAGATCGACCGCTGGGCCGATGACAAGATCCGCGCCGCCGAGGAACAGCTCGTCCAGGTCAAGGCCGAGATCCGCGCCCTGCGCAACCAGGCTCGCCAGGCCGAGACCTTGGAGGAACAACAACGCCTCCAGGAAGACATCCGCCACGCCGAGAAACGCAAGCGCCGCTCCCGGCGCGAGATCGACGACATCGAGGACGATATCGAGAACCAGCGCGACCAGCTCATTTCATCGCTGGAATCCCGCCTCAGCCAGGGTCAAAGTGAACGCGTTCACTTTGACCTGAGATTTGAAATCCGAAGCGGGAAGTGAATTCCGCAAGCAAAGAACTTGACCAATGACTTGACCAATAGTTGACTCATTCACTATGGCCTACCAACCGCGATTTTCGATCACTCCCGCCCTCCTCGGGCTGGTAGAGGAGATCTCGGCACTGCGGGCGCGGATTCAGGGAGCATCGGTCGAGCTGTCGTGGATCCCTGCCTTGCAAAAGGATACCCGCACCCGTAACGGGCACGCCTCCACCGCCATCGAGGGCAATCCGCTGACGCTGGAGCAGGTCCGGGCGCTCGAAGAGGGTCGCGAACCGATCGCCTCCGAACCCCGGCATCGCCGCGAGGTCACCAACTACTTTGCCGGACTTCGCTACGTGGAGAAACACGCCGAGGTGCCGCGAATCAGGCACGAACACCTTTTCGAGCTGCACCGCTTACTCGCTCACGAAGTCATGGACCAGGGAACAGCCGGCGCCTACCGAACCATCGGGGTGCGGGTGGGCGATCATTTCCCACCGCATCCCGATGATGTCTCGCCCCTCATGTTCGAGCTACTGGAGTGGTGGAATGCCGGATCGACAGAGCTGTCGCCCATCCTCAGCTCGGCCATTCTTCACTACCGCTTCGAGGACATTCACCCTTTTGCCGACGGCAACGGGCGCACCGGCCGCGCCCTCGCGTTGTGGGAACTCTATCGCCGCGGCTTCGATTCCCACCACCTCTTCTCTGTCGATGAATACTACTGGGAGGATCGGCCCGCCTATTATGCCGCCCTCGCCCAGGTGCGAACCGCCGACGAAGACCTCACCCAGTGGCTCGAGTATTCCGCCCGGGGGCTGGTCCACACCCTTGCGCGTGTCTGGCAGCGGGTCATCCGCTTTCAGTCATCGCACCCGGAGAAACTCATCCTCTCCCCGAAGCAGGAGCGCCTGCTCGGCCTCATCGCCGATCACGGCAGCCTCGCCCCCGCGGAAATCCGTGAACATCTCGGCGTTTCCAAACAAGGAGCCATGAATCTGCTCACCCCGCTTCTCGATGCCGACCTCGTGGAAAAACGAGGCAACGCCAAAACCGGAAAATACTTTCTCAAAGGGGCCTAACCTTCACACTTCGAACTTCACCTTGCTCACTTCAAAAATGGAACCTTTCAAAAAACTCGCCGCCCAGCTTTCCCAACTCTTCGAGTTGGAGAAAGCCCTCGAGATTGGTTTTATTGGCGTGGCTACGCAGTGGCAGCGAAGAGGGTGCTGCAGAGGTTGGGTTCGTTTTTAAGCGGCTTCGTGGGGTCTCGTGCCGCGCACATGAAGTCGGTTAAATGTTCTGGCCTGATGGCGTGGGCCCATAATTCACGGCGCAGTTCGTTGAGTAGATCCTGGGTTGAGGGTCTGGTTTTTTTCGCGGGCCGCCGCCA
>Ga0209390_10006972_pt1 | contig 14738 bp, 13 predicted proteins | sample BON01_FD_187212 | JGI IMG/M metagenome (GOLD analysis project Ga0209390, IMG submission 187212) | Freshwater microbial communities from Lake Bonney liftoff mats and glacier meltwater in Antarctica - BON-01 (SPAdes) (version 2) | ecosystem: Environmental > Aquatic > Freshwater > Ice > Glacier... | reverse complement strand
CCCCATGTGATCGAGCATGCGTTTCATGAGCGCCATGCCACCCCAGGCGGTGATCTCCTTGTCCGTAAACCGAAGTTCAAAGTCCATAAAGCGCCTTGCACTGAAATCGCGATGCCCTACTTTACCCAGAAATTCAGCATTTCCCCAATTAAATCAATCACTTGGCCTAATGGTTTCCATTAGGCATAGGGGCTAATGGGAAATCTGGGTTCAATGACACTATCGCCTACAACATCGCCTATGGAGCACCCGGCGCGAGCCAGGAGCAGGCTGCGCGCGCGGCGCGTATCCACAACTTCATCGTCAGCACGCCGGCTGGCTATGGCGCCATGGTTGGCGAGCGCGGCCTGAAGTTGCCGGGCGGCGAGAAGCCGCGTGTGGCCATCGCCCGCACGCTGCTCAAGAATCCGCCGATCCTGATTTTCGACGAGGCCACCAGCGCGCTGGACTCGGCCAACGAACGGGCGATCCAGGCCGAGCTGCGCATGGTGGCGCGCGACAAGACCACGCTGGTGATTGCGCACCGCTTGTCAACCGTGGTCGACGCACATGAAATTCTGGTCATGGATGGCGGGCGTATCGTCGAACGTGGCGCCCACGCGCACTTGCTCGCAGCCCAGGGACGTTATGCCCAGATGTGGGCGATGCAGCAGTCTGCACAGACGGCCAAGGGCTGACTCGGCCCCGCGCGCCGCCGCCGCTTGGGCTCCTGGCATTGGTATGCCTATAAATTGAAAGTGGTAGTGGATTGCTGACCACTTGATTCCATAATGCAGCTGGATGCAATTCGGGCCAGCTGGCAAGCTAGCCTTTTTCCCTGAACTCTGATGGAGATTCCTACTATGAAACCAGGTGTACTTCAGCGCGTTTTGCCGACCATCGCGCTCGTGGCCGCGGCCATGGCGGCGGGTCCTGCGGCGGCCCAGTTGACCGTTGTGTCTTTCGGTGGCTCTTATCAAGAAGCGCAGAGCAAGGCCGTGTTCCAGCCTGCCGCAAAAGCGATGGGTATCACGGTCAAGGAAGAAACCTACACCGGCATCGGTGATCTGCGCTTGAAGGCCAAGGCCGGAGCGGTAACCTGGGACGTGGTGACCAGTGGAGCCGGGGGCTCGGCCCGGGCTGGCTCGGAGGGCATTCTGGAGAAAATTGACTACAAGATGGTTGATGTTTCCAATTTTGTTCCCGGCACCTTTGGTGACTACTACGTGGGCGGAGATATTTTTTCGACCGTGATGGCTTGGAACACCAAGACGTACGGGGAAAAAGGTCCTCAGAACTGGGCCGATTTTTGGGATGTCAAGAAGTTTCCCGGCAAACGCTCCATGCGCAGTACCTATGCCGGCATGCTGGAGCCGGCCCTGATGGCAGATGGTGTGCCGCTCAACAAGGTGTACGAAGTTTTGTCTGCGCCCGGGGGCATCGAGCGCGCCATCAAGAAGATCAAGGAGCTCAAACCGCATATTGCTGTTTGGTGGAAATCAGGCGCCCAGCATGCGCAGCTGATGAAGGATGGTGAAGTGGATATGGTGATCGGCTGGAACGGTCGCTTCGACGCAGTTGCCAAAGACGGTGCGAAAGTGGCTTACACCTATAACCAGGCGTTGCTCGATGCGGATACCTTTGCGATTCCGAAAGATGCGCCGAACAAGGCCTTGGCCATGAAATTCCTGGCAGAGATCAGCAAACCACAATACCAGGCTGAACTCACCAAGTACATCACCTACGGCCCCGCCAACAAGAAGGCGTTCGAAGGCGGTGCCATTGAGCCAGCGTATGCCAAACGTTTGCCGACCCATCCGGACAATGCTGCCAAGCAATTGCCTCTGGACCAGAACTGGTATATGAAGTTCGAGCCTGTTGCCGCTGCCGCCTATCAGAATATGGTGACCGAATAGGTCGGCGGGCGTGGCGGGGGTGAATGCCGTTCCGATAACTGCACGAGGCTTGCGCAAGCGTTATGGTTCGGTGAGGGCTCTGGATGACGTGGATCTTGAGGTAAGGCCAGGCGAGTTCTTGACTCTGCTAGGACCGTCCGGGTCTGGCAAGACCACCTTGTTGATGGTGCTGGCCGGTTTTATCCGCCCGGATCAAGGTAGTCTGTTGTTCGGCGACGAGGAGGTCATCCGCCTGGCACCGCACAAGCGCAACATTGGCATGGTTTTTCAGAACTATGCATTGTTCCCGCACATGGATGTTGCCGGCAATGTGGCCTACCCGCTGATTTTGCGTGGCTTGAAGGGTCCAGCCTTGGCCGAACGGGTTGAGCGTGCGCTCGAAACCGTGCAGTTGAGTGGGTACGGCGAGCGGCGGATCGATGCGTTGTCGGGCGGGCAACGACAGCGGGTGGCGCTGGCCAGAGCTATCGTGTTCGAGCCGCGGATCGTTCTCATGGACGAGCCCTTGTCGGCTTTGGACAAGCAATTGCGCGAGCGCATGCAGATCGAACTGCGCCGATTGCACGATAAGCTGGGAACCACCACCATCTATGTGACGCACGATCAGCGCGAAGCATTGACCATGTCAGACCGGATTGCAGTGATCAACGAGGGCCGCATCCAACAGCTTGACACGCCTCGAGCCCTGTATGAGCGTCCCATCAGCCGTTTTGTAGCTGAATTCATTGGCGAGTCCACTGTACTCAATGTAACGGTGGGGCCCTCGCGCGATTCCTGCATCTGCGCCGGACAAGTGCTGAAACTGGCACAGACCGCCTCGCGTGAAGGTGCCGCGTTGCTGATGCTCAGGCCCGAGCGCCTCAAAGTGCTGGCGGCAGACGCGCAGATTCAGCAGGGCCAGAATCAACTCCAGGCTCGAGTAGTGGACAACGTCTACCAAGGCGACAGCTTCTTGTTGCAGGCGCAATTGACAGACGGCAGTGTCATTGGCTTGCGCGGTATTGCCGGCACGGCAGAGCTTGCGGCATTGCCGGCGCGCGGTGAGAGCCTTCGACTGGGCTTTGACGTCTCCGATACGGTGTTGCTGGCAGATGCAGATGCCTGAAACGCGCGCGCCTGCCGACGACCTGCACGCGCAGGCGCTGCGACGGGACGAGCGCAAGGAGCGCTTGGTCTTGCTGGGTCTGAGCGGACCGGCGCTGCTGCTGCTGACGGTCATCATGATTTTGCCGGTTGCCTGGCTGCTTGGCTTGTCGTTCATCGGTGACGATGGTCACTTCACACTGGTTCACTATCAGCGCATGTTGGATCAACCCTCGTTCCGGCGCATTTTTTTCACCACCTTTCAGGTCAGCCTGATCACCACGCTCTTGTGCGTTCTGGCAGGTTATCCACTGGCCTACTTGATTGCCCAGTTGCCCGAACGAGCCGCCAGTGTGTGTCTGATAGCAATATTGATTCCGTTCTGGATTTCCGTTCTGGTGCGAACCTATGCATGGCTCGTACTGCTGCAGAGAAAGGGATTGATCAATCAGTGGGGAATTGCAATGGGCTGGTGGGATGAGCCATTGGCCCTGGTACACAACCTGACCGGTACCTTGATCGGCATGGTGCACATCATGTTGCCCTTCTTGGTACTCCCGTTGCTGGGGGCCATGCGTTCGATCGACATTAATCTGATCAAAGCCGCCTCCAGTCTTGGTGCAAGCCCTGCGCGTGCTTTTCGAACCGTGTTCCTGCCGCTCTCATTGCCGGGCCTGATCGCTGGCAGTGTGATCGTTTTCATTCTTTGCCTAGGCTTTTACATAACCCCAGCAGTTCTGGGGGGAGGCAAGGTGATCATGGTCTCCAACCAGATTGCCAACGACATCGAAATGTTCTTCAACTGGGGGGCCGCCAGTGCCTTGGGTGTGGTGCTGCTGGCACTGACACTGGTACTGCTTTGGCTGGCTGGCCGCCTGATGCGCCTGGACCGTATGTTGGGCGGGGTGAACTGATGCGTGACTGGTTGAACGCCAGTGCCGGTGATTCCCAGGTGACGCACCGGCAACGGCTGTGGCTCTACCTGGTGGCGGCGCTGGTGTTGTTTTTTCTGGTGGCGCCTACCCTGATCGTGGTGCCCATGTCTTTCTCGGCGTCCCAATATCTGGAGTTTCCGCCGCGCGAATGGTCTTTGCGCTGGTACCGTGCCTATTGGGAGTCAACCGAATGGATGCAGGTAACGAAGACATCCTTTCTGATCGGCGGTTTGACCACGCTGCTTGCGACGCCGCTTGGAACATTGGCGGCATACGGTCTTTTTGCATCGCGCTTGCGTTTCGCGCGTGTGATTCATACCTTGTTGCTGACACCGATCATTGTTCCCGTGGTGCTGGTGGCGATTGGCGTCTTCTACGCCTTTGTAAGACTCAAACTTGTCAATTCCCTGGCAGGGATCGTGTTCTCGCACAGCATGCTGGCGATTCCATTGGTGGTGCTGGTCGTCAATTCGGCGCTGAAGAGTTATGACATGAACCAGGAGTTGGTTGCACGCAGCCTGGGCGCCTCCCGTCCGCGGGCGTTTTTCACCATCACGTTGCCGCAGATCCGGTTCGCGTTACTGACGTCCGCCTTGTTGGCGTTCCTGACCTCTTTTGACGAGGTCATCATGGCCCAGTTCATTGCTGGCGGTGACAACTCAACCCTCACACGCAAAATGTTCAGCTCCCTGCGCGATCAGATCGATCCTACGATCGCGGCTATATCCACACTCATGATTGTTGTGACAACTGTCTTGCTTGGGCTGACACAGTTGCTCGGGCGCGCGAAGAAGTGATTGACTGCGCCGGTTCCCGATGCGACGGGGGCGCCTGAGCCTGATGCAGTGCGCAGTATTCAAGCATCCGGCGCTGCGTTGAGGAAGTAGAGTTTCCGCATATGCTCATGGATCACCCATTCGCCCTTCCAACCGATGGGCAGCACCAGCAGATCGCCAGGACCGATGCGGCGAACGCCGCCGCCTTCCTGATTGGCGACCGTGGCCGAGCCGGAAATGATGTGGCAGTATTCCGCGGCCTTGCTGCGATCAGCGGTAAAACGGCCGGGGGTGCATTCCCAGACTCCGATCGAGGTCTTGCCGTCTTCTGACCCCCAGAGCTTGGTTGACGCCTCGCATTGCCCTTCGGTGAGTGTGGTCGGTTTTGCTGCGAAAGTGCCGACGGGAACCGAGGCGAGGTTGGCGAAGGTCTTCAGATCAATCATGGTGCTTCCTTGCAAGTTGATGGATGGTTCCGGGTCCGCTACCCGTCGCGATGCGCGGCGATGGAATGGAACCTGGGTACACCTCCGTTCGGCACGAAAACCGGGGGACATTGCGAAGATGGGCCCCGCTGGCTGTGCGAATCACCCACGGGATTGCGCGAACCGATCGGGTGCGTAGGGTTCGAGGGCTATATCGGGCGGCTCACCAGACGCCAGTGCCGCAATGATGCGCGCGGTATTGGGCGCAGCTGTCAGGCCGAGATGACCGTGACCTGCGGCAACAAAAATGTTGGGGTGGCCTGGTAAAGCCCCGATGGCAGGAAGGCTGTCCGGCATACCCGGCCTGGGCCCCATCCACTGCGTGCCGTCATCGAGCCGGGCACGCGGAAACATGCGACGGGCCTGCTTTTGCAGCACAGCTGCGCGACGCCATGACGGTGCATCGTCCGCGCGGCCAAGTTCTTCGGTACCAGCAACGCGCAGCCCGGTTTCCATGGGCGTAACGGCGAAATGCATTTCGAGTTCACTCACGACATGCCGCAATGTGATGTCGGGTTTGGCGAATGTCATGTGGTAGCCGCGTTCGGCGATGAGGGGTAGCGCCAGACCCAGCGGCTCGACCAATGCGCGCGTCCACGCGCCTGCAGCGATGATCACCTTGTCGGCATCCAGGACTGCGCCAGAGATGTCCAAGGCTACGGTGACCCCAGTGGGTCTCAAGCGAAGCACCTCAGCGCGCAGCACCTGTCCGCCGCGGCGCGAGAACAGGCTGCAATAGGCCTGTGCCAGCCGGAAGGGGTTGGCCGTATAGCCCATCGGGCCAACTCGCACGCCGCGCGTATATGCTGGCGACAATTCGGGTTCCGCATCGCGCAACGCGGCGCCATCAAGCACTTCGATCTCGGCTCCGTGTTCGCGCCGCAGCCGCCAGGCCAAACCGCCCCACACGTCGATGGCGCTCGGGTTGCGATGAACATAGAGTCCCGGCGTTGATCGCACCAGCTCCGGCACCCCGGCCTCGTCGGCGAGTGCGCGATGCAGCGTAACTGACGTGCGGTGCAACGCTCCCATCGCGTCAGAAATCTGCGGTACCCTTTGCGCGTTGGCGGCGCGCCAGAAATGCCGCAGCCACGGCAGCGTCTGCGGCAGTGAGCGCCAACGGACAACCAGAGGACTGTCAGGGTCGAACAACATGCGCGGCAACTGGCGCTCGAAACCTGGCATGCCGACCGGAACGACCGCCATGGATGCCAGAATCCCGGCGTTGCCGAACGAGCAAGCGGTGCCAGGCTCGATCCGGTCGACGATGGTCACGGCCCAGCCGCGCCGCTGCAGTTCGAGACCCGTACAGATGCCAACGATGCCCGCGCCCACCACGACGGCTCGGCGTGCCCCCGTCATGGAAGGACTCGATTTGCCGCGGGGTCGGCCACATCAGTTCCGACATCCCGAAGGAATAGTGCCCCCAAGTGTTTCATGGCGGACAGCCTTCCAACTTGTACCGTCGATACCGAATAGTCACGATGGCGGGGCCATTCACGAATCATCGCCAAGCCGTATTTCGATTGCCGCAATGTCACGCGATGCGTGCGGCGACGCTCTTGACCTTGCAATAGCTGCGCAACGCCTCCAGGCCCTTTTCGCGGCCAAAGCCGGACATCTTGTTGCCGCCGAATGGAACGGATATGCCGCCTGCAAAATATTCGTTGATGAAGACCTGACCCGCATCAATATCGCGTGCAAGTCGATGGGCGGCTCCGAAGTCGCGCGTGAACACTCCGGCGACCAGGCCGAATCGGGTGCCATTGGCCAGCGCCAGCGCCTCGTCGAGGTCGTCGAAAATCTGTACAGCCAGAACCGGCCCGAAGATCTCCTCCTGCACCGCCTCGTCAGTCGGCTGCAGGTTGTTCAGCACGGTCGGCTGGAAGAACCAGCCCTTTCCAGTTTGAGGATCGCAGGTCTGTGCACCGCCACACAGTACTTCGACACCTCGTGCCCTTGCCCGGTCGACATAGCCAGCAATCTTATGCAGGTGGGCGTACGAGTTGACCGGGCCCATGCCAGGGTCGCGCAAACCATGGCCGAGTGTCAGCGCGCGCGCACGGTCGATCACGCGCTGGACAAACGCCTCGTGGATGTCGCGGGCAATCACCAGGCGCGATCCCGCCGAGCAAATTTGCCCTGCGTTTTCAAAAATCGCGCCGATGACGCTTTCGACCGCAGAGTCCATGTCGCAGTCGGCCAGCACCACCACCGGGGATTTGCCGCCGAGTTCCAGAACCAGCCGGGTGACATTGGCTGCGGCCGACTGCATCACGTGGATGCCTGTGGCGACCGATCCGGTAAACGTGATGTGATCGATTCCAGGATGGCGCACAAGGGCTGCGCCGGCCGATGCGCCTGTGCCGGTAATCACGTTGCATACGCCCGGGGGAAGGCCTGCCTGCAGGCACAGTTCGCCCAGCATAAGGCAGGTGAGGGGCGTCTGCTCAGCCGGCTTTGCCACCACGGTGCACCCAGCCGCCAGCGCTGGCGCAATGCCGCGGGCTGCGGTCGACAGCGGATAGTTCCAGGGAATGATGTGGGCCGTCACGCCGATTGGTTCGTTCAATGTGTAAGCCAGATAGTCCGGACCCATCGGAATGCTGCTGCCCTCGTGCTTGTCGCAGGCTCCCGCGTAGTACTCGAAACAATTCGCAGCACCGGCGACGTCCCCTTGGGCCTCAACCAATCGCTTGCCCGAATCCAGGCATTCGACAACTGCGAGGCGATCCGCATTGGCGCGGATCAGCAAGGCGATCTGGCTCAGCACTTTGCCCCTCTGGCTGGGTGTTGCGGCCCTCCAGGGTCCCGTCAAGGCGCCACGGGCTGCCGCCACTGCAAGGTCGACATCCTGCGCATCTGCCGCGGCGAATTCGGCGAAGACCTGCCCAGTGCCCGGGTCGAAGGTTTGCATCTGTGCGCCCGTCACCGATGCGCGTACGTTCCCGGCAATCAAATGTTTGTCTGGGAGGCGAGTCAGCGTTCCAGTTAACTGTGCCTCACGCACCAGCGCCTGCAGTGCGACGTTTCCTGTCGTGTTGTTCATGCTTGCTCGCTGACCTGGTATGTGGCGCTTGCGAGCCAGGCGGGACTGATTTCGACACCCCAACCGGGGCCATCGGGCAACGCAACCTTGCCGTCACGCACCTGGTAGGGAGACTGCACGAAAAGCCCGTCCTGCCACGGGTAGTAGTCCGGGCCTTCGATCGACAACTCCAGGTATTTTCCGGGATTGGGAATGGCGCACAGCAGGTGCATCGTGAACAGCGTGACCATCGACAGGTTGGCGCTGTGCGGCGTGCACGGCAAGCCGGCCGCATGGGCCAAGCGCGCTACGCGCATGGTGCGCGCCATTCCGCCCAGGTAGCACACGTCGGGTTGCACGATGTCCACGGCCTTCATCGCGATCATGTGTTGCCACATCGGCAGATAGCAGTCCTGCTCGCCTCCGGTGACGTCGAGTTCCAGCGCATCGCGCACTTCGCGCGTCTGCTCGAGTTCCCAGTACGGGCAGGGCTCTTCGAAATGGCATACCCCATTGTCCTGTAGCATCTTGCCGATCTCGATCGCGCGTTTCGGTGAATAGCAACTGTTGGCGTCCACGAGCAATTCCACGTCGTCTCCCAACGCGCGGCGCATCGTCGGCACGATCTCCTCGGAGCGTCCGGGCCACTCGTCCACGTCGTGACCACATTCGGAGCCGACCCTGAATTTGAAGGCGTCAAAGCCTAGCGTGTCGCGAAGTGCCACCATGCGCTTGGCCTCGTCCGACGGCGTGATGTCGCGTTTCATCGACGAGGCGTATGCACGGATCGATCTTGCCGTTCCGCCCAGAAGCTCGGCCACGCGCTTGCCCTCACTTTTGCCGCGCAGGTCCCACAGAGCGGTATCCAGACCGCACATGGCACGGTACAGGTAGGAGGATGGAAACTTGTGTTCACGCTCGGTGATGCGATCCATCAATGCGTCAATGTTCAGACCACTCTGGCCCAGAGACCATGGCGCCACCTGACGATGCAATACCTGCACCGTGATGTCGGCGTTATACGGCGAGACCTGGCCCCAGCCCTGCGCACCATCTTCGGTTGTGACACGCACAAAGCCGACGAATGCGTTGCTGAATGTCTCTATTCGATTGATTTTCATGTTCGTCCCCAGCCACTACGAGTCTGTGAATTGTTGGATGATCCCGCCAAACTGGTTTGACCTGAAGGTCCATTTTGAACAATGGGTGATACCATTATTTTTGTTCTTTCCTGGTGCAACATGATGGTCAAACGTGCGGGTGGTTCGCTATTGCTGTCGATCAAGATCGACCGGAGTTCGCCGCAGCCTGTCAGCACCCAGTTATGCGTGGCATTGCGGGAAATGATCCTGGACGGCGGCTTTCATGCTGGCGAGCGATTGCCGGCGAGCCGCACACTGGCGCGTGAACTCGGTCTGTCACGTACCACGATCATTGAAGTATTCGATCGTTTGGTGGCCGAGGGTCTGATCGAGTCCCATACCGGCTCGGGCACCTTCGTCAGCAAGGTGCTGGGGACGAGTCGCCCAGGACTATCCCGACTCGACGTATCGTCAGCAGCGCATGTTGCGCCCAGACTCTCTCGCCTGATGGCGCAGGCCGTGACCCGCTTTGGCGATCGCCAGCGTTTGCCGCACCTACCGCGTGCCTTTACGACTGCGCTGCCGGCATTCGATGTGTTTCCGATGTCGCAGTGGGCGCGCTTGACAGCCAAATACCTGCGCGGTGGACGCAATGACATCATGGGTTACGGCGACCCAAACGGCTCGCCACAGTTGCGCCGAGCCCTGGCGTCGCACCTGCGCGCGAACCGGGGTATCGTATGCGACCCTGAGCAATTGTTCATCGTTGGTGGCGCGCAGCAAGCGTTTCACCTGATCGGGTCCACGTTGATCAACCCGGGCGAGAAGGTATGGTTCGAGAACCCTGGCGCGATCGGCGCGCGCAACAGCCTGATCGCCAGCGGCGCGGAGCTGGTCCCGGTTCCCGTGGACGCGCAAGGACTGTGCGTGGACGAAGGCTTGCGCCTGAGCCCGCAGTTCCGTCTCGCCTTCGTCACGCCATCGCACCAGCAGCCACTGGGCTGTGTGATGAGCCTGGAGCGTCGATTTGCTTTGCTGCACGCGGCCGAACAGGCCGGTGCCTGGGTCATCGAGGACGACTACGACGGTGAATTCTTCTTTGGCGGCCGCACACCTCCCACGCTCAAAAGTGTGGACACCACGGGACTCGTGATCTACGTCGGCACGTTCAGCAAGTCGCTTTTCCCATCGTTGCGTCTGGGTTACCTGTTGGCGCCGCCCGCGCTGGTTGGCACGTTCACGGCGATCATGAGCAAGTTTCTCCAGGGTGTACCGTCGCAGACTCAAGGTGTGGTGGCCGAGTTCATTGATGAGGGGCATTTCTCGGCGCATGTGCGGCGCATGCGGCATGTCTACCTGGAGCGGCACGAGGCACTGCTCGAGGCAGCGGGCCGGCGCCTGTCGGGATTGCTCGACGTGCAGCCCACACACAGCGGGCTGCATACCATCGGCCACCTGCCTGCGTCGATCTCGGAGGTGGCGGTTGCGCGGGATGCCGATCAGCGCCAGGTGACCGCCTCGCCGATCGGGCGATTTGCGCTCGCGCCAGTGGCGATCAATGGGTTGGTGCTGGGATTCGGGGGAGTTTCGCCCAAACTGATTGACGCTGGTACCGAAGTGCTGGCCGAGGTGCTCGAGAAACACCTGACTGCCTTGGTCCCGCGCAAATCCGCGACACGTGCCGCGGTGGTTTGACATTTCTTCCAAAGCGGATCTGTGCGCTTCACCCGTGGCCGTGCGATGCTTGATTCCATAGACGCATGGGGCCAAGTGTGACGGAGTTCGATTTCATCGTGGTAGGCGCCGGAACCGCGGGTTGTGTACTTGCCAACCGACTGTCGGAGTCTGGCCGGCATACGGTGCTGCTGCTCGAGGCTGGCGCGAGCGATAGGCGATTCTGGCTGCGCACGCCGATCGGATACGGCATGTCGTTCTACAACCCGCGCGTCAACTGGATGTACCGCACCGAACCAGACCCTGCCCTGGCCGGGCGCCAGGGTTACTGGCCGCGTGGCAAGGTATTGGGCGGTTCGAGCACTATCAACGCGATGGTGTTCGTGCGCGGGCAGCCGCGCGACTTCGACGACTGGGCAGCACTGGGCAATCCCGGCTGGGCCTGGAGCGACGTGCTGCCGTATTTCCGGCGTCTGGAAGACAGTGTGCACGGGCCCAGTGCCATGCGCGGCACAGGTGGCCCGTTGCATATAAGCGATGTGCATGCCGATGTTCACCCGCTGTGCGAGAACTATCTGCGCGCTGGCGAAGAACTGGGGTTGGCGCGCAATCCCGATATCAATGGCATATCGAACGAAGGCGTGACGATCAACCAGATCACGACCCGCAATGGCCTGCGCGAGTCGGCAAGTACGGCCTATCTGCGCCCTGCGCTGCGGCGTGGCAACTTACGGCTGGAGACCGACAACCACGTCACGCGGGTGTCGTTCGATGGTCGGCGTGCCAGCGGTGTTGTAGTCATGCAGCGTGGTCAGGAGAAGCGCTTTGCGGCCCGGCGCGAGGTGATTCTTGCCGGTGGTTCGATCAACTCGCCGCAGATCCTGCAACTCTCCGGTGTGGGACCGGGGGCGGCGTTGCAGGCGATGGGCATTGCAGTTGTGGCGGACGTTCCGGCAGTAGGGCGTCATCTGCAGGACCATCTGTGCATCGACCATGTCTACCGCTCACGGGTACCGACCCTCAATCGCGAACTGGGCACCGTATGGGGCAAGTTGTGGGCCGGCGCACGGTACCTGTTGCAAAGACGGGGACCGCTGGCGCTGAGTATCAATCAGGGGGGCGGGTTCTTTCGTTCGCGCGAAGGTCTGGCGCATCCCGACATGCAGCTGTATTTCTCGCCACTGAGCTACATGCGCGCCGTTCCCGGGCGCAGAGCGCTGACCGCCCCCGATCGGTTTGCCGGCTTCTCGCTCAGCGCGCAACCCTGCCGGCCGACCAGCCGCGGCTTTCTGGAACTGCGCAGTCCCGACCCGATGCAGGCGCCGCGCATCGTTGCCAATTCGTTGAGCACGCAACACGATCGCGACGATATGCTGGCGGCAACTTCCTTTTTGCGCACGCTTGCAGCGGCGCCTTCGCTGCGCGCAATCATCGACCATGAGATTTTGCCGGGGCCGGCGGTGCAGACGGCGCAGAGTCTGATGGACGATGTCGCCCAGCGTGCGTCCACGGTTTTTCATCCGGTCGGCACCTGTCGCATGGGTCCGGACCCGTTGCACGCGGTGGTGGACCCGCAGCTGCGGGTGCATGGCGTGTCGGGGCTGCGTGTCATCGACGCATCGGTCTTTCCGACACTCACCTCAGGCAATACCAATGCCCCCACCTTCATGCTGGCCGAAAAGGGCTCCGACCTGGTGCTGGCGCAACATCAACACTGAAAGCGACATGACCGACAACGAATTAATGCAGGAGTGCAAGCTGGCCCCCTACTGGTGGGACGACGTGCCGCGGCCCCGCTTGCCGGTTGTGTCGCTGCCGGCAACGGTTGATGTGGCAGTGGTCGGCGCGGGTTATACCGGGCTGCATGCTGCTTTGCAGACCGTCCGTGGCGGACGCTCGACATTGGTGTTCGATGCCGAGGACGCCGGTTGGGGCTGCAGCAGCCGCAATGGTGGGCAGATCTCCACCAGCATCAAACCCAGTTTCGAGCAGCTAGCGCGTCATCACGGGCAGCAGCGCGCCTTCGATATTCTGAAGGAAGGGCAGCAGTCGCTGGCCTGGATCGCGCAGTTCATGCGCTCCGAGGGCATAGCCTGCGATTTTTCTCAGGTGGGGCGATTTCACGCGGCACATAGCGCCGCGCAGTATGAGGCGCTGGCTGCCAGGATTGCGTCCCAGCCAAAAGGTCTGGAAGTGGACGCATTCATGGTGCCCAGGGCGCAGCAGCGTGCGGAGCTCGGTACCGATCTCTATTGGGGAGGGGCGGTCTATACGCAGCACTGCTCGGTGCATCCGGCGCGTTATCACCAGGGCTTGCTCGAGCGTGTGTTGTCAGCGGGTGGACAGGTGGCCGCCCGTTGCCCGGTGCAGGCGATCAAGCGAAGCGGCACGCAATTCCTGCTGAGCACGCCGCAGGGCGACGTGCTCGCGCGCGATGTCGTGATCGCAACCAACGGATACACCGGCAACCTTACGCCGTGGCTGCGTCGGCGCGTGATACCCATCGGCAGTTACATGATCGCGACGGAACCTGTGCCCGAGCAACTGATGGACCGACTTTTTCCGAGCAACCGGATCGTGAGCGACACGCGCAAGGTGGTCTATTACTACCGGTGTTCCCCCGATCGGCGCCGCGTGTTGTTCGGCGGACGTGTATCGCACCAGGAGACAGACCCGAGGATCAGCGGTCCCAAACTGCATGCTGACATGGTGCGCCTTTTCCCGGAGCTTCGCGAAACCCGAATCAGCCACTCATGGTGCGGATTTGTGGCCTACACCTTCGACGAACTGATGCACATCGGCAAACACGACGGAATGCACTACGCGATGGGTTACTGCGGCGCCGGTGTCGGTACGTCCAGCTACTTCGGCATGCGCCTGGGTCAGCAGGTGCTGGGATTGAAGGAAGGACGCACGGCGCTCGATGGCCTGGCGTTCCAGACCCGGCCACTCTACAACGGCAATCCGTGGTTTCTGGCGCCGTCAGTGGCGTACTACCGCTGGCGCGACAACCGGCCCATTTGATGCGTTGGCCGGCCGAGTTGGCAGCCGGCTCCTTGGAACGTCGGCTGACACTGTCGTGGTCTGACGGCCCTGGCTCAGCGCAGCCTCAGACGCGCTCGAGCACCACCGCAATGCCTTGCCCGACGCCGATGCACATGGTGCACATGGTGCACAGGGCATAGCGGCCGCCGATCTTCATCAGCTGGTTTACAGCAGTGGTTGCCAGGCGGGCGCCGGAGGCGCCCAGGGGATGGCCCAGCGCGATCGCGCCACCATTCGGATTGACGCGAGGGTCGGTATCCGGCACACCCAGGGCGCGCAAAACCGCGAGTCCCTGGGCTGCAAAGGCTTCGTTGAGTTCGATCACGTCCATCTGGTCGATGGTGAGGCCTGTCAGCGCCAACACCTTCTGGCTCGCTGGCGCTGGCCCCATGCCCATGATGCGTGGTGCGACGCCAGCCGTGGCCATGCCTACGACGCGCGCGGGTGTCAGGCCGTGCTTGGCGGCGCCAGCCTCGTCGGCCAGCAACAAGGCAAAGGCACCGTCGTTGACGCCGCTTGTCCGCGCCGATTGAAATTTGACCCACCCTGCCGATCCAATATTGACCCAGGACGGGTAGCTGCCGATTGAATCGGCAACTGTGGATAAATGTACTCAATGCTTGGTTTTTGAATTCCTTCCCTGGCTCTGGTTTGTGCTTGCAGGATCTGCACGGGGAAAGGAGCGAAGGGCGTAGCCCGTAGCGGATTTCCCCGTGCACGGCTCTCTCAGAACGG
>Ga0209390_10006968_pt1 | contig 14746 bp, 16 predicted proteins | sample BON01_FD_187212 | JGI IMG/M metagenome (GOLD analysis project Ga0209390, IMG submission 187212) | Freshwater microbial communities from Lake Bonney liftoff mats and glacier meltwater in Antarctica - BON-01 (SPAdes) (version 2) | ecosystem: Environmental > Aquatic > Freshwater > Ice > Glacier... | reverse complement strand
AATGTAACGGCATATCAGCGCAGTGCTTTAGAAATAATCTCAACTTTTTTTTCCTGCAAGATCCGACCGATCAGCTCACTGCCACTGCTTACGTTAAGAACCAGTATAGTATCACCAATTTGCCCCTCTTCCAATGCTATCCCGGAGGATTCGATTTCGATGCCGCCCCGCACAATCTGGATAGACACTGTGTCATTGGCATTTACAGCCCACTCTCGTTCCAAATGGCGGGGCATTACGGGCAATCTTGTCGTCAGGGATTGTGACAAAACACGTCCGATCACGTCGGCAGGCTCTGTATAGACGCTGTCGGCGACCAGTGGATCGATCGGGCGGGTTTCAATGTCGTCGGCTTGAATTCGAGCGCCACTACGCAAGGGTCGCCGTAAAAATATAGCTTGGGTGGCATATGATGGCGATGCTTCAGGAAGCAGTGCTACGGCACCTTTGACCTGCGCTCGCACAGCTATTTCCCATTCAACAGGTGAAGGGCACCTTACTGTCACGCTGCGCCAGCCGCCAAAAGCTGGTTCGACTTCCAGAGGTGCATCGCAGGCATAAAACTGCTTTTCTGGGAGTACGTTTGGGGCGGCCACTTCTCCTGCCTTGGAGAGGCGATCGATAATGGCCTCCTGCATTTCCAGTCCGGTCACAACACGTGTGGTTGTCTCAGCTTGGGCATTGACCCCTACAAGGATCAGGAAAAGTGCTAGGATCTGTTGCATCACATTAGAACAGGTAAATGTCGTCTGCGGTCGTGGGGCCTTGGTGGACTACAGGCAAGATGAGCGTCTGACCCACAATCATGCGGTCTGGGCTGCCCCCGTGAAAGGCACGGGGATTATCAGCCACCACTTGACGTACGAGCTGTTGCATATGTCCTGTGTCATTATACCGTGAATGGAGAACCCCCCAAAGCGTCTCTCCCCCGGCAATAACATGCTGCATGCCTTGGCCTTGCATGCTTTCCGGACTGTTAGTGGTATAGAGGGATACCCAAGGTTCTTGTGCCAATGTCGGATCTGGCATCAGTTGCATCAGCATCACCACTGTGAAGAGATGAGTGAAGCGCATATGTACTTAACCTCCTATTTCAAATCGTACCGGCGCGCCATTCAGGCGTTGGGCCGCGCGGCTCGGGTTCAGCGGGCTGACAATTGCACTGCTGGCGGTCAGTTCCAGAACGCGCAGAACGGTCCAAGGCTGCCCATGACCTTCGACAAAGGCAAGGCTTTGCCATGTCAAGCCGTCTCGGGCACCCAGATCGACTCGAAATCGACCATTTCCGTCTGCAACCAAAAGGCTTTTTAGGGGCGCGCAGGAATAGTTACTCAACCATGCGGCAAGTTCATCGCCGGCCTGCTTGGCAATAATCTGTGCAATCGCTCGGGCATCCTTGCGGGCCAGCACATTGAGGGCACGCCAGGGGGTATTGGGCGAAATGGCCACGGTTTGAGACATCGACCCCTCTCTGGCCCGTGTGGGGGCTGTTGGGTCAATTATCTGCGCCTTCAAGGTTACGGTCATGTTGCGGGCGTTCACCGCGGGTGCTGTGGCGTGCCATGACAGGTGCAAACCGCGCGCCTGGTCAGGAACAGTTTGAACAGGCGTTGTCGACTTTCCGGTCAGCAATGCCTGGTAGTCGAAGCCGTTTGGAATATTGGACTGGGCGTTTTGTGTCGGTGCGAAGGAGATGTCGCGGCTTACAATCTGCACAGTTTTGACAGCTTCAAGGTTTCGCAGTGTCTGATCGTGCGCCTCTTCAAGCGCCTCCGTGGCCCAGAGCGGGGCCGTTTGAGTTGCGTGAATTTGCGGGCGCCCCGCAACCAGCTGGACAACAGGGCGCAGTGTGCAGCCCAGATCAGGGGCCTCACCAACATATGCCTCGATGGTAACCTCGTAGTGGGGGCCGGAGCTACCTTCATGCAGGATAGAATAGTCAAGTATCCTGTAAGTTGGCTGTATCAGTATGCTGTCGCCGGTCAGGACACCTTGGTTGGTTATGGAAAACCCCGACACATCGGCACCGCCCTCTAGGGCGGCAAGGTAGAGGGCATCCTCAAGGGCGCGGCGCGGTGCCACGCTTGGATCGCCGTCCACATAGGCAGCACGCCCGACCACCCGCACCATTTCTGCAGTTGCTGGCGCTACTGTCATCAACAATAGCGCAATGGCCGACAAAATGATCAGAACGCTTCTCGTATGCTGTTTTGTGAGTGGCTGTATAACCTGCATCAATCGTTATCTTACGGCTTGCAGGATGCGCGCGACCATGTCGCGGTCCAGCTCCAGAACCACTTCATATGTGTCGCTGCCGACTGGATTGATTCGCAGGGTTCGGGCACCGCGGATCGTTCCGCTAACAGCCGCACGGGTGGTGTCGCTCTGAAGGACCGCGTCAATTACCGTTGTGCGTGAGTCGATGCGCAGCCCGTAGATTTGTTCGGTAAGCTCACGCATTGCGTCCAGACGCGCAACGCGGATGGCAAGCAGCCGCTGTTGGTTAATGTTACGCGCAGGTTGCGCAGAAATCGTACCATAGCCGGTACCGATGATTGTGGGCACAATTTGTTTTTGCACTGCGACATCGGTGGCGTCGAGCGCAGCTTTGATTGAGGAAATGTCTTGAACGGCAGCGGCACCGCTGTTGGGCGGCACTGGCATATTGCACGCTCCCACGACTAATAAGGCGGATAGCGCTGCCAAAGGCTTGATCAGTCCCAATATCGTGGTGATGCGCATGTATATGTACTCCGAGCGTTCCATGGTTGAAGTAATCATGCATATGTCGTGCCACTGCTCACCATTCCGGTAAATGGTTGTGACTTTTGCTCCGTGGCACAAGAATTGCCTCTCATGACTCGAGAAACGTTTCCGTAAGAGTGCGGGCTGTATTGGGGTGTTTGACGAGATGAGTGTGTCAGGACCATTAGTCCAGAGGCGCGGGTTTGGTCGCGCCATGAACGGTGCGGCTTTGCCGCTCGGCATATTGACGCTGGTTGCGATGATGGTTCTGCCGCTTCCAATCTTTCTGCTGGATCTATTTTTTACGGTTAACATCTTGGTGTCCCTGTTGATTTTGATGGTGGCCTTGCAAACCCATCGACCCTTGGACTTTTCGTCTTTTCCAAGCTTGTTGCTGTTGGCAACCGTTCTAAGGCTGGCGTTGAACGTGGCCTCTACCCGGATCGTGCTGAGCGAGGGGCACACAGGGACAGGTGCTGCCGGTCAGGTGATTGAAGCCTTTGGGGCTTTTGTCATCGCGGGAAACTTTGTTGTCGGAATCTTTGTATTTGCGATTCTCGTTATCATCAATCTTGTCGTCATCACAAAGGGTGCCGGGCGCGTGTCGGAGGTATCTGCGCGCTTTACCCTCGACGCGATGCCGGGCAAACAAATGGCGATTGACGCAGATTTGAACGCGGGCGTTCTGACAGCCGAGGAAGCGACCAAACGCCGCGAGGATGTCGCGCGGGAGGCGGAGTTCCACGGCGCAATGGATGGTGCTTCCAAGTTTGTGAAGGGGGACGCCGTTGCCGGTATCCTGATCCTTGCGATCAATGTCATCGGCGGCCTCGCTATCGGCATTTTGCAACATGATCTGTCGCTTAGTGAAGCGTCACAGCGCTATGTGCTATTGTCGATTGGCGACGGGCTCGTGGCGCAAATTCCCTCTCTGCTGCTCTCGATTGCAACCGCAATCATCGTGACGCGGGTTTCGTCCAGTCAGGACATGGCCGAGCATATTACAAGCGAAGTGGGTATGTCCCGCGCGTGGTTTCCTGTCGCGGGCGTTCTTGGCCTTATCGGTCTGGTCCCCGGCATGCCGACCCTGTTATTTGGGGGCATGGCCTTGGCGGCTGGCGCTGCAGGGTATGCTTTTTACAAGCAGGAAACGAACGGCTCTACGGATGAACTCGAGGGCAAACCCAAAGCCGTAGAGAACAGTGACCCGAATAGCCTGAAGGTGACGGATGTTGCGGATCTTTCGGCGGTGACCCTCCTGCTAAGTTACCCTCTTCTGTCGCTGATCGACAACGACAATGGCGGCCCGCTGGCCAGACGCATTACCACAGTGCGCAAGGAGGTGTCGCAAGCCTTGGGCTTTGTTCTACCAGGGGTGCGGGTGCGTGACGATCTTGGCATGGAAGCCAATGAATACCGGATCAAGATAGGTCAGATAGTTGTCGCTGAGGACAAAATATATCCTGATAAAAAACTTGCGCTGCCAAGCGCAACCTCTCGAATTAAGGTAAAAGGGATTGACGTCAAAGAGCCGACATTCGGGATTGATGCGACATGGATACCGCCTGAGCGCGAGTTCGAGGCAGAAGCGAATGAGTATATAATCATAGCGCCCGAGACTGTGCTTGCCACGCATCTCAGTCAAATGTTGTATAAACACGCAGCTGACCTAATTGGGCAGGATGACGTACAGGAATTGCTTGATAACCTTTCCAAGGTAGTGCCGCAGTTGGTGCAATCTGTGGTTCCAAAGCTGATGCCTCTGCATAACTTGACGGCCGTCTTGCGTCAGATACTACGAGAACGCATCCCGATCAGCGATCTGCGTCGGATTTTGGAGCTGCTCTCGGAAATGGCCAGCAAGAATATGGGGGTCTCCGAAACTGCTGAGGCGCTGAGACCCCACCTGGTAGGCCTGCTGATCCAGCAAACAACACCTCTGAATGCCCCATTGCCAGTGATTATTCTGGACAGCAATTTTGAACATCTGCTTATTAATTCTGCGAAGCAATCGGAGGGTGAACAATTGCTTCTGGATAGCAGTCTGGCCGAACGTATGGTGAAATCACTGGTGCGCATCAACGAGGAGCAGACAGAGGCAGGTAAGAGGCCTTTCCTTGTTGTGTCTCCTAAGATCCGCAGCAAACTTTCTGCCTTTTTGCGTCAACACCTTGCTGATTTCCCCGTTCTGTCGTTCACGGAACTGCCCGATGGCCGCAAGGTGGAAGTTGTCGCTACCGTAACGGGTGAAGCGGAATCGGCCTCAAACCAATGACCCGATTGCCATTTCAAGCCATACATCCAACATTCCTAAGGGCCAAAGTTCATGACTGAATATGTCTTCAGAGCCTCAGATGCCGACACTGCCATGGAAAAGGCTATCCGAGAATTGGGTGACGACGCCATGATTTTGTCCGTCAAGCGAGTGGGTGATATGACAGAGGTACGGGCTGTGAAGGAATCGAGCATAGTCAACCAGCCGGTGTGGGAAAACCCGCAGTCACAATCCTTGCCGACCGAAGCGGTAGACTTGGGTGCGGCGCTGCGCCGCGCCCGAGAGCAGCGCCGCACTTTGCAGCGTCCTGCCCCATTGCAGGCCGCACTCCTTTCTGACGCTCGCGCGCAATCGTCCGGCTTTGTCGAGCCCGGAGTTGATATAGAGATTGGGGTCAGCCGCGTGGGCACAATCTTTCCCGTGGATAAGGCCCATCTTGCGATCTCCGATGCAGAACAAATCATTGATGCCGCGCAGTTGGAAAAGATGTTCCGCCAACGTCTTGAGCAGATCCCCGAACCAGTGGGGCGCCCCCTGACTGGGCAGGACGCTCAGACCCCGACTGCGGCACCGCAGGTCACTGAGGTTGTTACCGACATGGTGCAGCCCATGAGGGTGCCGAGCGATCATCAACCGCTAGCACCCTATGGCACCCCACTTCAGGATGGCACCACCGATGGTGCCTATGACTATCCCGGATCGTCTTTGCCCTCTGCAGGCGGCGCGGCTTTGCCTGATCTGCCGCGCAAAACAATATTCAGCTATGGATTTCCGGAAGATATCGCGCTGGCTTGTGCAGTGGCTCCGGATCTTCATACGCGAGAGGCGCAGCGGGATCATGCCTGCAAAATGTTGGCTCAGCGACTTACCACCGAGGGTGAGGCTTCGGTTGTCCATGAGGACTGCACGCTGTTTGTCTTCGGCCCACCTGGCGGTGGCAAGACCACAGTTGCCGCGCAATTGGCCTTTGAACGGTTGCAAAGTACCGCCTCCCGCCCTCGGTTCATTCAGTTAGCGCACGATGGGTACATCTATGATGCAAGACTTGAACGGTATGCCTCACTGCTAAACGCAGAGTTTCAACACCTGTCGCTGAACAGCACGGTTTCGATCACCCATGCCGATGTCATAGACTGTGATTTTGCAGAACCGAGCGCGATCGTGGATGCACTTGAGTGGGTTACAGTGCAAAATCCCAATGGCCGTGTGACGCCTGTCATGGTTATTCCAGGGACGTGGTCAGTGTCCGCAATCAAGCAATATAGCAATCTTTTCGGAGAGCTATCACCGGCAACAATTCTGACTCACATGAATATCGGTGGGATTGACGCCGAGGGATTGGCGGCATTGGCCGAGGCTAATGTCACGCTGATCGGAGTCAACGAATCCAGAAATATTACTGATGGCCTGATGCTTGTTGATGCCCTGTCGGTGGAGCAATTTCTTAAAGACACTTTCGTTCTCTCGGGGGGGGCATATGAAGATAAAATTGGGAACTGAGTTAAACAATGCTGCAGGGCAGTCGTTTCATAAGTTACGGCGATTTAAGGAGCTTCTATGTCAATGTTAAGTCCGGCGGCTATTTATCAGCGGCAGCAAAAAAACGCTGACTTCGATCTGGATAACAGTCATCAGCTGATCAAAGCTACTCTGGAGTATCTAACCCGTAGTTTGGGGGCTCTGTCACATGGAGCCGAACGCGGATCAGAGAATTTCAAGACGCATACAGCGCGTGTTCTAACGTCAATTTACGTGCTGCAATCCTGCCTCGATTTTGAACGGGGTGGAGATGTATCCAAAAATTTATTCCAGCTGTATGAATATACTCGGCAGCAAGCGCTCAAGCTGATGCGCGGAGATGAAACTGCTCGGATTGATCAGGCTTACAACTCAATGTCGGAAATCTTGGATGCATGGCAGCAAATCAAGTAATCCTTCAAATGCCCGAACTGTGCCGGACATGCTGTCCGACTTGCATGCCGCACAGGCATCCTTGGATAAAGCTGTTTTCGATGCAGATTTTGACGCGGCAGATCCTATCAACGCGGAAATTTATCGCTGCCTATCTGCCCTGCGGAAAACGGCAATGATCCCTAATGCTGCCGAATTGGCTGAGTTTAGGCAGATCATGGCGCGCCATGATGACGCTCAGGATGCGTTGGCTAAAATTCTTCTAGTGACACGCGGCAGGCGTCGTAAGGTTCAAGCAGCCCTTTCCGCGTATTCAAGAATGTAATGGAACTTTCAACTAAAGGATTTGATCTTGGCACTAACAGCGCTGGACATTGTTGAAAGAAAACGTCCCCGTCTTGTTGATATTATCGATAGCGAGGGGATGGTCGGGCAGCTAACTCTCTCCGAAACCGACAGTGTGTACTTTGCGGTCAGTGTGATCGCAAAAGAACCTTGGGGCCTGCTCGCTGTGGTTGATGAGGCGCGCAAGCTGGTGGGGCTACTATCTGAGCGGGACATAGTACGCGCGATAGCTGAAAATGGGGTGGGTTGTTTGGAGTGGCCCGTCTCACGGGTGATGAAGCGTGAGTTGTCGGTGGCAACCGCTGATACAAATTGTACCGACACCCTGTTGCTAATGATTGAAAAACGATTTCGCCACATGCCTGTGATAGATGATGATGGGACATTCATCGCATGTGTTGATGCGCTACAAGTAGCACATGCCAAGCTTGCCGAAATGACTGAGAGCAATAGGAAGTTGATGCGGCTTATGGCTGTGTTCACAGATGAAGTAACCGGCATCAACACATCAGACTCTGTCGAGACTATTCGAGCCATGTTTTCTGAGAAAGGCTGGGTAAGTGTTGTAGTTATTGATGGCCAAAAAGCAGTGGGGTTTATCACAGCTGATGAGTTGGTAAAATTTTTACACAAAAATAGAGACTTGTAAGCCCTGATTTTAGGTGGCAATTCTTAAAAAATATTGAGAAAGATCTCAGATGTTGCATGCCCGCGATTGGGTTTTGAGTGTGATTTGTTCGAAAATTGCAGAGCGCTACGTATTAGGAGATTTGCCCATTGAAGCATTCGCAAATCGCATGTCCAGAGACCTGATCAAGAAATATTCTGACTGCGAGCCCGAGAAATTATACGGAACGGCAGAGGACATGCTGTTTTTCCTCGCTGAAATTGAGGATGAGGATGCGCTCGATCACTGTCATCACTTCACCTACAACTCGGTTATGTTTGATCAGGCTGGCCGCCAGCGTCGCATGAAAGGTCTTTTCTTTGATCCGCTCGGGCCAGTAAAAGCACTAACGAGTAGCAAGGAAATTATCTCTAGATTTCGGGCCTTTACGTTCAAAAGTAGAGCTGACATATCTTTCAGTGCACCTGAGGGCTGGTCTATAAGAGACATCAAAGAGCTAAAGGCCTTAGCCGACATACTAGAGGCCGAGGTGTCGTTCACCGACGCCATCTGATCAGCGATCCCGCACCAATCGTACCGCGAAAGTCTGATCCCGCAGCGCCCGTCCATACGAATGGCCAGTAAAAAAATTAACGACCCAGAAGTTGTTAGGCATTAGCCAGTTTTGATCGGTGCTCCAATAGATTCCAGGATATGTGTCTGAGAAAATATCCTGATTAATCATGGGCGGGTTTGCCTGGTTCACGACCAAACGTTGCAGCTCGTCGCGGGTTGGCAGACGCCAGCCATCGCCCATGCTGCTTGTGGTTCTGACGACGATTATTTCGGTGACAGCCAAGGGCACCAAGATTGGCGTCCCGTCACATCTTTCATTTTCCCAGACCTGCCCCACGCTGCATCTCATCCAATCCAGTCCCGCCATTATATCGATGACGATTGGACCTTTGGGCACAAAGATCGCGATGTCCTGCGCTTTGGCAGGTCGCGCTGCATACCCAGTGGCGATCAAGCTTAAAAGTAGTGTCAAGACGAGTTTCATGCCGCTTCCTTTCCGTAGCATTCTGATGTGTTTTTATGCCGATTGGCACCTTCCTTGCATCAACTAAACCTGAACCCTTATGTCAGGAGATGCTGCCATGGATATCGCTTCCCTTATTGGCCTTATAGGTACATTTGCAATGATTGCCGGAGCCATGGTGGTCGGCGGTGGGTTGGGGCCGTTTGTCGATATTCCATCGATCTTGATCGTGATCGGCGGCACATTTTTCGCGGCCATGTATACAACGCCTATGGCGACATTTATTTCCAGCTTTAGTGCCATGGGGAAGGCATTTTTTCCACCTGTCAAAAAACTGAACGTCCTGATCGAGCGAATGGTCGAACTGGCGGGTATCGCGCGCAAGGATGGGATGATGGCGCTGGAAGGTCAGGAAGTCCCCGACAATTTCTTCAAAAAGGGCTTGCAACTTTTGGTTGATGGCGCTGACGAAACCAAGCTGGTGCAGCAATTAAACTCTGAACTAAAATCCATGAAATCTCGGCATGAGGCCAACCAGATTGTGATCAAGGCTTGGATCGACCTTGCGCCTGCAATGGGCATGATCGGAACGCTAATCGGTCTTGTTCTGATGTTGGGTAACATGAGTGACCCGGCGGCAATTGGTCCCGCAATGGCTGTTGCGCTTTTAACGACAATGTATGGCGCGATCGTGGCCAACGTACTGTTTTCTCCCATGCTGACCAAGCTAGAGGGCTATACGGCCTATGAGGTCATTTATCGCGAAATGGTCATCTTGGGTCTTCGAAATGTTGCACGCGGTGAATCCCCGCGGAACATTCAGGATCAGATGGTTTCAACTCTGCCTCCTAAGATGCAAGCGAAATTAGAAGCCGCATAACCCCTGCGGATCAGGAAGGCTTGATTGATGGCTGAAGCAGTAGAAGCAATAGTCGAAGAAGATGACACAGAATGTCCGAAGTGCCCCCCTGTCGGGGCACCTGCTTGGATGGCGACATTCGCTGACCTCGCCACCCTACTAATGGCGTTTTTTGTTTTGATTCTGTCCTTCGCAGAAATGAACGTCCCGAAGTTCAAGCAGATTTCGGGGTCGTTGAAGGATTCCTTCGGGGTGCAGCGTATTATCCCGGTGGTTGAGCAGCCCCAAGGAACGACAGTCCTGGAAATGAGTTTCAGTCCCTCACCATCTCCTTCGGTAACGAATGAGATGACGCAAGAAACCACGGAAATTCGTGAGCCTGAACTGAAAGTCCCGTCCGACAATCGGGATAAGAATGGAGAAGATAAATCACTCGAGGGAGAGACAGACAAAGAGGGCTTGGGTGGTGAGGACGCCAATAACATTTCTGAAAACGAAAATATGTCCGATGCTGAAAAGCTTGCTGCAGCGCTAGAACAAATCGGGAGCGCTGTGAATATAGCAGCAGAGATCGTAAACGGTAAAGTTGTAGTCGATATGAATGCAACGGACGCCTCACCCCAAGAATTGATCGCCAAATTTCAGCGTGTAGGCCAGGCTCTCGAAATCGCCGGTCTTGCAACTGGAAAAGCTGATCAAGAAGTGCTGTTTGGAGGTCTGGACGAGACATTGAATGATCTCATTTCAATGGTGTCGGAAATTCAGCGTCAGCAAAAGGCGAGCGGCGGTGCCACAGTCGATGAGGCTCTCGCAATGATGGCGCGGGCTACCGAGAAGGCACGCGAAGCAGAAGACCAGCTACGCGCAAACCTCCGGGATGAGATTGAGCAAGGCCTAGTTACTGTAGAACAACGGGATGGCAAAGTATTCGTAACCTTGGGGACCGGTGGTGCCTTCCCCTCAGGCTCTGCCGTGCTGACCGAGCAGGCGCAAACTATAATCGAGGAGTTAGCTAGCGCTGCCAATGATCCTAGTAGCCGTGTGATCGTTGCCGGTCATACGGACAATGTGCCGATCGCCTTTGGCGCATTGTATCGCGACAACTGGGACCTGGCCGCTGCGCGTGCCGCAAGCGTGGTGCAGGAAATCGAGGCGAACAGTCCTGTGTTAGGGCGTGAAATGTCGGCAGTCAGTTTTGGCGAAACCAAACCGATCTCAGACAATTTGACTGCAGAAGGGCGCGAACAAAACCGGCGGATCGAACTTGAAATCGAGTTTGAATAATAGCTAAGGGCGTGTGCCTTTCGCCTTCCTGATTGTTGAAAATGGGTTTTGAAATTAAATGCTCGATAATTTAAAGCGCGGCAGTGTTGCCGCAAACCAATCGACATCCAAAGTGAAGTTTTCCAAGCGGAAATTGGATCAATCAGGATGGACTGCCGGCGTTTTCTTGAGAGCGAGGGCCAATGGTGAACGTATATGGGTTCAACGTATTATAATAAACGGGATGCGTCGGGAGTTTGAACTGGGTAATTTCCCTGAGATGACTATGACCCAAGCCCGTAATGAGGCTGAAACCAACAAAAATATCATTGCCGTTGGTGGTGATGTGTTTGGCAAACAGAGAAAAAAGCACCAAGATGGCATAAGGGACAGGATCAAGAACCTGTCGCTGAAGATCCGCTTGCGCGGTGCGGAATCCGCCACATCCGAACCACCCGAACCGGTGCGGTCGTTGGAGCCAGTGGCCATTTCGACCGTGATACTGCCGGAGGATCAGCAGCAAGCCGTTGAGGCTATCGAAACCTCCCCCGAGACTGACAACACAACGACGTTGGATGAGGTGCGTGCGCTGGGGCCAAATATCGACAATGCCCTGATGCACATTCTGAATACGTTGGCCGACGATGAGGATGGTACCCATGTTCGGGTGGACATGCTGACCCTAGCACAGGCCTGTGGTCCTGAAATACTTGACAAAGCTTGCGCATCCGCTTTGGAGCAAGGCGATTGTTCGCTTTGGTCCATTGTTGCAATTCTAGATGAAGAGGTCGGCAGATCAGAGGCCGACTCAGAAGCCTCTGTGCCAGGGATTGCTCATGGCAATATCCGCGGGCCACAACATTTTCACTGAAAGGAAATAACGATGACCACAAACGCTACCTATGATGCTCTCCGTTCGCTCAAATTGGATGGTATGGCGGATGTTTTTGCCGAACTTGTGTCTCAGGGTATGAAGGGAACGCAGGACCCAAGCGAATGGGTCAGTCACATGGTCGCTCGCGAAAAATCCATACGAGATGCAAAGCGCGTGCAAAACCTGCTGCGGATGGCCAGATTTCGTGAGCCGGACGCAACAATGGACACTGTTGACTTCAACGCCGAGCGCACTTTAGATCGGACGGCTTTTGAAAATTTGCGCGATGGAGATTGGATAAAAAGCCATCGTACCGTTTTGATGACGGGACCCTGTGGTGTCGGAAAGTCTTTTCTTGCTTGCGCATTAGGACATGAAGCCTGCAAATTGGACAAGAGTGTTCTCTACTTCCGTATGCCACAACTGTTTGCAGAACTCGCGTCAGCAAAAGCCAATGACACTTACGATCGTCTGTTCAAGCGAATTGCACGTGCTGATGTGTTGATTTTGGACGATTGGGGCCCGGACCTCATGACCGCCACACAGCGTCGTGATCTCATGGAGGTCGTGGATGCGCGCTATGAACGGAAGTCCACCGTTATCACAAGCCAGTTGCCTGTCGAACAATGGTACGACATCATTTCTGATCCGACGCTCGCCGATGCCATCCTCGACAGACTAGTGCACCAAGCATTCCGTTTTGAGATCAATGGACCTTCAATGCGAAAGGCTACAGTCGAGCCTAAATCTGAATCCGCGGCAATCCGCAAGCCCAGCTTTGGCAGGTTGCTCAGTAGACCTGCACACGTTCAGAACGGCTGACTACAGCGGGGTCGGCCGCAATGCTAAGGGCGCGTTAATGCAATTTAACATTGATAAATCTTTAGGTATTGTGGCCAGCCCTTTATGGAGTGGTTCCCGGACCAAGATGTGAGGTGTCTACAGCCAAAGACACTGCAATCTTAAATTGCGCCCTGCAGTTTATAGTTGCGACGGCGCTGAAAAGATGAAGGAATTCCGTCTAGCTTTCGGTACTTGGCAATTGTGCGCCGGGCAATGTTTAGGCCCGCCCCGTTCAGCTCGTTTACAATAATTTCGTCACTCAGGGGGTTGCCCGCCACTTCTGCGCCTACAAGGCGGCGGATCTTTTCGCGCACAACACGTGCAGAGACGCCTTCCTCAACACCTCCCAGTTCGATTGCCGTGCTAAAGAATATTTTGAGCGGATAAGTGCCCTGTGGTGTTTGCATCATCAGCGCGGAGGTAACGCGGCTGATTGTACTTTCGTGCACACCCACGGCATCGGCTACGGCCTTCAGTTTTAGTGGGCGCATGTGCTGCATTCCATATTCCAGAAAAGGTTTCTGAATTCGAACAATTTCGGCAGCGATTTTGATACTTGTCTCATTACGCTGTGCAATGGCGCGGCTTAGCCAACGTGCATTTCCCGTGGTATCGCGCACGAATGCCTGATCTTGAGGTGCCTTGACTAACTTACGGACTTTGTTAACTGCAGCTTCATCCACTTTGATGATTGGAAGGGTGGCATGGTTCAGTTCGACAAACCACTCCCCGTCGGACGTCTTTCCAGTGATGATATCGGGCTGCCGAACGGGTAACGCAGAGCCACTGAACAAAGCGAGGCCTGGTTTTGGGTCAAGCGAACGCAACCGCTTCAATAAGCGCCGTATTTCATCCTCATGACAGCCTATTTTTCGACGTAGCTCTACCAGCGCGCCACGCGCAACCAGCTGCAGGTTATCAATCATGATGGTCAGATGGATGCGATCATGGTCAGAGGCTGGGATCTGAAGCAGCAGGCATTCAGCAAGGTTGCGGGCGAATAAACCTGAGGGCTCTGCGCTCTGTAACTTCGTCAAAACATGCTGAACAAATTTCTCGTCGATACCAAGCTTCTCAGCCAGCGCATATGTGGATACCGACAGCCAACCCGTTGCCTCAACATGGCTTGCTATCGCGTAACCAGTTCTACGTTCAGACGGGCTCTTAAGAATTTCTTCAACTAGCTTAAATAGCCGCACGCCGAAGCTTTCCCCAGAAGTATCCTCCAACAAGCTGACTGGATCTAAGTCAGACGGAGTACCGATAGATGGCATTGGAGTACTTGAATTTTGGCTGTGAATATTACCCCGTAACGGCAGCTCAACCTCTAAGAATGGGTTTTCCTCTGCCAACTTCTCAGCGTAATTTGACAAATCTATATTGGTAAGCTGCAGCAGTTTGATAGCCTGTTGCAGTTGTGGCGTGAAAGTAAGTGACTGCTTTTGCGCAAGGTGCGCATTCATCGAGAAAGATATCATCATTTTACATTCGGTTGCTTCAGGGTGTCAAAATACGGTTTTTGACTAAGAAGTATCTTACCGAGACTAATCGTTCAGGCACGCCACTAACAATGGTATCAAAAGTTGCATTTCGTCCTATAGATCGACATTGTGTCAAACTATTGTTCCAACTTTTACAGTGAATCCTGAGACATCAACATTTTTCAACGACGCAGGTGCAATGTGCAGCTGGTGATCGTCAGACAATGCCGAGAGGGAACACAATCAACAATAGGAAGATCCATGATCTGACGAAAATGGTGAAATCGGTCATTATGCCAGACTGTCGCCGCCTCAGCCTTATTCTAGATCATTGCTCTCATCTGAATGATCTGAGTAGTGATCTCCGACCGATTTAAGGATAGCAACGAGGCCAAACGCACCAACGAAAAGGGCGGCCAATGTCATGGGGCTGAACCCCTTGACCAACTGAAAAGTTTGCGGCGCAAAAACCTGCAATAAGCCTACACTCACTACAGCCGCAAA
>Ga0209390_10006966_pt1 | contig 14748 bp, 14 predicted proteins | sample BON01_FD_187212 | JGI IMG/M metagenome (GOLD analysis project Ga0209390, IMG submission 187212) | Freshwater microbial communities from Lake Bonney liftoff mats and glacier meltwater in Antarctica - BON-01 (SPAdes) (version 2) | ecosystem: Environmental > Aquatic > Freshwater > Ice > Glacier... | reverse complement strand
GACATACTGTGTTGGCTCTCAACATGCCTGCCTTGATTTCGTCGATCTCGACTGAACACACGTTCATTTGTATGTTCTTTTTCTCGTTGTCGACAGCCGCGATGAACTCGAGGGTATCGCAACCGCACCCAGCACCAGCGTCTGTGACCATCAACACGGTCCTATTCATCCGTGATACACCACCCCAAAAGTAATCATTCAACGTTGCTATCATCAGTCTGGTTTGAATTGCTTCGCTGAAACTGACGTTTCCTTCGTCATCGGATTGCAATTCATCGACGGGCAGCATTTCTTTGGTCACAAACCCGCCGTACACCCTTTCTTTCAGGAACGCACGCACGTTATCTTCACTTCCCCACCTTGCAATCTGTTCCGTGGTGGGAGCATAGTCAAGCGGAACATGATTGACAGCGTCCATTTCACACAGCATACATTTCTTTTATACACGTCGAGAGCGTATCCGTGAAAGCATATTTTATTTTTATTACAACTTTGAAGGGGGGGGCTTGGCATCAGACAGCCTGACGGGCGTCCATGTGTGCATGGGCGGCGTCGGCACTATGTTGCGCTCGGCGAGCACGCAGAGCAGATGCTTCCTGAGGAGCAGGGGCCTGCGGCTGGAAGCGAAGCCGCCGTCGAGGAAGACCGGGCCCATGCGACACGCCTCTCTCTCGAGGAGCGCCACGTCGTCGCAGTACACGAGCGCGCCACACACATCCGCGAGTGCCTGTTCCACGACTTTGAGGCGTCTCTCCATGCGCAGGAGCCGCACGCTGTCGGACGACGCGCTGCGTGGGGTGTTCGGTGGCGTGGCGGCAGGCTTCTCGGCGCCGAGAAACACCAGGCCCCGACCCGGAGCGGAGGGTGTGGCCGGGAAGGCGCAGACAGCGAGAGAGAGCGAGAGCACGATGGCACAGAATCGCAGCATTGGCAGGCGGCGTGGACGACCTTAATACGGCGCGGGGCAGCGACGGGTCTTATCGCCGTGTCAGGCGTCGTGGTCGGTGTCGAGCACGAGCTCGGTGTTGACCACGGTGTTGCTGTCGATGAGGGTGCGGACCACAGCGTTGCTGTCGTAGGTTTGCTCGGCCCGGAACTTCTCACACGAGGTCGCGATGGTGTGGTTCATGATGGGCACGACCTGCTTCCACACGTGCTCGAAGACGCTGGCGTGTTGGAAGCAGCAGATGTACAGCTGCACAACCTGCGCCAGGGAGAGGGCCATGCGCGTCTTGACGTTGAAGCCGTGCAGACACTGCGTGCGGAAATCGATGAGATTGTTGATGCTGTGCTTGTAGATTCGCACGCTGCGGATGATCTTCGCGATGGCCGTGTGGTCGATGTTGTCGATGACCCCGCTGCGGCTCGTGCGCTCTATGATCTTGTCGGTGTAGAGGTTGCGGTACAGGTCTATGTCCGTCGGCTGTTGCTGGGCGCTGATGAAGTAGAGGAGCAGCTGCAGGTGCATGCTGGTGGCGACGCCGAACTGCAGCTGCGAGCGCCAGTTGTCGAAGCTGAGCGTGGAGGTGCAGACCTTCTCGTGCAGGATCTCCTGGACCATGCGGCGCAGCGAGGGGCGTCCGACGTGCTCCGGACCCTCGGACAGCTCGCACATGGCGCGGATGCTCTCCTCGCGCTGGAGGACGTACCTGACGTCGCTGGCAAAGACCGGCAGGTTGTGCATGCTGGAAATGACCCGGGCGATCGAGACCTGCTGCACGCTGTCCGGTATGACCACGTCCATGAAGTGGGTGGCGGTGCGCAGACAGCTGACCTCCACGTCGCGGCACTTGGGGAAATTGCGCACCACGAAGCGCTCCAGCATCTGCGAGATCGGCGTGTTCGCGGGGAATGTGTGTATCATGCACATGAGCACCGCCGGCATTCCCGCGCTGAGCACGTCGTGCAGGCCGCCGACCTGCAGACTGCTTCTGAAGCGAGCGACCATGGCGTCCTCCTCTATGTGCCTGGCATCCTGCTCCGGCACCACGCAGTGCATGTACGAGAGCAGGTTGACCCAATCCGCCAGGCTGTACAGCAGCTCGTGTTGTATTTGCTCGATGCTGTCCACCGCAGGCATGTCGAGGATGACGGGGTTCGTCAGCGCGTCCTGCGCATGTATGCGCTCGAACTGCCCGAGCCGATCTCCCGTTTTGCACAGCAACGACAGCACCATGTGCATGCTCAGCGGGTGCAGCACGTCGATGTTGAAGCGCTTGCAGACCGTGATGAGCTTCAGGATCGAGTTGTGCCGCAGGCTTTGCGCCACGTCCCTCTGCGTCTTCTCGTCGCGCTTGTGCTGTCCCTTCCCCGAGGACGCCCAGTGCGGGCGCACATGCATGATCTTCATCTTTGCCGTGACGTCGATGTCGAACACGTCCATCTCCCGACACACACTGCTCTGAAATAGCGACGGCAGCACACGCTGCATATTTGTCTGGTATATACGGCCGCCACCGTGGCCCCCAATGACGACCACACACATGCGATTGCTTTTTCTGTTGCTTGGGTGTGGCGTGCTGGCTTGGCACTGGGCCTCTTTCGTGCGCAAGCGCTTTGCCGATGAAGTGTTTTCGAGGGACGACGACGTCAGGATCTACAGCTTTTTCCTGGTTACGCTCATGTACACCATGGTCGCCAGCGCTCTCCTGGCGATCGCCTGTCCGGTCAGACAAACAGTTTCGCAACCTGGTGTATGAACATGACGTACGCAAGCAGCAACACCCCGGCCTGCGCCGACGTCTCCGAGTGTATGTACGACGAGGCCATGTCCATGAACACGTTGATGGCGAACAGCACCAGCACCTGGTGTACCAGCTTGAACGAGCTCTGTGCGCCGATCAGGTTGCGCGACGTCATCGCCACCAACCCGATCGCAATGACCAGCACGTTGTCCAGGCGCAGCGTCTGGTAGACCACGAACAGTTTCTGGGCGACCTTCCACGTCGCATAGTCCCGGGTCTCCGAGAACATGTCTGCGATGTTGTTGAGTATTTCTATGAAGAAGAGGACAACCGTGTACAGGGCGGTGTGCACGTACAGGCCGGAGGCATCGGGGTTTATGTCCACCAGCGCTTTCAGAATAAAATTGATCACAACAATGTTGACTGCCCGCTGCAGGTACTGGGTGTAGATGAAGTGCGCGATCCGCGACTGGAAGGAGTGCATGCAGATGTACAGCAACAGACACACAAGCGTGGGGATGAGACCCGCGCGGCTCGAGCGGAAGAGCGTCTCGATGGCGTCCGCGTATATGTACAGCATGATAGTGACGCAGCGGTTCACGAGCTCCGACGACCGCATCTGCGCGATGCCGGACGCCACCACGAGCACGCCCGTTATATTTGCCATGGAGAGCAGCATCGCATCCAGCGGCAGGTCGGCCGTGTATGTGGTGACAGCATCCATGCCGAGCGCGGCGACAACGGCCTGACTCATCACCATTATCACCACGTTCTGCAGAGACAGGCATATTGTCTTGGCGGTCGGGCTGGTGTGTTGCGGCACGTCGAGCAGGATCCATATCACTATGCTCATAAGCACGCAGACAGCAACCGTCTCCTGGTTCGAGAGGTATATCCTGGCGATAGTGTAGGCAAACCTGATGATGGTAAACGAGACGAGACCGTCTAGTCGGTCAAACATGGCATTCACCTGCTTCAAGGCTGTACTTGGCATGTGAACGGGCGCCCGGGCGCCTCTTTATAGCAGGCGGGCGCGCTTTGTGCAAAAGCACTCTGTGTGCTGTGACGGCACGGACAAACCCTCCATACGTAATTTTATTAATAACCACCGCGAATGAATCTGGTCTGGCTGCTTCCAGCAGCGCCGATGACGCCACGGCCCTCGCGCACGCTGGCACAGCCCACATACGAGTGGCCAAGATGCCCCGATCCGCGCACTTCGTCCATCTGGGCATTGTCTTTATTAAAAGTAGACATCGTCCCCTGGAAGGCCATTGAAGGAATGTTGGAACGGTCGTCGATAGCAGACTGTCCGCCCTGTTGACCTCCCGCGTCGAACTCACCCCAGTGGTGAACGCCAAGCATCGCCCAGTAGCAACTGAAGCGGTCTTGCCCAGCTGATTCTGCGGGAACCTCATTACCATTCGCAGGAACTCGAGTTTGTGCCAGGTAATCATTTTGGTGGGTGATGCAATTTTCCTCGATGTTGCTCACGACCAATCCGCTCTCGGGACATACTACAACACCACTTCCTTGTGAAATAGATTCATGGAAAATGATAGGATTCGGCCACGACGATTTGTTGGAACCCGCCTTCAAAGACATGACCATCATGTCTACACCCCGGTACGGGCCTATTTTGTCGGACATGCTCTCCTTCATTTCTGCGCACTGCTGTTGGTTCCACACGAGTTTCTTCTGGCCTAGGCCGCCCGTGTATCCGTCAAACGCCACATCAAACACTCGCGTCAGATTTCGCTCGTTTGTCACGACGGCACGCTCGTGGTACTTGTAGCTCATGCCCCAGATGCCGTGCTGTGCATCGTCGTAGCATGAAAGTTCGGTCTGTCCCCAGAACGTTGCGCCGAGCTCCTGCGTGCCGCCTCGTCCGAGAATCACTCCGAGCATGTAGTGCTCCGCGTTGGGCCGTAGAATCAGGATGTCTAACTGTAGTTCTCTGAGATTATCAAACTTATTGTAGACCTCCTTCGGGTCGGTTGTACCTTCGTATGTGCTTATAAAGTCTTCTATTTGTTCATCCACCTGAAATTGACCTAGGGGCCGTGTTGTCATATTTGCAAGGCCTTCTTCGTGCATCCGTGAAGCCATGAGAAGCTCGAACCATGTCAAGCGGAACATGGTGTCTCGGCTCTGGTCATAGAACTGGTAGCTATTGTTTTCGTTGCCCACCTTCCACGGAATGTGGTAGTACTCAGCCACACGCACCTTGCGGCGCAAGAGGTCCCTGGGAGCGCAGCCCGCGTCCATGCTGAACTTGCGCGAGTTGATGATCTGCATGCCGCGGTAGCTGTTGAGGTCCGGGCCTGCCGCGAGGCGCTGGAGGCCATCGGGGCCGTTTGTGACGTAGTCCGTGCGCTCGGGATTCATGTTCAGCTGCGTGGTGAGCGCGTTGTTGCAGAGACAGAAGGTGGGCGGCTTGCTGCCCCAGGTGCCGAAGGTCGTCTTGGCGTCCTCGATGAGGATGTCCATGGCGTTGGGGACCTTCTGCATGATCCCGAACATGTCGATGTACGCACGGCAGCTCTGCGTGAGTGTCTTGTGGTTGTCGTGGTACTTCTCGTTCATGGTCTTCTGGTACGAGGGTGCGAGCAGGAGCGCCATGTGCACGTCGAGGTCGTTTGTGAGCTGGATGGACCCGACGAGCTGGTTGAGCTGGTTCTTGAAGTTCTGGCGCCCAGCCTCGGAGACCATGAAGTTGTGCTCCATGGCGATGGCGAGGCCCTGGCGGACCGCGTAGCCGGCAAAGGAGCGCTTGCTCTGCGGGAGCACGCGCGCCGCGCTCTCGTAGGGCACGCGCGACGCGATGCCCTCGTCGAAGCTGTACACGTTCCACTTGAGCTTCTGGTCGGGGTTCTCGAGGTACACGTACGGCAGGATGTTGCGCGTGAAGGGCGAGCTCGTGGCGTCGGTGATGAGGCCGTCGATGCGGTCCGTGAGGTACTGGTTGTGGCCCTTGAGGGCGTCGGGCAGGTGCCAGCGCTGGTGGCGCTTGTGCTGCTGCGAGTCTGTCTTGATGTCTCGAGCGGCCGGCCCGAAGACGTTTTCGTAGTCGGCGAGCATGGCGCTGGTGTCGTTGCCGGAGGTCGTGCCGCCGTTGCCGCGCTCGACGCCGCCAGTGGACATGTACTGCGCATTCCTGTCGACGGTGCTATTGGATCCAGAGGGCATTCCAGACATTTGCTTGCGGGACTCTGCGTCATAAATATATGAAGCCGCTGCAAAGTTATTTCAATCCGATGTCATGCTCGCACGTGTGACAGGTGCAGGCCGTCGGAGTACGTCTGCGAGCCCTTGTGGTCCAGGATGTACGGGATCAATTTGTCCGTGTTGTCAGGGCGCAGCAGTGCCCTGATGTCCTCGAGGCGGGCGTCCGAGTTGAGCACCCATGCGCAGAAGGTGTCGAGCGCCGCGTTCTTCTGCTGCGAGATGTCGTTGCGCTGCACCTTGGCCGAGTACGCCCCCGACTTGTTGCACACCTCCTGCTTCCGCAGCATGGCGCCGGCGAGGCGACACATGAGACTGCGGGTGTTCTCGTGTCGAAAGAGCAGGCGCACGGCGGCCTCGTCGCCTCGGTGTATCTGTCTCTGCGTCTTTGCGCTCAGATACGATGTCCGTGTTTTCAGATCTCGCACCTGCACGTCGTGCTCTTCGGTGGCCTCCCTGACGAGCTCTCGCTCGGCGTTCGGCGTGCTTCCCGCCTGCCTGATGATGGCAAGCTGCGACGCGAGGTTATTCTGCGACAGCTCGATCGAAGAGCGCAGGCCCGCCATCTCCAAGCTGTAGGTTTTCTGCTGCTCTTCTTCGCTTTTGACTGCCCGGTCGATGGCTTTGATGAAGTCGTTCTGTGCTCCGAGCGGGAACCCGGGGGCGTGGTCGAGGAGACCGATGATCTCAAAGTACGTCTCGCTCATGGCAGACAGAATCATCTGCCCGATGTCAAACTGCGCGATGATTTGCTTGCTGTACTCGTGCTCCCACGAGGCCGTGAACGCCATGAGCCACTGGCAGACAATCTCATTCTGCTCGACCTCCTGGATGAGGTCCTTGCGCGCCTTCAGCTGGTCTTCGATCTGGCCCAGCAGGATCTTGCGGATGTCGTTGGTCTCGAGGAGCATGCCGACCACCGACTGCTCGGAGTACTTCACCCACAGCGCGTCCAGCACGTTGCCCCTGCGGTCACGGGTGGGTATGCCCGCCAGAGCGCCGATGCAGAGCGCGATCTGCTGGTCTGTCTCCTTCAGTCGCTGCAGGTGTCGCTCGGTTTCTTCCTTCTGTCTCTTGTCGCGCACCGGGTCCATGTGCCGCGGGCTCCAGCACGCTTTAATATCAGGCAAGTGCACGGAGGATAAGTGCAGGGTGTTGCCCAGTGCGTATAAGACAAGGCTGGCGCCCGCACAATGCGGGCTCTCGAGAATACGATCCAGGTCGTCCTCGACGTAACGCGCAGGGGGGGACGGCTGCTCCTGCGCGACGCGCACACGCTGGTGCTCGCCGATTACGACCATGCCTCGATGGCGTCGCTCTCGCTCATAGTCGAGCAGTTCCCGGACACGCAGATCGACGTGTGTCAGAGCACGAGTAGCTCCTCCGGTTACATTCTCACGTTCCATCACATATACACGCGCTCGGTGTACACGTCGGCGTCCTTTGTCAAGGGTGTGCTGGTGTGTCTGTTGCTATCGCTGTATACCGCACAATTTGGCACTAATTGTCTCATCGGATAACGTTCTCGCTTGAACTTGTATTTATGAAGGACCTCTTGGTTGTAAATGTCGTCCTACAAGTATAAGATACTGGACCTGGTTTTCACGACATTGTTCACGTTTCTCGTGATATTCCTTACAATGTGTGTGATCCGAGACGACGAGCGTATATTCCGCAACCTCCACGCGTACGAGAACGGAGGATCGTTGGCGAATAACCCCCTGCCCACCACGTACTTCTCCCTGGACTGGATCGTTCACCCTATCACACGACACTACAGGGCCGACCGTGTGTCTCAGATGTACGAGATGCGCATTCCCGTCAAGAAGGACGCCTGCTACTCCTCCGGCATGACTTGGTCCAACGGCGACTGCGGGCCTGCGCTGTGGCAGCAGTCGGATTTCTGCCCAGGCAAGAACATGAAAATCCCGGAGAGCACGCAGTTGCTTGCTCTGCGGTACGCCGACGTCGCGAATCCTGCCACGGCTTCCGACATCTTGTCGCAGCTCTACGAGAAGGGAGGAGATGGGAAGCGAAGCATGCAGCGTGGCGACCTGCCGGTTTCCGGTGCCCGTGTCATACCTGCCTACTGGTGGAGGAACAGCAACATGGCTGATGTCTGCCGCATCGAGCGCATCATGGAAATGAATGTGTTCCTGAACGACGACACCACCTGGAGCATAGCCGCTTCACACTCGACGACCATTCTGCTGTGGGGTGCGGCTGTTGTGATGTGGGTGGCAAACATCGGGGATCTCATGGCAAACAACATTTCTTTCCGCGAGTCCATGTCGTCACTCAGAAAGATGAAGTACATCCTGCTGGTGGCACCGCTCGCAGTGCTTGTTTTCCTTCGGATCAGTGCCAAGACGGAGAGCACCACGGGGGTGGACTCGGCCCGGATGCTGCCGAATGGTTCGTATTTCTACGTTTTCTTCATGACCACATTGTCTTCGTATATCATCTTGTCTATAAACCCCACCGTTGGCGACGACGAAAAAGACCAAGAAAAGAAAGTTTCACCTGAGGGTGAATTGCAACCCCTGAACACTGAGGGTGGTGATGAACAGGGTTACGGTGATGACGCCGTGGCGTCAGAATTCAAGATGAACTTATCTGGGTTTGTCAAGATGAAACCAAGTGCCACGAATCTGAACGCCTACATGCCCCGTACAGCGTCGGAAAACAGCACCCTGAGCTTCAGCCATTACAGTGCATCTGAGGTGCTTTACTTTGAAAATTTCGACAAAAAGTGGGAAATGTCGTCGGATTATTTCAGCACCGCCCAGTTCTACGCCTTCCCGCTGCTCACACTCGGAGTGTATATGACGGGCACGAACTACCAGGTGGACAGCACACTGCAGCAGCTCTTCATTGCATCGTTCATGTATGGTCTGATCGACGTGGCGGTGCACAGATTGAAGCAGATGATCCACATAGTGGGCAGGCTGTCGACTGAGCAAGCGCCCTCCGACAACATTGTCGGTCGCGTCATCGAGCTGGTGGGCTTGGTTTTGCAGGGTTTTATTTTCGTGTTCATCTTCATGCTTATGCACTGGAACCTGTGCATGGGGACCCGTCTTACTCTCCCCGTGAACGGAGACAAGAGCCTGCAGGCATACATCGAGACCTACACGAGTTGGTCGTACCTCGTTTTCTTCACTCTGAGCACGTTGGTGAAGGCCACAACGCTGATGGCCAGGAACGACGCGAGCAAGGACACCAGCGCCACGGCGACCACGGCCGTGTACCAATCCATGAACTCCATATACAATAACCGCAAAAGCATCCTCTTCTTCCTGCTGAATTCGTTCATCGGAGTACTCCTCGCCCTGCTCACCGCGTCACTCATGTCGGATAAATACACGCAGGGGCTGCCCAAGCCCATGAACCCTATCGCACAGAACAACGTCTTGCAGCTGTACCGCCAGTACCGCAGTGGGTGGTTCGAGCACGCGTGATGCCGCTTTGCTGTAAATGATAATGTACCTCGACAATGTATTAAAGATTGGCATGAATATGTCCATCATGTCCGCAACTGAGACACGTGAAGAGACTGTGAAGCCCGCCGAGGTCCACAAGGAGACCCCGCCCGACATGTCGAATATCCTCGCCCACATCAAGGGCCTGGAGTCGACCAACACGGCCCTGCAGAGCAAGCTCACCCACGCGGAGGAGCGCAACGGCCGGCTGAGTGCGAAGACGCGAGAGGGCATGCAGAGCGCGCTGGACTCGCTCATGAAGAAGTGGATGGACGCCGTGGAGACAAAGGACGACAAGGTCAAGGACAATTTCAAGGAGGGGCTCACGAAGCTCGTGACGAACTCCGCAGACGACAACGGCGTGTGGCAGATGATGGTGGCAGCATCCTCGCTGCACGAGCGGCAGGAGCACAACCTCGACAACCTGCGCAAGGAGAACAACGAGCTGAAGCAGAAGGTCGACGGCATGTTCGGCGAGTCGAGCTCGCGGGTGGTGGGGGGCAAGTCGCCGGCAGACGCGCAGCTCTCGCGGTCGGACGTCGAGGTCGTGGACATGTGGGGGGACTTTGCGAAGGACATCGGCTCGATGTACTAGGCGGAGAATTGTGCATTAATAAACAGTATATACTTTTGAGCGGGTTGTGTCGTGTTGCGTTCGAAACGAGCGGGTGTGTCTTTTTTGTGTATTAAAAACGAGTGTGTTGAGAGCGAGCGGCTGCGCATTCAAGCTCGCCTCCGAGCGACAGCACTGGCGTCGGGCTGGAACTCCCGGAGGCGGCCCGCGACCGCCTCGGCAAAGAGCTTCCGGTTCCGGGCCGCCCGCAGCGCGTCGGGGCTGCAGAAGCAGGCGTCGCGCGCAAGCCGGCGGGCGCGGAAGCCGCCGCCCACCACGCGCACTTCCGACCACGGCGCCGCCGGAGAGGACGGCCCGTCGCGCAGGGTGACCGGCTGCCGCAGGCGTCGGAGGACAAGCGCCAGAATCTGCGCGGGCAGCGCAAAGCGCGAGAGCGGCGCGGCGGCGGCGGCCGGCGCGGGCGGCGCCGGCGCGGGCAGCGGCACAGCATCGGGAGCGCCCGAGGGCGGCGGCGCGGCGGGAGCGCCCGCGGGCGCCAGCCGCCGCGCCTGCTGCTTGGCGTGTTTGGCGGGCAGCAGGCTGGGCAGGAGCGGGGAGCCCTCGCGTCTGGGCATCGTTGGTGTTTCGTCGTGCTATGCGTGCTCCTAAATATGAGGCGTCAGCCAGCAGACGAGGTGTTTTCTGCTTATTTGGCTATTTGGAGCCAGCAGACGAGTATTTGGAGCCAGCAGACGAGTATTTGGAGCCAGCAGACGAGGGGTTGTCTGGTCAATTGGATTTGGTTATTTCGATTTAATACAGCGCGAAACAGCAGCCTACACGTCGGCGTCTATTTGGATTTAGTACAGCGCGAAACAGGCGCCTACACGTCGGCGTCTATTTCGATTTAGTACAGCGCGAAACAGGCGCCTACACGACGGCGTCGTCGTCCGAGTCGGACTCGGAGTCGGTCGGCTCGCTTTCGGCCTCGAGGGTTTCGATGCGAATCAACGCATCGTTGAGCTCGCGCATGATGCCGTCGATCGTGTCGAGCTTCTCCGCCACCTGCGCGTTGTGGGCAGCCGCCGCCGCCGCGATGTCGGTCTGCAGCGTCGCGTTGGCGGTCCGCAGCACCGCGTTCGCGGTCCGCAGCGCCGCGTTCGAGGTCTGCTGCGCGGCGATCAAGTTGCGCTGTTCGACGTTGGCTTCGCGCAGCGCCGTGAGCAGCTCGCGGTTGGCGCGGTCCATCGCGTTCTGCGACTCGAGCAGATCGCCGGGAGACTCCGTGCTGTCCGTGCGCGGGCGCTTGCCGTCCCTGCGCCAGTACATGGGGGTGTGCGCGCGCCAAGGCGGCTTAAATAGGAGCGGCGGCCCCAAAGCGAGGCTCGCTGAGCTGGCGGCCGCAAGCTCAACTCAGGTCGAAGCAGGCCCACGCGTCGCGGCTGGCGGCCGTGAAGATCACGCCGCCGACGGGCCCCTCGAAGGCCGTGATGTGGCATCCGCGGCGCGCGCCCCTGCGGACGAGCGAGATCTCGAGCAGGTGCTTGTGCCCGGCCTGCAGGCGGTCGTCGGAGTGCTGCACATCGACCGTGTAGCCGAGCGAGAGGTCGGCCGCAATTCCGTCCCGCACGAAGCCTCCTGCGATGCTTCCCTCCACCGTGCTCTCGTCCACCTCCATCACGCACTGCAGGGCGCCCGAGGCGTCGATGAAGCTGCTGACCACGCGCCCCACCTCGTTGCCCGTGTGCTCTGTCTTGACGGGAATGCCCTTGAGCTGGCCGCTCGCCACCATGCTCTGCAGCTCGTCCTGCTTGTAGTACAGTCCGTTGTAGGTCGCTCCCTCCCCCGCGGGGTTGCACGTGCCGACGAGCAGCATTCGTTGCCTGCTTGCTGCTGCTTTATACGGACGGCAGCACCAACCCGAATTCGCCAAGCGGTGCGGCCGCGGTATAAGTCACGGCCTGCGTCCCCGCGATGGAGCTCGAGTTCAGCAACAACTACGTGCTGGCGGTCATCGTGCTGCTGTGGATGCTCTGCTTCTGCCGCAACGTGCTCGAGTGCTTCACCTTCGTGCTCAAGGGGCTCGACGGCTGCGTCGAGCACGACGTGTGCTGCGTGCGGCCGTGCGTGGAGTTCTGGAGGAGCGTCGGGATGGGCGAGGCCCTGCGCCAGAGCGTGGTGCTGTTCTGCTTCCTGCAGCCGGCGGTGTTCTGCGTGATCTTCGTGTTCAAGCAGTCGAGTGCCGAGGACCTGGCCTCCAGCATTGTGCTGTACAGTCTGGCGCTCAACAGCTCGTCCGTGGCGTACAAGCACGGCAACGACTCGCACCCGCTGCAGAGCGCCACGGTGGCCGACCTCGACGTCGTCGAGATCGACTACATCGTGCTGGTCATGCCCTTCGCCCTCCTCGTCTCGGTGACCAGCCTGCTGTGGGTGCACAGCATCAAGGTCGGCGACATGGCGGCCGACACGACGTGGGACGCGCAGATGCCGGAGTCGGTCTACGTCTACGAGGTCGCGTACTACCTTGAGGTGTGGAGCATGAACCTCTCGTTCCTCGCCGTCATGAGCTCCGAGCGATCGCTGCTCGAGGTGCACTTTGCGTCCCTGGCGCTCACGCTCATGGTCGTGTACGTGCTTGCGCAGTCGCGGCACCCGGCGAGCCACGGCCTCGGGGAGCACGCCGCGTCCATGCTCGTCGGCTGTTGCTTCTTCAGCATCCTCGTGCCGCTGTGGCTCGACATGCTGCAGATGGCCTGCCCGGTCGCCCTCGTCGTCTGTGGCGTGCACTTCTTCGTCCTCGCGGCGCTCATCACCTTCCACTCCTTTGCGCGGGGCGAGAGCACAGCAGGCCAGATCCTCATGGTGCGGCTCACGTGCACCTTCGCGGCCAGCGTCACGCACATGGCGGTCTATGCCTCGGGGCGGAACCGGGTGTGCATGGCCTGAGCACGCACGCAAATTGTGTTGTTCTGCTTCGTTGCAAACAAAGTCTTGGATCACGAGGAAGGGTGTTGTTGACATGTTTTATTATACGCAGTTGGAAATAAACACTGGCATCCGGCACAATATGTACTGACCAAGCGCACGCACCCTCTGGTGCGCCCCTAGCGGCGAAACGCGGCGAGTTCCTCTTTTGCTTTCTCGTGAAGCTCCTCCTGGCAATGCATGATCTGCTCGGCTATCATCACGTTTTTCGATGCTGCCTCTAGTAGCACGCATTTTTCATTATAGTCAGTGGTGACATGCAGCAGGACACTAGTGGCTTCTGCTTCATTTGCCTCGAGTTGCTTTTCAACAAAAATGCGCGTCTGTTCCTCCTGACGCCTCTTCTCACAGAGGGCTTGCTGCATGCAAGAAATTACTTCCTCCATGTGCGCAGACGTGTTTTTGTTGAGCTCGACCAGGAAGCGTTGGAAAACCGACATGACGCGCCGCACTTGTTGCACGAGACAGGCATTATCTTTAATAGTACAACTCTCCTTACCTTTTCTTAGACTCGCGAGATTCTCCTGGTTTGTTCAGAGATTTGCCACTTTGTGTTTGATAATGCCGAAGCACAACCCAGGGGTCTGTGTGTTTGGCGGCCCAGTAATCATTCATTTTAGCTGCCATCACATCCTCGGCTTTCTCTAACGCTTTCTTGGCACTAGATGACTTGCGCTTGGCCTCAAAATAATGTTTTCTGTATGTCTTGAAGTCGCTGAAACTGCAATCGTGTTGCTTGACCACATAACATGCCTTGGTATCTGACTTGACGCGCACGGCTTGCTCTGACACTTTCTTGGCTGTCTCTACTTTTTTCCGGGCCTCGTGGAATTCGTCTCGATAATACACCAGCACATTATTGGAAATTCTCCGTGTATTTTTGTCATGGATTCTCTTCATAGCCGTGAACCGCATATGCATCGCCATCGCCTTCAGTGACCCGAAATCCCTCATGTACTGTTTCTCAGGCATCAAACCACAATATTTTTTGTTGTCAGTTCGGTCCTTTATACCATTCATTTATGAATTCAAAGCCGCATACCGCTTTGGACAACACGAATTGTTTTCAGATTTTATTATACTCAGCTCGAAATGTGCATTCGCATCAGCTGCAACCTCTACTACCCAAATGCACCACCCTGCAGTGCGCTTAATTCCTTCGAAACGCGGCCTGCTCCTCGAGCTTCTCTTTGTATACCTGCAACATGGACTCCATTTTTTCTGCTGCTTCCGACAATACCAGAGACATATCTTGAAAGTCCACGGCGAATGCTTTCGCCTCCAACTCATGCACCGCCAAGATGGACTCCATCATTTCAATTGCATGAAAATGAAGCAGAGCCTTGCTGTGACACCTATCGACGAGTGCCCCCGCCTGCTCCTCATGCGCCGTCGACATGGACAGCATGTCTTCTTCGGCAATACGGCATGCCAGAGACTTGGCGTGACATTCCACGGCGAGTGCCTCCGCCTCCTTCTTATGCCGCGTCAACATGGACACCTCTTTTTCGCGTGCTTTCAGACGTTGCTGGAGCAACTGGTAATACTCCGAGGCGGACAGCTCCTTGGCCTGCAAGGAGCGCAATACTATGAGCGCATACTTGTTGTCAGCATGGAGGCGCTGCTCTTCGCCGGGGTCCTCGAGCATCTTGGCGAGAAAAATCTCCTGCAGACTAAAATTTTCTTCCATATTTTTCAAGGCGACTGGGTCCTCATACGAATTATAAACGGTCTCTCCGCGACTGAATACACCTTCCGGCTCTTCACATTTGGGTGTTTCCACACATATCGTCTCATACATGTTAAATTCCAAGTA
>Ga0209390_10006963_pt1 | contig 14752 bp, 10 predicted proteins | sample BON01_FD_187212 | JGI IMG/M metagenome (GOLD analysis project Ga0209390, IMG submission 187212) | Freshwater microbial communities from Lake Bonney liftoff mats and glacier meltwater in Antarctica - BON-01 (SPAdes) (version 2) | ecosystem: Environmental > Aquatic > Freshwater > Ice > Glacier... | reverse complement strand
CATTCCATATCCCGGGATCTATGGGTTCGTTAGAGAGAATGCAGCATTCGTTTCTGTTAATCGACAAGAGGTACCCAACACAACTTGATGAACCAAGCGGAGAAAAAACCCAGCACGACGTATTGCCCCGATGTGCTCGGATGAGCCATCATATTGTCGATTTTTTCCAATACAAGTGTCCACACAGGGATGTGGTACTGATCACACATTGCACAGTTGCTATCAGTCTTGTAGCTGCAATCGCTCAAGATAAATCACACAGTCAGCACTACAACATACATAGAATTCAAGGGTGTTGTCCAGCTGGATACTACAAGCTTGTTACATCACATAGTGCAAAATGGAAAACGGATTTTGCTTGCTTCTCGAATCATCTTCCCGTTGCTATTGGGAATTATGGCACATCTACTACACCCGTTTGTTATTTTGAAAGCAAGACACAGTAATGTGTAATTGTGGATCAAATTATTGGATGTAGTAGTGTGAGTCTGAACACTTGTCTTTTTCAAGAATTTATATATACTGATTTCAGAAAAACAGTTGACTACCTAAGACTACTTCTCATAATTTTCCGGACAATGTGGCTTGATATGATCTCCACATGCAAACAAGACACCACAGCGTGTTGGTGCTTGGTGTCCTCAGGGCATTTTCCATTCTCATCGCGAATTTTCCTGGTTTTGTTATATGTTTTGATGTAGTATTGCGAGTGCGTCATTTCCGAGATGTTGCTACAATTACAGATGCTGCATATATTCACAACATATGAAATTTGAAAATAGATTTCTCAAAAATAGTATTGTGGTGTCACAGAATCCAATTCTACAAAAAAAAATCTCTCTACAACAAAATCAGGTCAAAATTGCCTGTCTGGCGCAATGCACAGCGCATCGGACTTCTAATCCGGGGGTTCTTGGTTCGAGCCCCAGGTCAGGTATTTTTTTACATGCCTGTATCGCATTATAGATTGATCTGTAGACCGTCGACCGTATTTAAGAGACCTGATCGTGGAGTCGTGTAACGTTCATCTGCACATACTGCGAACTTGTCCACTGGAATAATCTGGGGAAGTGCTTGGATCTTATCCCTTAATGTACTGTTTTCGATTCGGCACACTTGGTGATACATTCCATCGCTGCTGTAGATGAATTGCTTATCTCCTGTTATTACAAAGTGATACATGTTGTTTCGGCCCATGCTGTTGTATTGTTGGAAAGGCGAAGACACAAAATTGCTGGAAAACGAAAGCCGTCCCTTGTTATAGTGGTTGATCATTTTAGTGTAAGCAAACAATTGGTCGTCATTCAGTGGTGACCAGAAAATCATGTCATCGACATTTCGAAACATGGCATATGGTCTGAAATCTCGTACAGACTCTGCAATGCAGCGCGTGATACTTCGAAACGCGGATCCATGTAACAAAATGCGAATGTTACGTTGTTTATATACGTTTAACCCTGGTAAAAGAATATTAATTAATTATAAGTGTGTATGTCTACATACAATTGCGTATTTCTGCACTTTGATATTATCAAAACAAATCGAGGAACTGACATGGCAAAACCAAATTTCAAAAAGTTCAATCTTGTGTGAGTCTTTGATATATATAAGAATCAATGTGTTCTATAATGTTTCAAAATATCATACAATTTAGTTGAAGATCAACCCAATGAAGACAACGAATCAACACGGAACTCCGATTCTGATGCGTGTTTGTGTCTAGCGTTTGGTCTCGGATTGTTTGTATTTTTCTGCATAGCAACTGCATATATTTTCTCACCATCGCAGGGCATGATTTATGCAAGACATCAGAGTATGGACCAACAAAACATCGACTATTGCTCAAACAGATGCTGCTACAGTCGATACAGAAACACATACAATTGACAATTTTTGGATTTACAGTTCGCAGAAAGTCTTCAGAGTACAAGCAGGGGTTGGTTGCGTATACTGTCCCGACTGAAGATATTTGGACTATCATTATGATTGCAACTTTTTGTCTTCTCGTTTGTAGCGCAGAGAACAGGCCTCGAAATAGATTCAAATCTATTTTCGAGACACCCTATATAACCTCAATCTTTCTACTTCACATTCACATCATGTTGCTCCATGATGTGGAATCACACCAAACATCGATGGCCTCACCCAAGAGCCCGTCGAAAATATGTGCGCAAGCACTATGAGTGTGAACATATGCCATCCGGGTGTATGGATGCGGAAACAATGGAAATTGATCCGAATGACTATTGGACAGCTTTGTCTGGCGAAGGACAAGTGCACAAGTTTTTTGTACACGTGCAATTCGTGGATAAATATAACACGAACAATGTATTTTTCAAGTATGTCGACTGGACGTTGTCTATCAAATCATTGAAGAATAAAATATTGATGCATGTAAACAAGGATCTCAAGACTCGGATCAGCTTGCGTATGAAAATTGACAAAGATCATAGTACGCAAAAACGGGTTGATTTGAGTGATGCTATGCAACACAAGACTAAGCACAACAAGTCGCTTCAAGATGTGATAGCCAAATTCGACACTGGTGCTTTTATCATGGGAGGCAATGTAATGTTCCAGGTTGTAATTAATTGGTCTATTCGGCTCTAGATAAATCTTCAAGTATAAACTTGTTTTTTAATAAAATTTGGAATCCATAGTTCTGGTGCATGGACGAAATTCATTTTTGCTGCACCTCGCCATGTATGCATCTGACAAGTATATATTTTGTAAAAACAAATTGTGCAATCAAATATGTAAAGAGGTTGTCCGTATATTGTGGAGCCAGTTGTGCGCATTATCAAATCGTTGTCATTTGCCCATTGCATCTTCGGAGTATGCGAGTTTGAATTTATGAGGTTTCAGATTATTTCGTGTGGGTTGAAGCCTTTTGCGGAGCACCTGTTTATTGTATTTTTTAATAAACTTGTCTATATAAGAAGCAGAAAATGGTTCTGATGCGTTGTATTATCATGAAATTTCCACTGGCATACTCCATAAAAAAGGGACTTCTTGGTCTACGTAATGTGTATCGACAATACCATGCCGTATTTTTTCCATAGACAAGGACAAAAATGTTCCTGTCAAACACATGGAGTCTTTTGAATTAAAAAACAAACGAATTGCTGCGAGTACCAATATTGAAAATGCGGTGGCGAAAAAGACATTCAAATGTCCCTCACATGTCACACAAGAATGGGTCTTTGCAGACAATAGCAACAACCTGGTTGTTATTGTTGAGAGATGATATTTTTTTTGAGCATGTGTTGCTTTGTTCATCTGTAGGAGGGTTTTTAGGAGACTCGATTGCAAGAAGCATTCTGTTCTGGGTTGGAGAGGGGGTTGCAATTTTTTTGCAGAGAAAAGCTTTCTTTCACGTAAACATTTTTTGTGGCTCGGACGTTGTAGAATACCTGATTGTTATTCGTGGATTTTGCTGCAGGGTGATGTACATAGTCTGTGTCGTGGACATATTGTCTTGAAGTCCGCCGTGTGATTGTTTTGTTTGGGGTTTCCGTACTCTTGGTAGAAAGAATATTTCGTGAAGCTGTGGTAACTAGTTTGTCATGCATTGGGATTTGAACAGTAACAACCGTATTGTGCCAAAAATCATTTTTGATAAATGGCTTTGTGGTGTATGCACCGCGAGACAATTGAAATTGTTCTTGTTCTTCGTCACAACCCAAATTCTTGCATGCAACGGAGTCGCTGATGAAGTAGGTCACGTATAGCCAATATTCTTGTTTGTAATCTCCTGTAATAAAAATGCTGGGAGTCCACTTAATTGTGCCAGCTTTGAGATCATATGGGCCGTTTGTCTCGCATTTGTCAGGACAGTTTTTCTGTGTGTCAAAATCCTGTGGGTACTTGTAAAACATATTGCAACACGATGTGTCATGCACAGGCCCATTATTGTAGATTTTTCCAAACGGAACAACAATGCCATCCAAAATATGCGGGTTTCTCTTGTGGGTGGCAAGAATGTTGTTGGGATCCACTTTGTTTTCACACATGTCATACGAGTATTGGATGTTTGAGATTGGCACCAATGTCTCATATTGCATGTCGACTGGGTTAGATGCTGTGTAAAAATGTACTGTATCGTCGACACTCTCCAGAACACCCACTGACAACACATCTGCACTGGAGATGGCAGTTTCCTTCAGTTCTGTCAGGAAAACATTTTGTGGAATTTGAGATGTGTCAAGACTTTCTTCGAAAGTTTGGGGAATAATCCGGACGATTTTTTCATTGTAGAGTGCCAAGGTATCAGGTGATTTCTTGTAAACCCGAGCAACAATACCACACACACAATCGCGCACTGATGTCAGGTCCATGTCCTTTGAAATTGCACACGCGATATTCGGTCGTAGAGTTTTCTTGTTGAGCACATTGTTGGGCAGATTGTTGTACTGCGTGTGACACAACTACAGCATGTCTGAAACGGCGGGGTTGCTGATACTGCCATACGCAATTTTCTTGGTAAGCTTATTGGTGTGTACTGAACGTACATTTTGCTCGTGGCCAGTGTCAGATTTGTACATGGACAACATGCTTCCATCACGCACTGCATTGATGTCCTGCTGCGAAATCATATACTTGTCTGCAATGTCGTCTACCGTGTACATGCAGGGCAGATTTTGATGACCGAGACTGGTTTTGAGATCACACCGAGAATATCCAGAAAGAATTGCCACGTTATCTCGACCGGGAAATTCAATCTGTCCTGGTTTACACGATTTCGATTTTCCCGCGCAAAGAGGAGGGTCCAGCAAGAAACCACCGCTGGATTTCCATGCATTGTTGCTTGTCATGAACATTGTTGCAAAATTGTTGATGTTGAAGTCATTGATGCCGAGTTTGTTGTGGACCATTGTGTCTGTAAAAAAGCAAGCAAGTGTCTGCTTGGTTGCGACGGTGGAAATGCTGGTGGGTGACATTGCATTTATTTTGTGCTTTTTCGAACCACATGTGATCCAGTCGGACTCATCCGCAGTCAGCAGCTTTGAAGACATGAAAACATTCATTCGTAAATCATGTCTGGATTCATCTTTGAGTTTTTCGAGAACAATGGAAGGAGTGATGTCGACAGACATGCCTGGTTTCCAATTGTGAGGAAGGGGGACATTCTTGACATACCCAATACCATTTTCACCATTTACGTAGTTGACTTGAGAGCCTGATTCCACGAGACTCAACCCAATATGAGGTGACGGGACTATGTATGAAAATACACTGCCAGGGAGGAAATTGATTGTAACGTCTTTTGCGGGATACACTTGTGTTTTGATATGTTGTCACAAATTCATCAAAACCATGTTTTCGTCGCAATTGTATTTGGTACATGCTTCGGATTCACCAACGACGAAAAAATTGTACACCCAGAAGTCTTGATTTTCGGGTGGCACTGGCTTATTTGTGAAAGGAGTCCACCATAGTGTGTTGTCATACATGCTGTTTTTGTTAGGATTGTTTGATTTTTCCAGACAATCAGGCATCCATTTGTTGTCGTAATAACAAGACGTGCAACATCCCTCTCCGTTCAAAAGGACAATGTTTCCATCCAGAATATGCTTATTTTCATAGTTGCGGACACCAATATTGTCGGGATCCTCTTCATCTGTGCAGAATGAGTACGTGCTCGTGGCAGTGCCCGGTAGTTTTTTGCCACAGAGTATCCAATTCCAGTCGACCGAGCTGTCGTCGACATCGAGTTTTATCGAAGAGATAAAATTGACAAGGTACACATCATCCCCTGCGTGCACCTGCGATAAATCAATAGATTTTATTTGCAATTGAAGCTTGCTTGTTAACACAGATCCTAGAACCCACTGTTTTACAACAGTCATTTGTTCGCTGAAACCAGGAGGCGAGGGTCCCATGTATCCGGGCCTCTGTAAAAGTGAGATCCTATCATTATCAATGTGATTCAAAAAATATTTTTTGATTTCGGGTGTGGTGTAGACACTCAGACCCCCGCAATCTAAGGTGCACAGATCGTTGACCAGCGTACACAATCTCGCTTGGTCTTGATAAGATACTTGTGTGTCAACCCAATTGGGCTGTACGTTTGTTTGATATTGCAAGAGACCGAGATTGCTCTTGTAAAGACTGTGGGTGTCTAACTCTTCGGTGTCAAAACAACCTGCAACGCTGGTGGAACCAGGTCTTGCTCTATATCCATTTTTGCATGCTGTACACAAATCGATACTTGAGATTGTGTCCTTGAATGTTCCAGCAGGGCACATTGTACATGTATTGTCTGTGTGTTTGAAAAACCCTTTATCACACAAGCACTCTTTCACGGATGTACTTCCCGAAAATGATACTGCGTTCAACAGACACAAGTTGCAACCTCCTCCGCGCTCATAGATCTGATCTTTCTGTGAAAGCTCAATCTGATCGCCCATTTTGTATGAGTTCATAGGACAGAGATCGCACCAATCCAGCCAGGAAAGCCACTGTCCCGGGCCACACGACGGCAAGACAGTACGACCCATGTCGTCAATGTCCCACGCCAACAGTGGCATGAGGTTGCCACCGTATGCTGTCTCTGTATCAAACAACATCATATTTGCCCCATAATCAATACGGAAATTCCGGATTTGCGGGTTGATTTTGTAATTGATGGAATCGAGTCCCTCAGAGTGCAGAGGATACGACAAGCGTGTGTAGAGATCGTGGATTACGTTGTCTTGCAAAATCAGCGGCCATGAATATGCATGCTTGTACAGGCTCGATGTTTTGGGCTTTTTTGGCTCCGGGTTGCACAAGCAGCATTTTTGACTGGCCTCTTGTCTGATGGTCTGCCACGCGATGTCGAATTCTGGATTGTATCTGGCATTTTTTGGAGCATCAGCGCAAAAGTCCCACCATTCCCATCCATGCATCCACTGGGCTGTGTCCAAGACATGATCTCGGGGAATCGACAGCCAATCATCAACCCTACGCGGCCCGCGCATATCAAGGTTGTTGACTAGATCCTTGCTCTCACGCATTCTGATACTTCTCTTTGTACAGCTGACGACCCCCACTTTCGGGGCGTTTGTGTTGCTGTTACCAATGGATAGCTTCAGAATTTTTGTGACATTGATTTCCCATGTTTCATCATCAAAACATTTGTTAATTTCCCGAGGAGACTGCTTGGTCTTGGTTGCGTCTACCAAAGTATGCTTTGCAGAGAATGAAGGTACTGTTTCAGTCATGAACGTGTTGATGGTATTTACTATATTCTTAGATTGCAAGCTATTGTTGTCCTGGACATTTGTCTTGAATGAAGACGCTGTTTTAAGAGTCTTTTCGACGTCTTTTCCTGCAAACGTCACTCGAATATCAAAGCTCGACAGAGGAGGTGTATTGGATTCTAAGAGACGTCGCCGTCTGATATCAGATTGGACCGCAAGAATCGTTGTGACATCAACGGTAACAGTTGTAGGATCCACATCGGCTCCTTCCGCGAACTTGGCAGCAATCGCGTTCTGATTTTCTATGATGTCTGCCGCGGTTGCTGCAATATTCATAGACATGACTAGTTCCACAGTGGGATTGTATACTACCCCCACATTCTTGTCATACGAAAGCAGCATGGTAGTAATCGTGTTTTGTGCCAAGTCCAAGATTGAGTTGATTTTCTCGTTTTCGAGCTGGGCCTTACTCCAAGGGACAGTAGGAGCAAAAGGAACTCGGATACAACCACAGTAAATTGATGCAGGAGAAGAACAACCTGAATTCGCGTTACAGGAATGGCTTCCTTTGCATATTGCGACTCGCCCAAGAGATTTTGTGTCCACAAACCAGCGCGCTTGTGCACAGATTCTTTGTCAGAATCGCTATACCCTCGCGCTGTTAACGGCATAATGGAGTTTTGAGTAAAGTCAATTCTACGTTGTGTGAAATCCCGTCTACTGATGCAGCCGAAATTCAGTTTAATGGTTTAGTATGGACACAGATTCAAAAGTGCAGGTGAGGTGACGAGCTTAGAAATGGTTCCCAGCGTAGAATCGGTGTTGGGTTCGACGCTGTATGCACCTCCATTGTTGATAAGTGCTTGAACGGCAGCCAGCTTTTCCAGATTGATAATGTGTAGTGTAGCCATGTCTTCTACCGCTAGTGTATACTCTTTTGCGAACTCCTTTTCAAACGCAACAGTAGATCCCTTGAACAACAACGTCATCACGTTGGATTCTTTCGTCGAAACGTCTCGTACTAGTGCTTCTGAAGTTGTGGAAAAGTTGAGAGATTTGAGTAGCCCTGTCTCAAACTCGTTTTCATTGCCTGCTAGGCCCAGGAAGATGTCAATATCCATAATGTCACCAATGCCTCCTACCACCTGTGTTTCTGTGCACATGGAGATGATACTTGTTGCAGTCAACTTTGTTTGTGTTTGTAGTGTCGTCATCAGAGTCGAATTATCATTGTTATTTTTTATGATAATCATAAAGTCAATGAAGAGAGATTCAGATGTCAGCAGATCTTCTTCAATGATTTTATTCTTGTCCCAAATCTTATCAGGGAGAGGGATTGTTAAAGTAACAGTACCACCTGGACCAATTGCACTTGTTCCGTATGACAGTGCGACACATATGGGGTCTCGTAACCCACACCACGAATTTTTGTTGATTGTTGAATCAATAGTTTCTTTATTGTCACCCGAGTAGAAGCTCATGCACGGGTACGTTTTTCCAGTTTGTTGTGTCCGTAATAACCCTGTGCTGACCCACAACAGAAGAAAGCGAAATAACAGTAGTTGGGTCGTCTGCATAGACAGTACTGGGGACAATCACTGTAATCGTGGCAAATTTCGTCGTATTTTCCGAACAACAGTCTTTAATTTCGCGCAAGACAACAGAGACGTCTTGTATGAAAGAACCCGCTGCAGTCGTGGGACTCGAAGTGGAGAAGAAATACGATTCAGTAATGTCTACAGTCAGGATAGATTGCGAATGCGCCACACTGATCCTGTTACTCCTCATGCCCTTGACATGCAGCATGCCAATGAAAAACCTCAGACTCTTTCACATAGGAATCTGCGTCACAATTGCTCCCTTTGTCTGTATATCTTCGACAGCAAGGAACAGATTCACGTCTTTATATCCATTGTTTTTTGCGGGATCAAGAACTGACTTTGAGCGAGGCATGTTTTTGAAAGATCCCGTTGTAAAGTCTACAGGACTTTTCAGGATATCAATTGAATTATTAAGCGGCAGTGTGTTTGGCATCAAACGCGATTGTTGTAACGCGATCTCGGAAGTGAACACAGACCCTGTAACAAATGTTCCAAACTCCAACACAGTTGTGTATCTATTTTCGAAACGATTCAAACAACATACTGTATTTTCTTGATCCTGCACAATACTGCCTGTTCCTATCGGTAAGCATGGAAACTCGTCAGAATTGAATGAAGCAGCTTCCAACGCAGTAACAAGGGGAACCACATTGGGAATGTACAGGATGTCAATTACGTTGTCGTCATCTGTACTATACCGGACGCGGACATTCAGCATTTCTTCTAATGAATCGTATGTCACAGACAGGATGCTCGAAGAGGATGTCGACACTGCTAATGGCTCGGTAGAACCACCTGAGGTCATTACTTTGACAGAAAAATCGGGCGTTTCGTTACAAACTCCTCCACTAATACAGTCTGAGTTGCTTGTACAAGTTCTTGATTTGTAGTTACTACATTTGTGTGTGTTATGTACTATGTACATCGGGCTGTCACCGGGCGAATTGTAATTGTCCAAGGAGTCCAGAGTCGTGGTGAATTCTGTGTAATTATCGAAAATCAAAGATTTCGAAATCAATTGCAAATTCACATACTTGGTGGCAACTCGAATCACAATTCGCCAAATTTTCCGACTGGTGAAAACGCCCGTCGTAATGACATTTGTGTCTTCATCAATGACATACTCTTTCACTCCTTCTTCCAGAAGAGCAATGTCAACATCAGGATACTCAACGCCAGTGTAGATGTACGAATTATTGATTAAGATTTGCATGATATTCCTCCGCAACACAACCATCATCTCCCGGTCTGATTGTGCGTTTCCAGCAGTGCTTGCTGTGATGTTCATGATAATTTCTATGCCACTTTCGTAACACAAGGACCCATTGTGTTTGCCCACAAAAAAATCAGGGTCGCATTCGCACGAGTATCCTATTCCATTAGTGGGTTCAATACAAAACGCATTCTTGTCGCATTCTGACAATCCAGCAACACATTCATCGAGTGGTGTTTGTACACACGAGTCTTTGAACTCGAAATACGTATCAGGGGGGAAAAACTTGCAAGTGCTTATAGCGTAGAAAAAGTCCTTTGCTACTGATGTCTCAACAAGCGGACTGTATAATTCCCCTATGATTACCATGTTTATCTCAGTACACTGTTCTGCAATAGGAAGCGAATCGCTACCAAGTAGTAAAACAAGTTGACGCCCACCCACCACACTCGCATTGTTTTGCCACTCAATCTGTTGTCCAATTGAATTGCTCAGTGTTCGTCTCGCGTTTGTGCACATGTATGGCGCTGAAATATTACACGCATTACATTTGGTTGTATTAATTCCTTCGCATTGTTCACCAGGTTCCAAAATCCCATTTCCACATATTCTTTGCCCCGAAACTGTGTGTTTGGCTATGAAAAGTGACAAAATCACTCCCAAGTAAAGAACTCTCTTTCTTAGATACATTGCTCACCTCCTGAAATACTTGGTATATATATAAATTTCTTCAATAAATTCCCTTTAAATAAATTTTTTCATTTTTGCACTTTAAAGTGTAGTATTGAATACAATATACAAGTTTATCAAACTCAATATGTTGTACGAAAAAACATAACTATTTTCTCAAAACAGATCAATGCATTGCATCGATTGCACAGATTCGAGAATTCAACTGGAAATGAATACGTCATGTGTTTATTGAATTTGAATATATAAAGACACCGATACCTCAAATCTAAAAAGATTCGAGCGAGAGAGCTTCAAGCAAAGCTACTAAACTATTTCTTAGGAAGTAATAAAAGCAACATCAATCAATGTTGATAAAAAATCAATGGCAGAAATAATATATCATGAATCGTGCAAGCTGTATATTCACCGGGGAAATATTAAATAAGAACTATATAATTTTTTGCAAGAAACTTGGGGAGAATATAAGATGCACGTCTAACAACTACATAGTTTCGTGACATGGACGTGTATGACAAGACTGAGGTTGTTTCGCAGCTGCTGATAAATATAAAACAAAATCTAGACGACTATGAACAAAAGTCCAAGAAGAAGGCCACGAAAAACAAGAAATACATTGAAAACCTTCATTCCAAGTACCTGCTCCATGTGAAAATCATCGAGGACATTGACAACACGTATAGCGAGATCAGATTCATTTTCCAGAAAAATCACCACAGTTGACGCTACATATTTGTGCTTTGAATAAAAATCTTAAATACTTATTTGTACTTTTATACTGCTATTTACACCAAAACGGAACAGAGTGTTCATAAACGTTCAAAGGCGAGAGTTGGGGAAAAAAATTACACTGGTATTGTCAAAGATGTGTTGTATATAAACAGTCGTTTTTTCAGGGCATAATGAAGTATCTCGTCGTCTTCATTGTGATTTTCTCGGGTATATCAAGTGTTTTTTCGATAGACATGTGCACCGAGACCAGTCTTGACCCGTGTACTTGTCCCAGTGGGTCCGAGCAAATAAAGTCAAGCAATAATGTTTTTGTGTGTGAACTCTGCGAAGCTGGGAAGTTCCAGGCGGAAGTTGGCAGCGGACCGTGTTCTTTCTGCACTGGAAAAACAAAATCAAGCATTGTAGACATAAAGTGTACAGACTGTGTTGACTCCTTCATAACGTCGAGATACAACCATAAGATATGCCTTCCCTGTCCGTGGAGCATAAAAGAAATCAATTACATAAACCTGCAGCATTTCAAAGCAGTCAGTACTAGAATTCCATACAATTCCACAAAATTCTACATTGACAGAGACACATGCACCACGTCGTCCGGACCCATGATTAGAATATACGATTTCTTGTCACAAAAAACTGAATGTTCGATTGGCCAATACTCGGAAAAACAAGAAGACGATACTAAAAACACAGTGTGTGTGAATTGCCCGTTTTTGAAATTCAATAGAGATGTCAGCGCAGAGAGTTTGTGTGTGAACATAACAGAATGCACTCGTGGTACCACTGATGTCTCTCTGTCCCTTTTGGTTGCGGAAGCGCGACATGAAGATACTAATTGTCACAACGATATTGACGCTCTAGAGATCAATGCTGGAATTTATCCGATACTAGTAGACAATGTATTTTTCCAATTCGACCAGCACCGTAATTCTCTGATTGTAGGATATAAGAAATGTGTGCAAGAGACACCGTTCATTAATTGTGATATTGCCGAGTCTTGCGTCGACTCCTTCGTGATATCCTGGGAAACTGGAAATATTCTACTGGGTGAGCTGGGTTGTCAAAAGGTGTGCAGTGCTGGATTCTCGCTGGTACAGTCGACATGCCAAGAATGCCAGCCAGGAACAAGTAAAATGTTTTCAGGAAATGCTGGGTGCACAGACTGTGAGGCCGGAAAATATAATACTGTATCTAAAAGTGTTTTTTGCCAAGAATGTCCCGATTCGCATTTCTCAAAAACAACTACATTGTGTGCGCCTTGTTGCCAGACAAACACAAATTACGTTGCGGGATCGGATTGCCATCAGCCTGACCATTACATTTCCAAAAACATGTGTCTTCAGAACAAAAACGCCATCAATGTCATCCAATGCGACCAGAGCACAGCGGCTCCAGCACAGCATCTTACAGACTTTCAATGGACTGTTGAAGGAATAAAGTACTGTAAAAGATTTGCTCCCAGTGCAGTCACCTGCAGTACGGAATCTTACTATGACGGCACATAGTGTACAAAATGCCTCACGCATGACTCTCCTCTCAAAATGAAATATTTCAATAGAATGTGTGGTAACACCCAAGCGGGGGTTTACATGGCAAGCATATGTTCCAATAACCTGAATACCATGTGTGTGAGTTGCCCTAATTATGCAAACCTCATCATGGTGCTCGATACACTTAACATTCCAAATGACAACGTGACTGAAATCGCACAATGCAAGTATAAGTGCAAAAATCGCGATGGCATATTTTACGTCAAAACACTTAGCCAGACTGCTGACATGTTACAGATGTCGGTACCTGATTTGAAACAAATTTTGAGCATCAAATGGGCAAACTCAATGTGCGACAAAAGCACAGCGGACTCGAGGCTGTTGTGCATGACACGGAATATGCAACTTGTCGACACCCGGGACGTTTATCCACAGATACAGTGTGTGCCGGTCGAACTGAGTTGCCTATCAAAAAATGGGGTGCTTGTGAATAATTTGAACGTGGGCACAATAGAGTGTCATTGTAGATCAGGGTTTTATGGAAGATATAACACAAATCATTCTAACACGCTGATAAAGTGTGAAACATGTCCACCATACATGACTTCGATTACTGGCACGAAAGACCGTAATGCCTGTTTTTGTCAGTCTGGATATTATCAAGCCGAAACTTCGCAGAATTCCGACATTTGTTTGAAATGCGGATAAGATGGGGTTTCCCACTACTGCCCAGGTGGTCTAGACCTTGTGACGTTTGACTCAAGTGGAATTGTGAATTCGGAAGAAAAAGAAAATGAACTTGCGGAGAAATACAGACTCGGTAGACATAGACTACCTTGTCTGACTTACACGAGTGTTAGAACAGACATTGCAAAAAACAAGATGGAATGTGTCCCAATAAACAATGTGAAATTTGACACCAAGACCCGCGCCTACATCCAGTGTGATGTGCAACCCTATACGTCTGCAATTTTCACAAAGTGGCTTCCATCAGTCGATGAAATACCATGCCATCAGCAATGTGTCGTTCCCAGTACAACAAAAAACTCTGATGGGAACTGTAGGTGTGATAGCAATGCGGGGTACAGATTTCACAATCAGAGTCAAACTTGTCAATGTAAACCAGGATATTTTTTTCTCGACAACGTTTGCACAATCTGTCCACAGAATTCGTACTGTCCTGGAGGAAGAGCAAGAAATATACTGTGCAGGGGAGATTCATCGTCAGAAATCGGGTCTGAAAGAGTTGATCAGTGCTACTGTTTTGATGGATTTGCAAAGGAATCGCAGTTCGCGATGTGTTTAATGTGCAAAGTCCGTTTCAAGTGTTACCGGTCGATTTCAAACCAGTGCACACTGAACGAGCAATGTTTTCAGAGGAAATTATACAAGCCTATCGGTTATGAAGCAGGCACCTACTGGTTTTCACAAAACTCACAAGACATCTGTCGGGTTTTCAAATATGGGGTAAAAACTCAGTTTCTTTACACCAATGTAGTTCAATACGATTCGCCCAATGTCAAATTCGAAGTGATGAATCGTGCGCTTTCATACACACTTAGTACTAGTGTATACTCTGTTTTCACAATACGAGCACAGACGCATATTGTGCAAATCGTCGGGTTTATTTCGCACTTGGAGTTCATGTGTCCGAATGCGTACGTGTTTTCCCGTCGCAACACGAGCAATGTCGATGATATGCAAGTGTCGTGCGTTAATAGTACATTTCTTTTCCCTCAACAAAACGTTTTCCTCATAAACCCGACAGACAACGTGTTGAGTGTGGACATCATTCGTTTCGGAATCATGGCATCGCGTTCATACAAGCATCCATATCTGAAT
>Ga0209390_10006961_pt1:7500-12500 | contig 14754 bp, 14 predicted proteins | sample BON01_FD_187212 | JGI IMG/M metagenome (GOLD analysis project Ga0209390, IMG submission 187212) | Freshwater microbial communities from Lake Bonney liftoff mats and glacier meltwater in Antarctica - BON-01 (SPAdes) (version 2) | ecosystem: Environmental > Aquatic > Freshwater > Ice >... | reverse complement strand
GTAGAGGTAGACAAGCCAGGAAAGCGTGAGGATGCGGCAGAAAAGGAAGGAGAGCGCTCAGATGCCGCAAAATTTTATGTATGTATTGTGGTATCTTATTTATATATAACATTATATATATACAGATCTATAAATAGATGTGTACAGCACCTGTAGTAGAGGTGAAGCAGCCAAGGCAGCGTAACAATGCGACAGAAAAGCAAGGAAAGGGCCCAGCTTGCGCCGACGATTATATACACATTGGCTTATCTCATCCTTAAATTACATTATAGACAGAGATATGAAAATCTATATATATATCTGTAAGGCACCTGTAGTACAGGTAGAGAAGACAGGGTAGCGTAAGAATACGACAGAAAAGGGAGGAGAGTGCCCAGCTCGCGCCATAATATATATACATATTGTGGTATCTTATAGAACATATTACACTACATATATATATATATATATATATATATATATATATATATATACATAGGTCTGTAGAGCACCTGTAGTACATGTAGAGAAGCCAGGGTAGTGTGAGGATGCGGCAGAGAGAAAGGAGGGGGCCCAGCTGGCGCCGACGATATTATATATATATATTGTAATATCTTAACCACATCTCATAGTTCGGGTTAACCCGAGATGTAGCTAGATGCATCTATATATATACAGTACCTGTAGTACATGTAGAGAAGCCAAGGAAGCGTAAGAATGCGGCAGAAAAGGAAGGAGAGGGCCCAGCTCGCGCCGACGACTCCCTCGGCCGTTGAGCCGCCGATCTGACCCTTGTTCATGACAAGGAAAAGGCCCTGATGGAGGGGGGGGATGTAATATATACATAATATATATATATATATATATATATATATATACATATATATATATATATATATATATATATATATATATATATATATATATATATATATATATATATATATATATATGTATATATATATATGTGTGTGTGCGTGTGTGTTTATATATACATAGATATATATACATATATATCTGTATGCGGGTTAACTCTCGGCAGTCGAGCCGCCGATCTGGACCTTGTTCATCACGAGGAAAAGGCCCTGAATGAAACAGAGGGGGGCATCGGGTTAATGGTGCCCTGCAGCTACTGATTAATCGCTATGGGTAACTTCGGTTTGCTAAGGTACCTGAGCGAGTTTCGACTAAGAGGGTCGTCGTTTTGGTAAAAGGAAACTCGATGTCGAATCACTTAGGCGCACAGGGCACCTTTACCCCCCCTTGGCCTTACCACAAGATTGCCATACCCATATTGTGTATGGTGAACGTCACAGAAAAGTGTGAACCTGGTATATACCGAATGCGTATAATACATAATACATATAGATCTGGCCCTTGTTCATCACGAGGAAGAGGCTTTGACGGTGGGGGGGCACCGTCAGAGGATATATATATATATATATATATATATATATATATATATATATATATATATATATATATATATATATATACATATATATATATATATATATATACATATTAATACATCGGAGAACTCCAACTTTGATGCTAGATCCGGGGCAAATTTAACGGGGCAACTTCAACTTGCACCCACGTTTATGTTTTTATTTCAAACCTAAGACACCTGCCCAGAGCGCGGCGAGATTTTGGGGCGTCAAGCCACCGGAGAAGGCGGCCGTAGAGAGGAGCACGAGCCAAGTGGTCAGCGCGTAAATCCCGCGCGGAGAGAACGAGGGGACCACCAGCGAGGGCAGGCGTATGGACGGCAGGGTTGGCAGCGAGAGTGACGAAATCGCGTCGGGTATCCGGAGTGCCTTGACCGATTCGGGAAGGCGCGAGGCGACGGCTTCCCTTAGCCGGAGCGGGGTCACGGACTCAGGAAGACAGAGCGACGTAATTGTTGTTGGCAGCCGGAGCGACGTGAGCGCTGCAGGCAGGCGCAGCCGCGGCAGGCGCAGCTGTGGTAGCGCCAGCTGTGGTAGCACCAGCCCGCGTCGTCGGCGGCCCAACGGAGCAACGGACGCCAAGGAAGTACCCGCGGACTTAGGGCCCGCCCTGGCGGGTTTTGTGGCGACAGGCTCCGCGGCCGGCATTGGCGCGGGAATCGGCTCGGGTGGCGTCGTGTTTGGTGGCTCTGCCCATTTGGGCGCCGGGTCGGCGCGCGTGGCGGCGGGCACCTCCGGCTGCTTTGGCTGAGGCTGCGGGGCCGGCGCGGGCTCGGGCGCGGCTGATGGTTTTGGCTCGGTGATGACGGGCACCGGCGCAGGCTGCAGAGCCGAAGTGGGCGCGGGCCCGCAACTGGGCGGGCTGGGCGTCTCCTCCATCGGCCAGCCGTACTGCGAGAGCGCCGAGGCGAGCCGCGTGCCGAGCGTGGGGACCGGGCACCGCTCGGGAATCGGTTTGATGACCCACCAAACTGAATCGTCGGCCGGGTCGCGGCCCTGCTCCACCGCGCCGCTCGTCCGGCGGAGGAACGTACCATACGTCGACTCGAGCGCCACCTCGCCCGCGCGCGCGTCCGAGCCACGGATTCGCCACTGCGCCGAACGGGCGATGCGCTCCTCCATCTGGTCCTCCGTTTCGCCGCGCGGCGCCCGCATCGACTCGTCGTCGAGAGCTCGCAACAGCACATCACCGCTTTGCAAGTAGAGGCGGTTGTCCGGTGCTCGGAGCGACGTCCACGCCACGCGCCAGCCTGCGCCGCCCGAGGCCAGCCGTGCCTCGCAGCCGCTGACCAGCTCGACCGCCGAGTCGTCCAGGCTGGTTGCGAGGCAGCGGCCGCCCTTGGCGAGCAGCAGAAAGCTGGTGCCGTGTGCCACAGGCGCCTCCTCCGCCTGCTGTGCCGCGGCCGCTCCGAGGTAGAGAGCCAGCATGGCGGTTCGCGCCAGCATGGCGGTTCGTTTTCTTGATTGAACCATTTGAATGCCTTTTAACCAATGACTAATTAAGGCGCCGTCAGTATTCCCAAAATAGTTTTTTAATATAAATGGTTAATAGAAGAAGCGACACCGACTTAGGCAACACGCAAAGCGCGCCGCGCGGTGGAGAGAGAGCGACTGTGTGCTAGAAAATAGTTTTTGACAAGAGGATGGGCGTGCCCCACCCAGCAGGTGGTCCGCTTGGACGACTTCAGGAAGGGCGTACAGGTCGGGCAAACCCGAGTACAGCGGCCACACAGTTCCTGACCTACCTCTGACCCTGGGCGAGCGGAAGTACTGTACTGGGGGGATGGGCTATTTTAGGATTCCAAAAAAAGGCGCGAAAAAAATACCGAAACTGGGATCTGCGTGTGTCAACGCAAGGCGCCATGCCGCGGGCGCCGTCCGCTGCGAAGCGCGTTCGGCGGCAGGGTCTCGCCGCCGCCGCGACGTGCGCCAACGACGAGGAGGAGGAGGAGCTGATGGAGGACCCGCTGAACCGGTCGGTCATGGCTGTCGTGGGTGTGTGTAGCAACACGCCGTTCGCCCCGACGACCTGTGCTCTCACCCTTGTCCTTTTTCTGATCAGAGAACAGCAAGTTCGAGGTGGGCATCGCGGTCATCTGCATGGCAGACTTCACGATCGAGGTGCGCGCTCGCCGCTTCATGCAAACCGCGCGGCACACCGCTCTCCGACCGAGCGTCGTCTCCTTTCACAGATCTCGCAGTTCTGCGACGACCAGGCCTACTCCAAGACCATCTCGATGATCGCACGCCACGAGCCGCACCAGCTCTTCTTTACTGTGGCGATGAAGGTGCCCGGCTGCCACGCCGCTCTCTGCCCTTCGGCTTTGAGACGGCACACCGATCGCCCCTGTGTTCGCGCGCTGGCCCGAGCAGGACAGCGTGCTCGAGTGCATCGCCAAGAACGAGTTCAGCTCCTCGCGGATCGACCATCGCCCGCGCAAACACTGGGACGAGCTGCGCGGGCTCGGCCACCTGCGCCACTACGCGCTCGACGCGGCCGCCCTCGAGAAGGACGTCGAAGAGAAGGCACGCCGACTAATAATCTCAGCCTTTACACGCACGCGCTTCTAACCACCGTTCTGCCAGCGCGCGCCGAACTTAAAAATATAAAACGTGACACTCGCGTCAACACGTCGATGAAGAATTAAGCTCCCCACCACCGATTCGCCGCCACTCGCGCCAGCTTAAAAACAGTACTCACAGCAGAACACAACTCGAGTAGGACGTCGACGAGACGGCACGATATACACGCCGCCCAGCCCGCGCGCACAGCCTGAAAACGAAATCGAGCAGATCACAAAGAACCGGGCGAGAGAGGGGTTCGGCGAGGGTGAGGGGGGATATGAGGGGAGAACAATCGGGAGACGGAGTGTGTGGATGACGAATCAGATAAATGGTGATCATACTAATAATATACTAGCTCTCGCCCTGACCGCCCCTCACCCCGTCTGCGCCGTAGTACCTTTGCCTGGCGGCGCTGTGCTGCCTGATCGACTACTTCTGGGAGCACGAGGCAACCGTCTTTGTCAAGGGCACGCTGCGGATCAAGTACGACAATAGTTGATCATCACTGGATCAATAACAACAACGATATTAATCTGTTAGTGCTCATACTATCCCGAACATCACCTTTCTGGGAGCACGAGGCGATCGTCTCCGTCAAGGGCACGCTGCGAATCACGTACAATGATCGTTGAGAATAATCGGATCAACTACACCAACAGAAGCAGTAGTAGTGGTAGTAGTATTGATATCTTATTTCTGGGAACACGAGTCGGCCTTTTCATTGGAAAGGGCATGCTGCGGGTCAAGTACGACATTGGTAGTATTGTCTCACAATTGGATCATCCACGACCCACAAATTAGATAGTGATGGTGGTCATGCCATCCTCATCGTAATTTTATGAGAGCACGAGGCGACTGTTTTTGTCCGGGGCACACTGCGAATTGAGTATAATCGAATATAATACTAAAAACATGAGTTGTGTGTGTATGTGTGACCTGTTTCTCTTTGGTAGGAACACAACTATACGACTACGAGTAATATGTATATGATCAACTGATACGCAT
>Ga0209390_10006961_pt1:0-2500 | contig 14754 bp, 14 predicted proteins | sample BON01_FD_187212 | JGI IMG/M metagenome (GOLD analysis project Ga0209390, IMG submission 187212) | Freshwater microbial communities from Lake Bonney liftoff mats and glacier meltwater in Antarctica - BON-01 (SPAdes) (version 2) | ecosystem: Environmental > Aquatic > Freshwater > Ice >... | reverse complement strand
TGCGCGCTCGATTTGCTGCGTCGTGAGCAGATGCTCGTCAACTTTCAACGCATTCTGTTACGGGCTTATCCTAGAAGACCGGTCTTAAATCAAGAAAGCTTCTATGCTTATTGCTAATTGTAGAAGCTAGGGGCATTTCTTAGTTTAGGACTACGTCGTCGAGTTGCTTCGACGCGAGGAGATGCTCGTCGACATTCAACGCATTCTGGTACAGGCTTATCTTAGAAGACTAGTCTTAGACCAAGAAAGCTACTAGGTTATTGCTAGTTGTAGTAGCTAGGGACTGTCCTTAGATTAGGACTGCGCGCTCGATCTTCTCCGGCACGAAGAGATGCTCGTCGACCTTCAACGCATTCTGGTACGGGCTTATGTTAGAAGACTAGTCGTATACCAAGAAAGCTTCTTTTAATGTGTATCTGTTACTTCGTATTTGTCGGGTCGCGCATCATTTTGGAATTCGCCCCTTCCCGAGCAGCCGCACTTAGATGTGTTATGTTCGTAACATTTCCCTCTTCTCTCTCCTTGTTTACAGCCTCAGCTGGCCGACTGTGACCGCGTGCTCAAGCACTTCATGCAGCGCCCAAAAGACGTGGCGGCGCCGACGCGCACGGTCCGCGCCGAAGCTTCCATTGCGGCCGTGCTGCACCTGAAGCAGCTCGTGCAGGTACCCCACTTGCTCGATGAAACACTTAGTATCGTAGTTTGATTGTTATTGTTAGTAGAACTACACATTACGTAAACGTAGTCAGTGTTATGGTATTTAATGATTCATGCGCACGATCCGCGCCGAGGCTTCCATTGCGGCCGTGCTGCACTTGAAGCAGCTCGTGCAGGTACCCCACTTGCTCGATGAGACACTTAGTATCGTAGTTTGATTGTTATTGTTAGTAGAACTACATGTTGCGTAATTGTAGTTAGTGTTATGGTATTTAATCATCCACGCGCACGATCCGCGCCGAGGCTTCCATTGCGGCCGTGCTGCACTTGGAGCAGCTCGTGCAGGTATCGCACTTGCTCGGGTTAACCCGAGGTCACACACACAAACACACGATAAGAACAACACCACACAATACACGACAAGAACCAAGGTGGTTGATAGTTAGATCAGAGTCCTCTAGAGCTACACATCAGCAATGTCCTGAAGAAACCGACTCGGGTTTCTTCCTCGGGTAACCCACACTGTTGCCGAGAGCTAGCTTCGGACGGTGTACGGTATGCGGACGCACGGAGCAGCGTCGGCCGCCGGGTTCGAACCGTTGCGAAACTAAGGTTCGAATTCTGTGGGGGAGTTTTCTTATTGCTGCAGCAGCGCTCAAAACACCCACGAGAAATTGTTATAACGCCCAAGGCGTCAACCTCAAATGTTGCGGTACAGGTTGCTCCGACGATAGTAGCTGCTCTTTCGTCACATAGTTTTCGTTATCTGGACTCGCAGTTGTTGAGTGCCTGGGAACGTCCCCAGGTGAAAGACGTTTTTTCAACCCCACATATTGTGGCACAGGTTGCTCCGACGATGGCAGCTGCTCTTTCGTCCAATGGTCAGTGCCCGCCCGACAACGACCTGCTTCGCGCGGTGGAGCGGATTATGCTCTCGCCGGAGCTCGAGCAGATCGAGAACCTCATCTCGCTAAAGATTGAAGGTGGATTAACAATACAAATCATCGTAATCACACGATCAAGTAAAGCTCGCTAGCTGTATTAGTCTAGACTTCGAAAAGTGCCTCTTGCCGGAGCTCGAAAAGATCGAGAGCCTCATCTCGCTAAAGATTGAAGGTGGATGGACAATTATGGTGTAACACAACAAACATATATCAAACAAAACACAATCCACGAAGTGTATGCTAGTCTATACTGCGAACAGCGTGGACTTTCGCGGTATTTCGAGTAGACAAAGAACCTGATCTCGCTAAAAATTGAATGTGGATTAACAATACAAATAAGCGTAATTCCAATATCAAGTATAACCCGCTAGCTGTATGCGAGTCTAGACTTCGAAAGGCGCGGCCTCTCGCGAGAGCTCGATCAGATAGAGAACCTCATCTCGCTTAAAGGTGCCCTGCAGCTACTTAAACGTTCTAGGTGAATGTGCTTTGCTCATGTACATGAGCGAGCTTTGTTGTGCCCTCTACAGACGAAGCGTGCACGAGAAGCGCCACGCGCAGAAATAATTGCAAATCCTCCTATCTATCTATCTATCTCTCTCTCTCTCTCTCTTTCTCTTCATCTCTATCCGTAAACAGATTTTCTCTTAACAAATCATCTCCCTTGTGTACCCTCTTCAGACGACGCCAAGTACGAGAAGCGCCACGCGCAACAGTAATTGCACAGCCATCTATCTATCTATCTATCTATCTATATATCTCTCTGTCTATCTATATCGATGTCTACGTCCATAATATATATGTGTAAAGTCTCACCACCGTGCCCTCTTCAGATGACGCTAAATACGAGAAGCGCCACCAGCCTCCTCTCTCTCTCTCTCTCTCTCTCTCTCTCTCTC
>Ga0209390_10006959_pt1 | contig 14755 bp, 7 predicted proteins | sample BON01_FD_187212 | JGI IMG/M metagenome (GOLD analysis project Ga0209390, IMG submission 187212) | Freshwater microbial communities from Lake Bonney liftoff mats and glacier meltwater in Antarctica - BON-01 (SPAdes) (version 2) | ecosystem: Environmental > Aquatic > Freshwater > Ice > Glacier... | reverse complement strand
TTCAGCCCAGCCGGATCACATTCTTGAAACCAAAAAATGGGTGCAGATATTTTGCCTGATAGTGCTTCCGCCGTGCGATATCAAGGCATTTTACGCAGTGAGAGTGCTGTACACACAGTGCATTTTCCAAATCACATGTAAATGTTCATAAAACGCATTTGAGATGCCCAAAAAAATACACTGTATTTTCGTCCGACTTTAAACTTGAGAGGCATATAGTCAGATCGCACTGTGCAGCTTGCATTCGACTATATAAGGACTTGAGTCATGTGGTGACTAACAAGGTTGTGTTCTTGGATATATTTTCACGTCGACAAAAGTTTGCTACATTATGGACTCGGCGGCACAACGTAGATTGAATCTGAATGCCAAACGCCGTCGGATGGCATCGCTTCGAAAAAGGCATGTAGCTGCTGGTGAAAGTGTCGACAGTAATATGACTGGTGCCAGTGGTGATGAAAGTGTCGACAGTGAAAGTGACGGTAGTGGCAGCCCTCCCCCACAAGGGGGCCCCTTGTGGGCGGGGCCCTTTAGGGGCGGTGGAAGTGGCGGCGGCGCCCTGCGTGTTCCACCCACAAAGAACATGCTGCAAATTCTATCTGCAGATATCATAGAACAGATTGGCACAGCTTTGGACAGCGTGACTGCGATTCAACAATTCAACCAAGTCATGGCGATGCGAATGTACCATGGCGTGGGCGCAACTGGGCGTGGCAGGGTGCCTGCTTCTGCGGTTTCTATGACTGGGCTGCCGTTGTTGAAAGGCAATCTGGACAACACGGCGAACATGAGCGACAATGTTAGTAATGATAGCGAAAGCGGCAACAGCGGCAATGCGATGGATCATCATTACGGGGATGCTCTGTTATTTGGCGCCATGAATAACATTTGCCAGCAACAAACAGAACGCTTGCTGGCACATCGCTTGATCCAAGAGCTTGTAAATCGATACCCAATGGCACTCGTGTCGCAAAATCGCAGGGGTAATACCCCGTTACACGAATTATTAAAGCAAGTCGAGTGGCAGAATGTCGTGCATGTGGATGACCTTCTTGTCGGAAAAGACAACATGATGCGGAGCGCTGCCGGCGTTGAACAGCGACTGATTCAGAATAGAAATGGCAACACTTTACTCCACTTGGCCGTGAAGTATTCGCTTCGGCCCGATTTTGGTTGCATTTCCAGCTTGATTGACACAGAAAAGGCAGTTCTGTCGATCTTGAATGGACACTCGGAAACCCCGTTGCAAGCTCTGTTCCTGCGCAACTCCAAGTACATGGAGACATCGCACGTGGAAAGGCTAGTGCTGGCGTCGCCAGAGCACACAGAGACCAACGACGCGCTGCTAGAGTACACGTTTGATGGCCACAGTACCGCCCTGTTCATGGCGATAATTGCATCGCTCAGACGCTTCCGTCTGCGTGAGAAGTTATCGAGTATGATCCCGTTGCTCGTGGACTCGCAAGAGCATGTGCTGAGGATCCGATACACTACAACAATTCATTGCATAAGAGACAACACCACAAGAGAAACATCGGACACGCCGCTACATATGGCCATCAAATTCGGTATGCCATGGGACGCCATTAGCCTGTTGGTTGGTCGGAATGGAGGGGGTCTGTTTCAACACACAGCCGCAGACGAATTTGGTGTTCTGCAGGGCGATTTGCCGGTGCATCTGGCCATAAAGGAAAAATGCGAGAAAGAGTGTGTGTCTGGGCTGATTGATGCAAACGCAGAAGTGCTCATTGAAACCAACCACTATGGCGACTGTCCGCTACACACGGCGCTACGTCTAGATCGGTACGACGTGCGAGAACGGAAATACCGTGCTGAAATGGTTGAATTGTTGATGACACGAGGACTCGCGGCGCACACTGATTTCCTGCTCACAAGGGGCCATGGCGGCGATATGGCTCTGCACATCGCGGTACAGAAGCCTGCCTCGCACTACATGATAGAGGCATTGGTAGTCGCTGATTCGCGTGCCCTGTTGGCGGTGAATGGTCACTCTGAGTTCAACACATCTCAGTTGCAACAGGACACGCCACTGCATTTGGCTTTCAAGATGGAACTTCCGACGGACATACTAGAGCTGCTGGTGGATGAAAACAGGGCGGTACTGTCCATGGCCAACCACGCCGGCAAAATTCCACTGCACATCGCTGCATACAAACGGTGCTTTAGTCAGCATTCAATAGAAGAAATTTGTCTCGCGCTTTCTGGTAGTTCGAGGTCGAGCAAGTGTGTAGTGCGGCCCGGACTGCCAGATGGGCTTGACATCCGACTGATATGTGACGGCGGCTCCGCAGGCGGATCGAGAAGTGCATCGAGGACTGCTCTACACTATGCGGTGCAGACCGACGCTCGTCTGGAGATTATTCGCCTGCTGCTGGACCCGGACGGAACGGTGGTACGCATCCGCGACGAGAATGGTGATACACCCATGCATATCGGTGCAAGGAGAGGCGCGTCGTTCGAAGTTATGAAACTGATGGCAGACGCACAGCAACACATTACACGCGGCAACGACGTGCGTACTGCATCTGACAACCACGGCTACACGCCGCTACATTTTGCAGTTCAGAAAAATGCGGATCCGCGTATAATAGAGCTCTTGATACAAGGTGATAGGAGTGTATTATCAATGCGTAATGAACATGGCGACACACCGCTCCACACGGCAACAAAACGCTCCGACAAGTTGACGCCGGCACGCTACCATCTTTTGTGGACAACGATGCCTGCACTTCGTCCAGGACAGCCGCCGACAGACGTGCGCTTATGTCAAAACGGAGATGGAAACACGCCATTGCACTTGGCCTGTCACACGAATACGCCGGTCGAGATGTTGAAACTTTTGATCGACCGATCTGGAGAGGTATTGCGCGTGCCAAACGCACAGCATCGCACACCAGCGCACATGCACGGCGAACTCACCGTAGAAATCGCGCAACTGATTGTCACCAAGGAGGTGTCACGGGTGAGAGATATTTTCGGGTGTACTCCGCTGAACAGGGTAGTGTCAGCCTCGTTCCGTTGCCCATGCATTCGTGTCCTCACATATCTCGTCGAACTAGACCCTGCAGTCTTGCGAATTCCAAACGAAAATTCATTTTTTCCAATCCACAAAGCGCTGTCCAGCGCATTGCCGGTGTCACGCGAAATCATACAACTTCTACTCGCAGACGGCAGTGCTGGTCCAGACGGCAACACACTGGGCGACCTTCGCTTGGAACGTGATGGAGACAAACACACCCCTTTGCTTGTGGCGATTTGCCACAATGTTGGTCCCGACATATTATCAATACTGGTTGACGCTCAGCAACGTGTTTTGGGTGAATGTATTCCGAAAACTGGCGAAACGCCCCTTCACTTATTCTTGCATCGCGAATCTACCCGACCATCGTGTTGTCGCACCATACAGTTACTGCGAGGCAGAGACCACGGCATACTGCTGGTGAAGGATTCTAGACACAAATTGCCGCTACATACCGCATTGACACACAGCACACATCGATACACACACAACGCAGAGACTATCAGGTTGCTCCTGCCCCCGCTCTTCCCAGAACGTGGAGCCTTCATCGGTGCAACGGAGGACGAGGTGGACCACCTGCACTCTGTGGCGCGCGCAAGTGCTCTCGCGCTCACGACACAGCCAGTAACACCACCACAGCCGCCAAAATTCACACAGCCGCCCGAGACCGACTCTGACCACAGTGATGACATTGACAGCGGGACGAAATCGCTTCCAAGTGCCGACTTGTTCATGGCCAACGGATTCTCGGCAATGCGATTTCCAGTTCGATACACCCAAGATCTCGCCACTATACGCCTTTTGCGCGCTCACTTTGGAGGTGTGGTACCATTCACGACACGCAGCACTGACTTGGATACAGATTTGTTATATGCGTTGAGGAAAAGATGCTGTATCTCGACGATAGTGTGTCTTTTAGACCCCGCGGGCGCTGTGCTGTTTATGCAGGAGCAGAAGACTCACACACTCGACACACCTCTACACATGTGTCTCCGGATCCAATGTGACGACTTGAGTGAAGACGACGATATCAAACGAAAGCTTGTCCTCATGGACTCACCTAGGATGATTCTGCAACAGCAAAATTCCGTAAAGCAGACCCCACTGCATGTGGCACTGCAATACAAGGCAACCAGCTTACAGATGCTCAACATGCTCGACTCGTTGGACGGTCCATCGCAATATGCAGCGAATGTGGACAAGGCCCTTCCCTTGCAAAACCAACAGGGCGCGACCGCACTGCATATGGCGCTCGAACTGCTTCAGAGTGAGAACCACTGGGAACACACTATTAACGAGTGGCTTGATGTGTGTCGACAATTGGTGGATGTGTCGCAGGGCGTCCTTTGCATACAAGACCAGGACGGTGCAACCCCTTTACACGTGGCCACACGATGCGGACTGTTCCACACCAATCAAAAAGGGGTCGCGGCGAAAGTGCAGGAGTGGTTCATTGACACGACGCAGAATGTGCTGCTCCTGCAAGATACCGCAGGGCGCACACCACTGCACCTCGCAATTGCATTTGGTGTCACCAGGGAGGATAATTTCGGTGCATTCGTGTCTGTAATTCGGGAGCGGTGTCTGATCGACCCACAAGAGCACGTCCTGCGAAAACAGGACACAACGGGCAACACCCCTGTGCACGCTGCTCTGAAGAATGGCCTCAACTCGCCGAGTGTACTCGAGATGCTGGTGGGAGGCAATGAGGATGTTCTTGTCCTGCCGGACAAAAACGGATCGCTGCCACTGCACGTTGCCCTCGAGAAAGGAATCACAAGCATTCCCATATTGGTTTTTCTGCTCGGCAATGCGAATGCCCAGGTCATCTGCAGACACTCCAATAATGAAGGACACACGCCGCTCTCGATCGCTCTGGGCAGTTCAGGTGATATCTCGATAATTCGCATCTTGCTCGCGCTATTTCCGTTCCCAGAGCATCGACAGAAGCTGCTGACAGATGTTGATTACGAGAAGCGATCATTGCTCCACATTGCATTACAGGACAGTGCATCGTTGGCCAAACTGAGACTGCTGGTGGACGAACAAAAGAAAGTGTTGAACAAGCAGGACGTGTATGGCAATACACCGTTGCACGTGGGTCTAAAGTTTGGCGTGCAGTGTCGCGACGTGGGATTTCTCATGGATCGCAGGCTCTCACATTCGCCGCTCCTGCTTCGCGACAGTGCCGGACACACTCCGCTACATGTAGCGCTCATTTTCACACCACACGACCAATTTGAGTCACTTCTTTCGACTATCGAGGTCCTCATCGACACAGCACGCGACGTTTTGTTGCTCACGCGGCCAGACGGTGGTACTCCACTGCACGCGGCGATCTCAAAACTACCGCATCTGCTGACTGGCGGAGACTTTGGCCTTTTGCGGCTCTTGATGGGTCTACGAGATCAGGGGAAAACCGTCCTGACTGTTCAGGATTGGGATGGGAATACGCCGCTGCACATGGCTCTGCAACGCATTCCACTCGACGCGAGTATGCTATGTCTTTCATTCCTCAGCTTCCTCGTCGACGACCTCAAAACAGTGTTGACATTGTGCAATTTAGGGCATCGGACCCCACTGGCGGGGTTTCGAGTCAGGGTCCCTACAGACAGCATGAATGACCCTGCTGTCGAAGCAGCAATCGTGGAAATCTTGACACCACCAGCCGCAGCTTCAACTGCATGAGCTGGTCCAACTTTCCGGAGGTGAGCATATATATATATTATATTATACAAAGGACCACACTGGTACTTTGATGGCGAGGAGAAAGAATTCTACCACAGCCTTGCTTGTTCCAGTGTGTGTTATCTGTATTTTGATATGGGTTCGTGTGCTGGCACAGTCATATTTACCAGAACCAACTCATAATAGCATACAGGGGATGCAGGTCGATAGCATAGTAGAAGGAACTGAAAAGAGGCTGGAATCTACAAGGAGTGTAGAACCAGACAACAGAGATGAAACAAAGAGCAGGACAGTGGGAGACGCATTTTATCGAAATGTCCAACCAGGCGTGGTGCCTGAGATCAATGGACATCATCATGACACACGGCTCCCTGTATCAATGTGTGGAGGCTGCCGCGGCTTGTGGGAACTCGACTATGCCACCGAGATATTTGGTAAGTACGAGTGCCATTTAGAGTGCACGGAGCACTCTGACGTGTACTGGTACAGGGGCGGAGACATGCAACGTGTTGTGCCAGACATTCTGTTTCACACATCAGATGAGTGGTGTAACCGCGCTGGCGTGGTGGGTCGCTATCAAGATTTTAAGTATGTTTTCAGGCAATACGCGTGCCACGGGCAATACCTGCACCAATACAAAGACGTCCACAACATGAGAGTTATCCCGCTGGGCTACATGTTTGGCATGATCCCTACAAGTTCCGCCGTGCATGCACGAGACATCCTCGCACATATCGGCAACACGCGGCAGTATCGGTGGTCTTTTGTTGGGCATATCAAGTCAGACCGGAGTAAGGCCATCGGAATTTTCAACGATGTCCAGCCGAATTTCCACGGCATCTCTGACAAGTTACAAACCGTAAATGTGTACAAAGATTCGGACTTTGTCGTCAGCCCGAGGGGGAACGCGAACCTGGATTGCTTTCGACATTACGAAGCCAGCATGAATGGAGCCATTCCAGTCATTGTCGGAGGCCAGCAAGAGATCAACAACACGTTCGGGCATTTCATTTCAATGCCGCCCTGGCTCTTTGCAGACTCCTGGGAGAACGCCAAGCTCAGCGTGCGCGGATTGATAGCCGACAGAGACAGCTTGGTCAGAAGACAGAGGCGTGTTCTCGAGTGGTGGCTACGCGAGATGCGCGGGTTCTCCTTGCAGACTGCCGGCCACAGCGCCCAAAATCACAGTGTTTAGGGCATTGTGAGTATTTTTGCGATGCATAATACAGCTTAAAGTGTGAGAAATCAACACAAAAACCCGTTATGATAATATAAATTGGGTGAGACCATATTGCTAGCGTTGCATGTGTAGTGTGCCATGATTCCCAGGGGACCTACAACAGCAGCTGCAAGTGCATGTGCTGATGCAATGTTTCTAATCAAGTTTGAATAAATTTCATTGCCACCACATAGTAGTTCATCTTTTTATAACCAAACTTTGTTGTGGTTCCAGTTCTTGCATGCGCGTGAGCATTCTGGCACGTTCTTCTTCCCTTACTCGACATAGATACGCGTTGTGATATATCTCGTTTTTTTGCCCACTTGCCAGTTGTTCCAGCTGACGAGCCCTACATTCGTCCTTGGGTTCCGTACCAGTTTCAGTTTCCCGTAGTCGTTGAAGCTCGTGGCGTCGCGCAATCGTTTCGTTTTGTCTTGCGTGTGCGGCGGCAGTGTTCTCCGGTAACAGGTCGCGTCGGCACTCAAGAAGGAGCAGATGTTCATAGTGTCGCATGTCTGCAAGCCTTGTAGCATTTTCCCGGGGTGCCGCTTGCTCGCGCTCTGACATGCGTTGTTGCTCATTTTCGCGAAAGTGCTGGCGCTGCCAGTCGGCAGCAACATGCCCTATCATGGCAACAGTTTCCGCGGGTAAGTCTGGCAGCGATTCTGGACACAGACGCGAGTGTTGTATACACGCAAACGCCTCGATTTTGAGCTGCATTGTGCGCCAGTGCTGCACGATTTGTCCATCATCCCAATCCGCCGCTTCCGTGGGCAGTCCCAGTGCACGCCAGAACCTTTTGAAAGCGAAGGGCGCCGGATCAGCGGGTAGATCACAATAATCCTCACAACCAGGTTCGCCAAACGGGTCAACAAAATGTCCTTTGTACCTTGTTTGTGGACTCACTCGGAATCCGAGAATTGGGTACTTGTTGTCCATTATGTCCAGGAAAGGCAGTGGCCATGCTTTCAGTGAAAGCCCAATGAAAATCAAGTCCTCTGCACAGAACGAGTATGGCCCAGACAGGCAAAGTTTTCGTAAGCTATGCAGACCTTTCAGACTAAAAGCAACGTCACGCAAGAGAGAATTCGAATCTGTCGGCACCAATGATGAATGAATTGTGAGCTCGCGCAGCGCTGAGAGTTTCTGCATCGACATTGGCATGCTTTCCAGATGACATTCAGAGATGTGTAGTCGTGTAAGAGCAGTGAGCTCGCCCAACGATTCTGGCAAAGTCCGAATAGTTTCCAATTTGTGCAATTCCAAAACGGCCAATTGTGGCAAAGCCCTGACCGACAGCTCGGGGAACTCGTACAGATTTTCACAGGCGCTTATGCGCATAAATTTCAGCGATGGCATGAAAAATGCGGGCAGCGTCTTGAAATCGCAGTGGAGAATATTTAGTGTGCGCAATGTTGTTATTTGAAGAATCGATGGGTCCAATATCGACGTGGCCACGTGTGTTTCTCTTTCATATTCTCCCTGATTGTTGAAACCCACTTCCAAGAGACTGAGCTCTGTCAATGCTGTAAAGGACGCAATAGATGCCGGGAGGTATGCCATTTCATCTAAATGCCACACATGCAACTCTTGCAGATTTGGGAATATTTCACCGCCAAACCACTCAGGAAACATGTGCATGTATCGAACGGAACCGTCTTTGGGCGTTCCCTCAATCACAAGACTCAAAAGCGACATTCTAAAGTTGTGTGTGTTGGACTTGCGATGTTTATTTCAAAAGTCCAGAACAATGAAACTCCGATGCATCGCGCCATCCTACACGACTGCTACTTTGTATTTGCCAATGGCCATCTTGCCCGCTCTAGACAGTAAGGACTTTCCTGCATTTGTCGTCGAGCGCTGCGATGATCATGTTGGCTTCCTGCGGACGAACTTTAACAGCTTCCTTCAACCACGCACTCATCCGACCCTTGTCGCGGTCCAATACCTGCGACACAACTGTGCGTAAAAAAACGATGCCGGCAAGAAACACAACACACAGCTGCAACTGCAGTGCTCAAAAAATTCACCATGAATTGTCCGAGGAGGGCACAGGGGTTCTTGATATCGCATGCCAGTAGTTTTTTCTCAGTTTCTCGGCCCACGCCGGGCATGGTGACTTTTCCGGTGAAAGTCGGGATATCCTGCATGGGCGTGGACTGGAATGCAACATTGACCTGCGACACGGTGACGGGGGCGTTTGCTGTGTTGTTGGGCATTGGCAAAACTGTTGTGTTCCTCTGTGTGTGATGCGTGTTATATATGCAATTCCTTATATAGCATACGCTTCAATAAAAACGAAACGTGAGTGTCTATGGGACTGGATTTGCATGATCACGTGGTACTTGTTGAAAAAGTCCTGGATGATATGCTTCTGTTTGATAAACATTAGTTATGGCATCGTCAAATCAATCACGTCATACGGCACGAATGGAACCTCAATAGCTCTGGGAACCTCCAGATTCCAGGCCTGGACTAGATACTCGTGCTTTTTTCGAGAGACACCTCCTTGTATATCGCCATGCAAGCAGACTGTGAAAAGGGTTTCGTGTTCGAAATAAAAGCACTGTTTGATGACGCACGCCTGGCCGTCCAAGTATTTGTGTCGCTCGAGACAGGGCCTCGCTTTGAATGTCAGAAATGCGTTCTGGCCTGGTTGAAATAATGCATGTGCTGAGTCGCCTCGCCAATTTTCTTCGCGGACATCCAGTATTCCCTGAGAATCACGTGTTTCTGCCGATAGTACGGTACCACCCTGTGGGTTGCGAAAGCTCCATGTAATGGGCATGTCGTGGCCGCCCGTGTCTATATTCGTCCAACTATAACTAAGCGGCAATTCAGACATTTGAATAGAAGCAATGTACGAGTATTCGATGGTGTCCCAGAAGATGCAATCTTATATACATGTAGGATCTGACGTATGCCTTCCGCCGTGCGAAGGCATTTTACGCAGTGAGAGTGCTATGTGCACGGTGTGTTTTCGGTTATAATACTGCTTATATCACATGTAAATGTTCATAAAACGCCTCTGAGATGCCAAAAACAACACACTGTATTTTCGCCCGAGTCAAGAGCATGTACATCGATCCCACCAAACTCCATTTCACCGCCACCAACTTTTCCCAAAATATTTGGTAATCACCAGCCCAGCCCAGCCCAGCCCAGCCCAGCCCAGCCCAATCACACTCTTGAAACCAAAAAACGGGTGTATATATTTCGCCTGATAGTGCTTCCACCGGGCGATTTCAATGCATTTAACACAGTGAGAGTGCTGTATGCATGGTGTATTTCCGTTTATAATACTGCCTATATCACATGTAAATGTTCATAAAACGCATTTGAGATGCCAAAAAACACACTTTGTTTTCGCCCGAATCAAGAGCATGCACATCGACCCCACCAAACTCCATTTCACTGCTACCAACTTTTCCCAAAATATTTTGGGAATCACCAGCCCAGCCCAACCCAGCCGATCACACTATTGAAACCAAAAAATGGGTGTATGATAGTGCTCCCGCCGTGTGATATCAAGGCATTTTACGCAGTGAGAGTGCTGTACGCATGGTGTGTTTCAGGTTATAACACCGCTTATATCGCACGTAAATGTTCATAAAACGCATCTGATATGCCAAAAAACACACTTTGTTTTCGCCCGAGTCAAGAGCATGTACATCGACCCCACCAAACTCCATTTTACTGCCACCAACTTTTCCCAAAATATTTTGGTAATCACCAGCCCAGCCCAGCCGATCACACTCTTGAAACCAAAAAATGGGTGCATATATTTTTTGCCTGATAGTGCTTCCGCCGTGCAATATCAATGCATTTTACGCATTGTGAGTGCTGTATGCACGGTGATGTGCCTGGGCGTCGTCGCTTGAAAAGACAACGTTCGTAAACCCTTGTGGTGACCGGCAAACTCCCAGCATATTACTATATAGGTGCACTTTAGTGCATGTGTATGATAAGGCAAATGGCAGTCGCAGGAGGAAACGGTAGCACGCTTGTGTTGACAGAGGACGGAGACATTGCAGTGTTTGGGGACAACGTCTTCGGGGAGCTTGGGCTCGACGATAAAGATTATCACACTGGGGTGTTTTTCCTCCGACATCAAGACGTTTTTGACGGTCAGGAGGTCGTATTCGTCGCTGGCTCAACTGGTTTGAGCGCCTGTGTGACGAAAGATGGCTCGCTGTGGACTTGGGGGCGGGATTTGACGATTGGCTCATCTGAAGACCAGACGCAGGCTGGAAACGGCAAGCCTCGGCGGATGTCCATGGCATTGCATGGTAATTCGCCAGTGCTCATGGTGGCATGTGGCAATAATTTTATGCTGATCTTGACGGCCGCTGGAAGAATATGGTCCATTGGGAGTGGCGATAGCTACCAGCTCGGCCACGGAAATGACAAAAATTGTGCTACACCCACGTGTATTGACCCCGCACACTTTGACGGCGCTGAAATAGGCATGGTGTCTGCAGGTGATTCGCACTGCATGGCAATATCAAAAACCGGAGGCCGGGTATGGGCATGGGGTTGCAATGACCAAGGTGCGTCGGGGGTGGGTATGGAGCACTTTGTGAAACACCCCACATTGATACCAGCGGCTGAACTAGGTGGTAGTGAGACGGTATTTGTAAGCTGTGGATATGATTTTAGTATGGTCGTGACGGCGGACGGTGTCTTGTGGTCATGTGGAAACAATGCGAGCAAAGAATGTGGAATCAAGGACGGTCTGATGAGCGAAAAATTCCGGCGTGTTGGCGGGGACGAGTATTTTGGAGCAGGAGGCGTGCGCTCGGTGTCCTGTGGGTTCGATCACAGCATGATACTTGCGCAGAACAATTCCCTATGGAGTTGTGGCGAAAATCAGTATGGCGAACTCGGATTTGCGCCTCGGCACGACGGCACAGCAGCTGGCGCTGAAACAGACGGAGGGTCGGATGGACGGCCATGTCTCGTGGATCGTCAACATTTCAATAGTGCCGACACCGAACTGTTGTCTGATAACGAGGTACACCTTGTATGTGCTGGCTTGCATGAGTCGACGGTGTTGACCTCTGGGGGCAATGTGTATGTATGTGGGGGGGACAGGGAGCTGTACGAACAATTTACGCCTCAACGGATATGTTGTATCAGTGTGAGATACGCAAGGGCCGGGCGTTGGCACGACATGCGCCGACCATACACCACTGCTTTTATGATGGGGGCACATGCAAAGTTTGCAAACGACGCCGCCGTCGGTGGCACCACGCCGTACAGTGGCGATTTTCCAGAGGAATTACTGCGTGACATATTCCGACAAATGCGTTTCGCCGCGCGGAATAAAAGTAGCCAAAGTGTGAAAACACTCCTTGGTTTGCACCCATCATGAAAACTGCTTCTGTCATACGGGGCGTCCCTTGTAATTCCAATCCAACATCAACAGCCCACAGAGTTGTGCTCACATACGTACAGTGGCGATATCCAGAGGAATTACTGCGTGACATATTCCGACAAATGCGTTTCGCCGCGCGGAAGAAAAGTAGCCAAAGTGTGAAAACACTCCTTGATATATTTCATACCGTTTTTTGCCCGTAACATTGCGGTGCTACATTACTACCGCGAACAGGCCCAAAAGTTGAGACATCTGACGTTTGGCGATCAACTTGATGGAATGCATAAATTGGGGGGACAGGTTAATTTAATTGTTGGTTAGTTTCGCGGGGCAGGTTAATTTAATTCTTGGTTAGTTTCGCTTGGATCCATTGAATTTGCGCACTACAACCCTAGTGCTGAAAATGCTTTCGAGAACATGGAAGTTTCGGGGGTGCTGGGAATCAAACGTTTTGCTTGCATTATCTTGCGGTACGAGGGGATTCGCCCGAGAGCTTCAATCGCCATATCGCAAAATTGACGTGCCTCTCTCAGATGCTCATGCGTCTCGTCGGAAACTACAACATCCACGAAGCCATTGCATCTGACTTGTTCCAATACAGACAATCCACCATTGTCGAGAATCCAGCGCTCGTCACTACTACGCGACGCTTCGAATACAGCAATGTTTCGCAGTGCTTTGCAAATCAATGCGATGATCTCAGACCTTTGTGTCCTTCTGGCGTTTTCGATATTGGAGACCAGGAGCGATACTGCGCCTGCAGCCACTAAATTCTCAATCAGTGCGGTGTTCGACGAAAGGTTGCAGATCATTTCACATACATAACACTGTAACAGACTCTGGGTTGGAAGCGTGTACGCCCAGTGCACACAGCGACGATGCACACTGTTGTTCACAAATTCGATGCCCAGCTGGGGATTCGACGACCATCGTGATAAAATATACAAGATTTGGATCTTATTGTCAACGTCATGCCCAGTGTCGAGTTTCGCGAGGATGAACGGAATGCATCCACTCTGTATGATTTGTTGCACGCCACGGAGAGTTTCATAGAATGGCAAGACAACAATGGCAAAATCGTCCGTGTGGCCACGATCATCACTTTCATCTGCCGAGATACGTTTCAATGCACCGATGATTATTTGCAGACTGTCGGATGCCAGCAACTGCGCAAGAGCCGCATCGGAGCCGGGTTTTGGGGAAACGTAGGATCTGTTGGGTGTCCACTGGCTCATTTTGCTTCGACAGACCAAAGCTCGACGGAGCACCATAATACCCGACGTTGTGCTTTCACGCGAATGTGTATATTCTTGTAAGTTCTGGAGTGTCAATGCAACGGCCCAACCCATTTGCATTTGAGACCACTGTGTGCTTGCATCATCCCGATAATCAAGGAGACGAGCAAGAAGTAGCTGACCTTCGTGTTGCAGTTCAAATTCTTTTGGGTATGAAGCCATTGCCGCAATCACAATGTCGATGCCACCGGCATGTGTAAAACTGCGCAAAGCTGTTACGATCATTTCAGCGTGAATCGTAAGTTTTAACAAGGACTTCATAATACAACAACATACAAGTTGCAGAGGCACACATGTACGGTGCATTGTGGTGCTCTCAAGCATCATTGCGACCCCCCCTTGCTCGATAAAGACCACTGAAGCACCCACGCATATATCATCGTCACGTGGTGGTTGATCGTGAGGGCGTAACATCAAATGATGTAGAGCTGTCATGCCGTAGAGCTGCAGATTTGCAAATTCAAGAGGTCGGCAAAAGCACAGTTGTCTTACTATGCCCTCGACGTTGCGCAACATGTACAAATACGCCATGTCTTTCGCGAATATGATTGCTTGCTGCACTCGCCTATCTCGAACGGTAGCAGCAAAAGCAGCGTCGACACTGCCAATCATCAAGAGAGATGCAATGTTCATGTCCTTGACAATAAGTTCGCGGACAAGATCATTGTCTAGTGCTTCTGAGCATGCACGACGTGTCTCTTCCGCTAGCTCTGCATCTTGCACGCATGGTACGGCTGCGTTGTTGGTGGAGGTTTTAGGTTTCTTGAATGTCTTCATTACGATCGACCCCTTTGTGTTGCCCACTACAGAATTCTATCAAACACACTGTCATCGCTTTGTATATATACGATGTGTGCGCCATCAAGGCCAGATGGCAGTGGCTGTGTACTATTATGCCTTGGGCAATAAGTGACGCCGCAGAAATCTTTCATGCTTTGTCAGTCTACTCACCTCGAGACGTCACATTCCCTTCCCAGTATATAAGTAGTAGTGCTCTTAGGCTAGACGTCTCGTACGGACAGTCCAATGGCGCAACGCCCCGTGCACTATGTCCATTGTGATGGTTGCAATAAAGCGCCCGTGCATGGCGTTTTGATGCAAAGCACAACCGGTGCAAAACTGACAAGTCTGTGTGC
>Ga0209390_10006955_pt1 | contig 14761 bp, 13 predicted proteins | sample BON01_FD_187212 | JGI IMG/M metagenome (GOLD analysis project Ga0209390, IMG submission 187212) | Freshwater microbial communities from Lake Bonney liftoff mats and glacier meltwater in Antarctica - BON-01 (SPAdes) (version 2) | ecosystem: Environmental > Aquatic > Freshwater > Ice > Glacier... | reverse complement strand
GTTTCCCTTTGAAAAATCTGCCGAATCTTGCTGGATTGGATATATCAGACCCGGAATTAGTGACGGATCCATCTGCCCATCTCCGTCTACTTTTACGAATACGGCAAAATCTTGCTCCAGCCCCCAAAGGTAGCCGGCTTTCATGGCTCCGCCAACACCCAAGTTCTCAAGATTGAAAATCACATTGACTCTGGGATTTTCCTCGAATTCACTTAGGACCAACAGGCCTGACTGTTCCGGACACGCGTCGTCCACGACTAGAACATGGTCCGCAAAAACCAAGGACTTGGTCACGACCTCTAAAATTTGACCCGAAACTCTGAAGGCCGGAATGATGACTAAGGTTCGAGGTACTTCTGAGCTATCTGTCACTTCGCCTCCACCGTGTGATTATGAGCGGAGAGAACCCCCACTGTCGGTATCTAATCCTAACGATGTACACAATATCCCATTCGACTCAAAAGAGCACGGACTCTTGAAGCTCATCAGATCGAAGTGGAATGAACTGTAGCCGAGGTTTCCCAGCTGAATATTCCTAGTGGAGAACTAGACTCATTCTCCATGGGACGTAAATGCAGAAACTAGATTTTTTTAGCGTTTCAAAGGTTCTTGGGCGCGCCGACAGAACCAGGCTATTGCTTCTGTCCATGTTTAGAATCCTTGCAAACCTGCTGGATATCTTGGGCCTCGTCGGTATTGCCCTATTAGCAAGTATATTTTCGAGTTTTGCGGGGCAACCGGCGCTAAGTTCAACGCTGACGCTTCCTGGATTTGGGACCTGGGTCATCACAGAAACCGCCGCTGTCGTGATCGCTTCTGCTGTTGCTCTAGTGTTTCTCGTGAAATCCGCATTCTCCATCTGGCTCAACTACTTGACCGCCATGAAGATAGCTAAAATTGAAGCAAATACCGCAAAGTCGCTGGCGGATTACTTTTTTGAACATGAGGATAAAAGTGATGGCGGGTCTCTTTCGAAGTTCCAGAACCAAGTAATTCAATCCAGCTCTGGGTTTGGGGCATTTCTGAACGCAAGGTATCTGGTCGTTGCGGAGGCGTCATTGATGATTGCGATTATTGGCGTTTTCCTAATCATCAATCCAATTGCTGCACTCGGTCTTTTCGCATTCCTAGGACTAGTGTTTTGGCTGATAAACACGTTCACCACAAAAAGGATTGTGAGTGCCTCAAGGGCCCAACAGGCTGGCTACCTTGTTTCTTTAGAAACAACCAAGGACCTCTTCGCCATCAAGAGAGAATCCCAACTCGCTGGCGTTTCGAATGTGTGGCTATCCAAATTCGGGCGAGCCAGAACTGAGGCAGCAATTGGGTCTGGAAATCTCTTGATTATTAACGGCCTTCCGCGTCACCTCGTTGAAACCTCATTGATTCTTGGGCTATTTGCTTTCCTTGGGGGCGTTGTCGTTTTCAGCGACATTCCCTCTCAGGCGGTCTCAATTGGCGTGTTCATGGCAGGAGCGTTGCGGTTGATTGCCTCTCTAATACCCCTGCAAGCCTCCTGGAACTCGATGATTAGCGGAGCGAGTGTCGGTCAAGGGGCCTTCGAGGTGCTACTCAGGCTAAACGAGTCGACTTCACAAACTCAAGACACTGCTCAGCATGACTGTGAAGGACCTATTCAACTGCGGCTAGAAGACCTCAGTTTTTCTTACGAAGGGGTGACCATGGTCCTTGACGGCATATCCTTCACCGCCGAAGCAGGTATGCAAACTGCGCTCGTTGGGCCATCGGGCGCCGGCAAATCCACCGTATTCGATCTTGCCCTGGGGTTTCTAAAACCAACGTCTGGAAGTATCGCGCTCAATGGCGATAATCCGGTCGAGCTGATCGGTCGCAATCCTGGCGCTGTAGGGCTCGTGCCTCAAAGCCCGAGGCTGATCTCTGGAACCCTCGCGGAAAACGTCTCCCTACTCCCCGACAAGGAAACCGATGCGAATTGGGTAGCTAGTTGCCTTTCGAAAGTTGGGCTTGGTTGGATGATAGGAGCTGATGGCCTTGGGATAGAGGCGCAATTACAACCCGATTCGGGTCAGCTCTCTGGAGGTGAGATACAAAGAATTGGACTTGCCAGGGCTCTCTATCGACGACCAAAAATCCTCTTTCTAGATGAAGCCACCAGCGCTCTGGACGCCGAGACGGAGTCTAGAGTGTCTAAGATGCTCGAATCGCTCAAAGGTGAGGTGACTGTCCTAACCATTGCACACCGAATTTCGACAGTGATGAACGCTGACAAGATTGTTTACTTGCAGGACGGTAAAGTTCAGGGTCAAGGTACATTTTCCGAGCTAAAGAAATCTGTTCCAGGTTTTATGGAGGCCGTGCGCCTCATGGGCATGGGCGAAGATTCCAAATAGGTAGTTCACCCGATTGGCCGTTCGCGACCAAACCAGTAGATTGCACTGATGCATCCGGACTGAGGATGAAAGAGCGGTGGCAAACGTTCCAACTGCATTCGCGGCAGATCCGAACTTGGAAAAGAATTCAGACTTGCGGTTAATAATTACATGCGAGGTCCCGGCTTGATTCGAGTTACTTATTTCGTTTAGTGGCTTGGGTCTTTCAAACTCCTTTTATTAGTCCAGAGTCCACAACCACAAAGTTAGTTTTAAATTAGACCTATGCTACAAACGTCTCACTTGCCGCAGTCAGCGGTCTATTTACTAATTGGTTCTCGTCTCCATCTCGGCTACCTAGAGGATTGGCACAACCGTAATTCTAGAGTCCGCTTTTCCCGAACTAGCAGTGTCAAATAGGCGGTTCCTTAATCCACGTATGTCCGCCTGACTGGAGGACCGCAAGGGATCTCCACGCCGGCCTAAATGCCCAAAACTTTTTTGCTGTTGCCATGACTAAATGAGAAGTCACTAAGTTCCGGACCTGAAGCTCTAGCGAAAGACAAGATCTCTTGAATTTCGACAGGCCTTACCTACCCAGAAATGTTGCCGATGCCGATCCTCATCCAAAATTGCGCGGCCACCAGTGCCAACTTCATTTTAGAAAATCACTTCCGGTACCACCTTTTAAATCGGTGCATTTCTAGACTGTGAATTTCGGGGAATTCAGAAACTGTGCCTTTCATAAATTAGGGCACAGATTTATCTCCAATCTCGATATTGAGTCGCGCGAAGGACAGTCCGGGATAAATAGGTGACTGAAGTCCAATTAAGGAGGCAGCAGCGGTTCATTGAGAATCAGGAACGGCTCAGAGGTAGAGTTATAAAGGAATAATGATGCATGGCCTAGGAGCTAACAGTATTCAGATAGAAGGCGAATTGTTCGACAATAAATCAATCCTTGTAACCGGCGGGACCGGGAGTTTTGGGAACGCATTTGTACCAATGACCTTGAAGCACCATAATCCAAAAAAAATCATAGTTTTTTCTCGCGATGAGATGAAGCAATGGAACATGGCCCAAAGATTTGAGAGCGATGATCGTGTCCGATTTTTCATAGGGGACGTTAGAGACAAGGACCGCCTCTACAGAGCACTTGATGGAGTAGACGTTGTTGTTCACGCGGCAGCTACAAAAATTGTTCCAACGGCAGAATACAACCCGTTCGAGGCGGTGAAAACTAATGTTTTTGGTGCCATGAACGTCATCGATGCCGCCATAGACCAAGGCGTCGAGAAAGTCGTAGCCCTAAGCACTGATAAGGCCAGTAGCCCAATCAATCTTTACGGTGCTACAAAATTAACTTCGGACAAATTATTTATCGCGGCCAATTCCTATAGCGGCGAGGAAGGCACAAAATTTTCTGTCGTTCGTTACGGAAACGTTCTAGGATCGCGAGGCTCCGTAATCCCGTTCTTTTTGTCGAAGGCAAAGTCTGGATTCCTCCCCATCACAGATCGGGAAATGACGAGATTCATGATCACTCTCGAGGAGGGTGTGGATTTAGTCTGGAAAGCTGTCTCAGAAGCACATGGTGGAGAAATCTTTATTCGTAAAATTCCCTCGATGAAAATAACCGATATCGCTAATGCCGTGGATCCAGATGCGACGCTTCAAATTATAGGCATGCGACCGGGCGAGAAACTACATGAGCAGATGATTGGTTTCGAGGACTCGCCCAGGACATACGATTTCGGGGACCACTACAGGATCATGCCGGCAATCGGCGCTGGCTGGGAAAATTCTGCACGGAAGGGGAAATTGGTACCAGCTAATTTCGTCTATTCCAGTGAGTCAAATACAGACTGGATGACAACCGAGCAACTTCAGGACTGGATTGAGGAAAATCGAGATCATCTTAAAGAAATGTAGCTCGCAGCATTCATCGAGGAAGTATAGGTCGTCAGAGTCAGTCTTCGTGGCGATGAGTAATGGTGTCGTACACCCCGAAATTCCAAAAACTCCAGCTTCTATATTGTTGCGCCTCGAGGCAAGCGCCGGGTTGGAAGTGAAGTAGCGGATGGACCCCGGAGAAGTCATCGTCAGATGAAAAAGAAGACAAGCGACTTCCTGGCCTAATGAATTCTTCCTTGCCCGCACAGATATCAAAGGCCAAAACCCAACTCAGATTCGACTGTGTTCAGATAGCCGCCGATTGCGTGTTCAAGGGAGACAAAGGCAACTATTCGCAGAATGACCCCAAAGACGCTGTAAATCTTTACCGCTTGTCAAAGACTGTCGTCTAGGGGCTTTCAGGCGTCGCAATGCACGTTCGTTCGTCAATTGTGGTGAGAGATGCCAGGACAACTTCTGTAAGCATGCTGGGCACTCGACAGCTCCTTCGATAGATGAGCTTTGTCAAGAGTTCATAGCTGCCGGTAGAAAGTCAGGCTCTACTGATGAGCAAAAATAGAGCCGTCAAAGGCTCAATTGCAACAAGAACCGGAGGAACCGGTTCGTTTGGATCGACTATGGTCAAGCACTTACTTGAGCGAGATGCAGCCGAGGCACGGATTTAATTTTTCACGCTGCGGCCTTGAAACAGGTGCCGTCAGGTGAGTTTTTTCCACTAGAGGCGGTAAAAACAAACATCAACGGCTCTGCCAATGTGCTTAGGTCGGCGATAAAGATCTGCGTAAAGGGAGTTGTCTGCCTTAGTACCGACAAGGCCGTTTACCCCATAAACGCTCTAGGCATGTAGAAAGCCCTGATAGAAAAAACTGCCCATGCCTTTGCAAGAGATTACTCAGGTTCGGACACAACCATCTCCGTAACGCGCCATGGGAACGCAATGTATTTGCCTGGCTCCGTGATTCCGATTTTCACTTCCTAAATCAAAAATAGCAAGCGAATCACGATTACTGACCCAACAATGACCAAGTTCCTAAAGTCATTGGCAGAGTCTGTTGACCTTGTTAAATACTTATTTGAGCACGCTCGGTCTGGGGACCTATTTGTTCGCAAGGCCCCGGTCTCAACCATTGAGGTCCTAGCTCAGGCTCTGATTGAACTGTTTGGCAACTCTTCGAATGAAATTCGCCAGATTGGCTTCCGCGATGGACAGAAGCTTTATGAGTCTCTTCTCGGCACTGAGTAGCGGGCTAAGGTACAGGACCTGGGTGGCTATTTCCGAGTGCCACTTGACTCCAGATACCTGAACTATTCGGTTTCCTTTGAAAAAGGAGAGATACGACCAGTCGAGCTCGAAGCCTACACATCTCATATCTCCCGAGCGACTAGACGTAGAGGCAACCAAACAGCTGCTCTTGACTATCCCAGAACTACGACAGGGGCTAGGCATGTGTAAACCTAAAGGTTGTCACAATCATTGGAACCAGGCCTGACACTATCCGCCTTTCAAGGCTTATTCTTAAGCTCGATGAATCTACCAATCATATCCTTGTCCATACTGGTCAGAGCAGCGACCCAAAGCCCAACGAAGTTTTCTTTGCAGACATAGAACTTAGACAGCCTGACCACTTCCTAAACGTTGACACTTCGTCAATGGGTTCGGTAATGCGAGATGTTCTTAAAAAATCTGAGGGGTTTTTTCTAAAGGAAAAACCCGATGCGGTGATGATCTTGGGAGACACCAACTCTTCCATTGCCGTCATCGTGGCATACCGAATGGACATTCCTGCACACCACATTGAGATAGGCAATCGTTCAATCGATAAAAACTTGACAGAAGAGCTCAACCGCCAGATGGTTGACCATGTTGCGAGCTTCAACCTTCCATACAACGGCTACTGAATGAGGAATCTTCTGGCTGAGGGCATTCGCCCGCGCTCTATCCAGAAAGCCGGCCTTCCGATCCGCGAGATGTGCGAACGCTTCAGACACAAAATTGCCGCATCGGCTGCAGTTGAAGATTTTGGGTCTTACGCCCAATGGCTACTTTCTGGTTTCAATACACAGACAAGAAAATGTAGATCTGCCTGAGAGTCTTGAAAAAGTACTTGACTGCTTAGTAGCAGTCCTTGAGAAGTGGGACATGCCGGTGATGGTGGCGACATACCCTAGGACCAGGTTAAAGGCACTGTCCCGCGACGACCTGGGTGGGATTAAGTTCCATGAGCCCTTTGGTTACCTTGACTGCAACAAGCTCCAGCTGAATTCAAAATGTGTTTTTTCTGACTTAGGAACAATCAGTGAAGAGTCTTCGCTGATTGGCTTTCCTGCGATCACCCTGAGCAACTGAATGGCGCGACCCGAGGCCCTTGGATCCGGATCCATAATTATGACAGGCCTGGATCCTAGCAACGCACCACAATCTACCGAGCTAGAGATCTCCAGAGAACTTGAGGCTGCCCTCCCAGAAGGGTATGAATCCGTTGACTTCTCAACAAGGTCCTGAAGTATTTATTTTCGACCTGCGCGCTCTCCAAGGAGTGGAAAGGCCCTAGCTAGATGGATCCACGGATGCCCACTAGTTGGCGTCGTATCCAAGAATCGCAGCGTAGCCAAAGGCTTACTCGGCATCATTTTGAGGCGACTTCATCTGTGATGACTATTACATCGCACGTCACCCTGCCGCTACGCGAGAAACCTTCACCTGTTGCTGACACGCTCTTGGAGATAAAATCGCGCGGTGAGCGCAGGGGTCGTGCTCCGTCGTTCCTTTCCACAGACTGCGAATAGAGCCGCGACGGCGCAGACAGCCAAATTGCGTGTTTGAAAGCAAGTAAAGGTGTGGAGTAAATCTCGCTGACCGACAATGTGATGAGGCCAAATTCTGGTCAGATTACTTGTTGTTCGTCCTCCCTAAAAACGCTGGCACTGATTAGTGAGCTTCGACCCGCTACTTAAACCGCAATGGATTATGGATTGATCTTCGAACGATGTGCTGAGCAGGGGCCTATCATCTGTAGGCTTGTAAACGATGATTGGAGTCCCTGTTGAGGTCAGTAATAATTCCTGCTCGCGGGGGCAGCCAAAGGATAAAAGGCAAAAACATTAGAGCTTTTGCGGGCTTGCCAATAATTTCATGGCCAATCAAAGCATCAATTGAAACAGGGCTCTTCGATGACATTTTCGTCTCAACGGATAGCGAAGAGATCGCAGATACTTCCGAAAAGTTGGGAGCAAAAGTACTTTGGAGGCCGGAAGACCTGTCCGACAACCATACAGGCACCACGAAAGTCATTCAAAATGCCCTCGAAGGACCCCTAAAGCACTTAGCCCTCGAGCATTGGATTTACAAGATTTACCCAACCTCACCCATAAGTCCTGAATTATTCGAGGATTTTGTTAATTTTGCAGAAAAAAGTCCGACGCAGTTTTCTGTTTCTTTAGGAAAGTTCAGAAACAATATAGAGCGCGCCATGAGCCTCTCCAATCAAGGAAATCTGCAACTCTTGTACCCGGAGCACCATAACTCTCGAAGCCAAGACTTAGGGGAGTACTTTTACGACGCCGGCAAGATCTACGGTGCAACCGTTGCGAGCTGGAAAGTGACAACTTCTCCGTTACTAGAGGCGAGCCAAGGCTTCATCTTGCCGACATGGGCGTCTATAGATATAGACACGGAAGATGATTGGATGTTGGCAGAGGTGTTATTCACTCGACTAAGGAATTCTTATCGTTCAATTACAAAACCTGATTAAAGTAACCGCTTCCTAACGTGCATCAGAAGTTTTCAGCCATTTAGCACGAAGGCTGGCAAAACGCTCTCTGTGAGCAGTACTGAATCTTTTTATGTCGGAACCGCAACGCCACTCTTAAATAAAAGCGCATAGTTTTGGTAGTCCAGAATTTATCGAAATGTGGTTATTGCTTCCGCAGTCTCGCTCGGTGCCTATTTCAAAACAATACATAAGCTGTCGCGTGATCTAGTCATCTCTAAATAGTGAGCAGAGTCCTTATGGCCAAGAGTGAACCCTCCTGAATCAAGAGTTGGGATATAAATTCTTTGGAGCTGATCCAAGCACACGTTAAACCACTGAGAAGTAATGGATATCGAAAGCCACGAACCATTTCCTCGCAATTGCCAACAGCTTGCTCTGTTCAGAAACTCGACCCACTCCTTTAGAACAACTAAAGGCAAGTCTTAACCATCAGCCCAACAAGAGGAGGCAGCTGCCGACTTCCCATTTAATGCCAAATTTTTTTACTCCATAATCTAGCATCGTGACATTAGTGCCAGTCATCGCCGCCACGACTTTAGCCTGCAGAGACCCTATGGGCTAAAGTTATGAACGCCATCTTGAGAGAGACCCTCACCCCTTTTCAGGTCTCTTTTCGCCCTGAGGCCCAAAACCTGAGGGAAAAACTTCGGAGGCATACCGATATTTGGCCTTAATGTTGCGATGTCATTCACGGTTAGCCGAGCGCCCGCTTTGACATCGCGAATCACGATTATTGAAGGCCTGTGCTTTCTAGACTGCTCCTCGGAGAGAAGGTCCCAAGAATCCGGAGTCCCAATCGCACTTGCGACTTCAGTCCCGAAACTTACCAGTTGAGATAGCTCCTCTGGTGTCGCACTGAAGCCAGAGTCGACTCCTCCATCGTCTCTAGACAGGCAAATATGCTTTTCAATCACAGATGCCCCAAGCGCGATAGCTGCCATTGAGACGTGGGTCCCGATCGTGTGGTCAGAAAGGCCGACCGAACAACCGTACTTGTCGCGCAAAAACGGAATTCTCGCCAAATTGGCCTGATCTGGCAATGCTGGATAATCGCTCGTGCAAACCAAAAGAGTCAAATCACGACAGCCCGAATCTCTTGCCATTTTTACTGCATCATCAACCTCTTGTAGAGAGGCCGTCCCGGTGGAAATTATCATTGGCATCCCCTTGGAGGCGACATAAGAGACTAGCGGCAAGTCGATTATTTCCATTGAGGCAACCTTATATAACTCCACGCCTAAACTCTCCAAAAAATCCACAGCCGCCTCGTCGAAAGGAGTGCTGAAAGGTGTCATGCCAAGCTGACGCGCCAACGCGAAAATCTCCTCGTGCCACTCATATGGAGTTTGGGCCTTTTCATAAAGCTTGTAGAGGGACTCCCCCCCCCAAAGCTGGTGGGAGTCGACTACCCGAAAAGCTGGTTTGTCAATGTCCAGAGTTATCGAATCGGGAGTGTAGGTCTGCAGTTTCAAATGACTCACTCCGGCGAGCGCCGCAACGTGCACTAGTTCAATAGCCCTTTGAAGACTGCCATTGTGGTTTCCCGATACTTCCGCGATGAATGTGGTTTTCATGCTTTCCCTTCTGGAGTTGGCAGCTCGAAGTTTGGAGCCAACTTGCGGCGTTCCCCCGATTTTAAAGTTTAGGCCAAGTTGCAAACGAGGTTGCCACATCTCCAGCTCTATTGCTGCATGTTATTTCGATTTAGCATCAGATGAACGGGGTCAGCCGTTTGAGGACTTCTAAGTCTTGAGCTTAAAGTAGTCGTCAGCCGAACCTCTAACTTGCCTGACTTCAAAATCGGCCCGCTGGAAAAGATCTGGCCCCCCAGGGCTTCCGAGTCTTTCCTGTATTGACCAAGCGATGGAGTGCAAGCCGACTTGACTCGATACAGTCGAGGCCCCACCAAAACGAGCATTGACCTCGACGACCATAAACTGGCCCTGGTGCAAAATTGCCTGCATCACTAACGGGCCCCGTAACCCCAATTCCCTGCCCAGTCGAGTGAAAATACTCCTGGCTTGGAGCTCGAGTGCCTGGTCTCTAAATGTCGTAGTCACCTGACTTTCCCCGTTGAGCACCACGTCTCGGGTCCGCATAACAAGGCCGTGCACATGCCCGGTCATTGACAGCCATGAATCCATGCTGATTTCCGAACCGCGAAAAAAGGGCTGGATTATTGGACTAGTTAAGTCCTGAGAGATCTCAAGGATTTCTGAAAGAGACAAGTTTAGAAACACCCCTTTGCCTCCTGAGCCAAATCGCTCCTTTAGGACAAATTTTTCCTCGGTGTCTGGAGGAGCGCCAATAAAACTGGGAATAAATGGCAGCTCCCTAGATTCTCCCCACTCAGCGAACTTTAGCTTATCTAGACATGTGCCTACTCCCGCAAGTGAGGACACGACAACCGCTACTCCCTGCTTTTCAAACAGCAGTCTATGTCGGGCCCAAAACAGCAACTCTCCGTCCCTGGTTGGAAAGACTAAATCAACGCCTCGCTCCAGACAGCCTGCCAGAATTTCGTCTACATTCTCATCCACCGTTTCCGGCATTTGCCAGAAGTCGTGGTCAAGAAATTGGCTTAGCGCAAATCGGTCGTTGTCTCCGACAACAAGACCCCTATTGTCAAAGCTAGCTACACAGTCTTTCGCAAGTCGAACGAGAGGTAGTTTTGCAGAAGAAGACGAAAGGAGTACCTTATTTTTCAGAGTGCCCACAATCTAAACCTTCCTTGACCATCTCCGATCACTGGCCCGAATGTCTTTTATCGTCAGGGAACAAACCGTGGAGAATAGAGTCCACTCGGACTCCATTTTGAAGGACGTGCCCCCGTAAGTGACCTTCCCTTATGAACATGTTGTCCTCCATGATTGCAATGTGCTCCTCGCGATTCATGAAAGTTTCCGAAGAAAGTTTCTCTAGATGTAGTTCGTCGAAGGCCAACTTGGCAACAATCACGGCAAACCTCTTGAAAATTTCTGCCTTTGAACTCGAATCCTGCTCTAGTTCAGGCCTGAGTAAAAAAGACACCTCGCCCCGAAGGTCAGTCCATGAAATATGAACGATGCCCCCGTAGCCGACCACCTCGTCCTCAAATTCCAGCAGATAGAGGACCTGACTCGGAATTTTCATTATATTTTGGGGCCAAACCGAAGTCTCAAAGTATCTCCGTTGCTCAACCGCTGTGACGACACTGTTCTGCCGAAGAACAGGGAGTGCAGAGTTTCTCCAAGATCGTATGAGTTGAATGTGTTTCGGACGAATTGGTCTAAACCTAAGCTCCGAGTCAAAGATTCTGGACTCGTCTACAGTGACATAAGTACCCTTCCTTCGATTTTCTAGGTCATTCAAAAGCCCAATCCCATTCCTGATTGCACATTGCCAACGCTGATAGAGTACCATGCTGTATGGATTACGATCGAGTTCTAGTCTTAGACTTAGATGACACCCTCTACCCAGAGTCCTCTTTCGTCGAAAGCGGCCTAAGGGCGGTTTCCGCTCATCTTCAAGAGTTCTGCGGAGTGCAATCGGATACATCCATGCAATTCATGCTAGAAACACTTCAAAAAGATGGCAGGGGAAGAATTTTCAATGAGGTGAGGTTGCGGTTTGCGGTGAAGACCATTTCCGTTCGGTCTCTCGTCTCCATTTATAGGGCGCACTCGCCGGACATCTCCCTGAGCAGCGAGGCTCGAGGCTTTCTCCTGGACCTACCCAACTTTCTGGCGAAAAAACCCTACCTAGTGACAGATGGGAACCTAAGGGTTCAAAGATCGAAAATAAAGGCCTTGGACATTTCGCATTTCTTCGAACGCACATACTGCACGAAACAATTTGGAGCCCAAGCGGAGAAGCCTAGTCTCAAAGTTTTTCGACACATAGCGGAAAGAGAGTCCATTGATTTTTCCAGTTTGATCTGCGTAGGGGACGACCCGAACAAGGATTTTCACAAGATCGTCGAGGCCGGAGGAACGGGCATAAGAGTCAGAACTGGGCGCTTCAGTCAAGTCGCAAATTTACACGATCCAAAACCACAGTTTGAAATCTCTTCTTTGGCGCAGCTGAGGGAAGTCTTGGTGCACCGACGGGAAGGCTAAAGTATTACATAAATGTGCATTCCCTGCAGGTCGGCCAGATAAGCCAGCCCTTGGAGCTAACATCTGGCTGTCCGTCGAAACTCTAAGTCTGTAACTGCTGTGTATTATTAGGTGACGTACCTAGAGAGCCTAAATGGAGATTTGGAATAGGAGGACGCCATGATTCCTTACGGTAAACAGGAAATTGACGAACTCGACAAACAAGCGGTTCTAAATGTTCTGAACTCAGACTTCCTAACGCAAGGCCCTCAGGTGCCCGCATTCGAAGCGGAATTGAGCACGAGGGTTGGGGCTGTTTACTGCGTGGCGATGAACAGTGCTACCTCCGCCTTACATGCAGCCTGCTTATCTCTTGGAGTAGGGCCTGGCGACACTGTCTGGACCTCTGCGATCTCTTTCGTCGCGTCAGCAAACTGCGGCGTATATTGCGGAGCAGAAATTGAGTTTGTTGACGTTGTGGAAAATACCGGAAACATGTCAATCCTGGACCTTCAGAGAAAACTTGAGTTAGCTGAGTCTCTTGGGAAACTCCCAAAAGTGGTCATTCCAGTTCACTTCGCCGGGCAGCCAGTCAACATGCCGGCGATTGCGGAACTCAGCAAGAAGTATGGTTTCAAGGTCATTGAAGATGCATCCCATGCTCTTGGTGCAACTTACGAAGGCGAGGCTGTGGGCAGTTGCCTGTATTCCGACATCACAGTATTTAGTTTTCATCCTGTAAAAATGATTACGACTGGCGAGGGTGGGGCGGCGACTACTAATTCTCCGGAAATATATGCGCAGCTTCAGCGCATTCGCAGCCACGGAATCACCAGAGATCCGAACGTCATAAATATCCCATTTGAGGGTGATTGGTTCTATGACCAAATAGAAATAGGTTTCAACTACCGTATGACCGATCTTTACGCCGCTCTGGGCAGGTCTCAGCTCAAAAGGCTTGATGACTTCATCGAGCGAAGGCAAAACGTGTCTCGCCACTACGCTCGACTTTTAAGAGAAAATGTCAACCGAGGCTTGACTCAGGACCCGAAAGCTGCAAGTTCTTGGCATCTCTTCGTCGTGTTGGTTGAGAACTCAGGTCAAAGAAAAACCATTTTCGATCGGCTTCGGCAAGAGGGAATTCTAGTGAACGTACACTACAGGCCCATTTACCGGCAATCTTTTTATGCAAACATGGATAAGTACGATCCCAGCAATTTTCCCGGCGCTGAGCGGTACTACTCGTGCGCTATTTCCCTGCCAATATTCCCGGGGCTAGAAGAGCTGGACGTTGAAAAAATTGTCCACTTGTTGGGCGCCAAGGCCTTGTACCAAGGAATTTTTTAGGATCGAAAAGAGGGCCACGATCCGTACTACGTAGGAATTGGTCTCTACTCAGCCCATACAGCTTTGAAGTTACTGTGAGCCACATCGATTCCTAGCCCTCACCACAGGGCCGTTTGCACCTCTTGAATTTCTAGACGCAATTGACATCAGTCGAAACGAAGTATGAATCCAAATCAGGGCTCAATGACCTGATAGCCGCTTCGCCGTTGCTTTGAGAACCTGTCACCCCTTTTGGCTCATAGGATGATAGCTTGCAAATCATGAATGATTTAGTATCTTTATGAATCTCATAGATAAAATTGGGGCAGGATGGCATTAGAAACACGCTTATTTGTTGGGACAAGCGCACTCAAATAAGCTTCGACTTAATAGCAAAAATCAGCCGAGAGGACTCAGAGGCTCGGCTAATAGTTGGGGATATGAGTTCTTCTCATTACCCCCTTCAGCCACCCTGGCGAGTTCCCGGTCTCCTTTGGCCTCGCTCAGCCAAAGTCTTAGGAATTTTTGATGCCTTGGGGGTGGAGTACGTAGACTTCGCGAAGATGCAGCCAATACAAACAGACTTCACTGCTGAGGAATCCCACAAGATGGGCATAGCCATTCGGAGCACCATTATGAATTTTTACGCGAAAGGCATCAGACTGCTAACACGCCCCCATTGATTGAAGTCCTCCTAAATAGGCGCCTGACTTCGCAGTCCCAGAAAATTTCCCACCGGACATAAACCCAATTTAGACGGCCGTTCTCGAGCCGAAAATTATCGCTGCCTGCATAGCGGGATCAGGGACAGAAGTGCGTTTTTGTTTGAGACGAAGCTTTAGTCGAGGGCGTTCTTTTCAAGAATGAAGAGACCAACAGTCACTACGCTTCTTTGAAATGTGGCCGACCTTACGACAGCTTTCACGTTCGAGGCTGGCGGCTGTGTTCTCGGGGATTAATGGGCAGATGACAGCTGGGGCCTGCATGTGTTGTTAGAGTGTTGGACAATCCTTCCAAGTTAATCTTTCGACAAGTCTCTCCCTAGGCTGACAACTGACGCTACAGGAACCCTTTTGATGATTCGAGCTCAGTTTTCGACTAGTTCTTCTTCTATAAGACGGTTCAAGAATGCGTGTCCGTGGGCTTTATCGACTCCGCTTTTTTTATGGCATCTTCAGTTTCGATCGTCCCGTCTAGCATGGAAATGAAATCCATAACGGACCTTACGTCAGCATATGCATCTTTTATGGAGGTGTTGGGATACAGCCCCCTTTTTCCAAGTTGGGGCTCACCTACCGCTGTCATGCGAGGGAATCTTTGC
>Ga0209390_10006950_pt1 | contig 14767 bp, 16 predicted proteins | sample BON01_FD_187212 | JGI IMG/M metagenome (GOLD analysis project Ga0209390, IMG submission 187212) | Freshwater microbial communities from Lake Bonney liftoff mats and glacier meltwater in Antarctica - BON-01 (SPAdes) (version 2) | ecosystem: Environmental > Aquatic > Freshwater > Ice > Glacier... | reverse complement strand
CAACTTCTCAAATTCCCGACCCCAGCCATGCGCCGTTGCACAAGCCTCCATGGCGATCAGGCATTTAGGCTGCTGCGCCAAGAACGCGAGAAACTGACCTCGTGAAAGCTTCTTACGAAACGCGACGGAACCGTCATGGTGTGCACCGTGCAACTGGAAAACACGCTTTGCCAAGTCGACACCTATAATAGTAACTTCGGACATGGATGCTTGTCTTATGAAGATCCCAGCTTTAGTGCGAAACAAGAGCCACCGATCAGCATTCTAGAATTCTGATCGGTGGTGGTGGTTGGATCGTCTAATGCTTGGTCTTTGAGGGCCGTGAAGGAGTACGATCAACCATTACCTTCGCCTCTTTATATGCCGAAAACAACTTGGCAATACCACTTTATGATTTTCTATGATCGAGAGCGGTATATCTCTGATATATTTTTATTTGACTTGGCGAGCGCGGCATTGCTACTTTTTTGTTTCTGTTTCGACCAGCTCATCATTAAGATTTTTAATTTTTTGTGTCGTGACGTTTTTTAATTTTTGATAGTCATTTTTCGACATCTCCAGATGAAGTTCGTGGAGGAGTTGCATACCGATGAGTGAAAACTGTACGGCGTCATTACTGCATATATTAGTCTGCGTTTCTGCTATTAGCTTCAATCCGTAATCGTGAGCACACCAATAGTCTTGGCCATTTTGAATAGGATCCCAACCAGCTAAAAGCTTTATAGAATTCTCATCAACATTGTCCTGACCCAGTAGTTTGATATGGCATTCTTTTATATGATGAAGCGCGACGTTTCTCTGATTTTGACGGCCAGTATGAGTGATTTGACCACTATGGGTTCTGTAAAATGTCGTGTTGAGCGGGATGAGGTAACCCATGCAGTCGTCTCTCTGCAGTGCACGGAAAATCCAGTCGCAATCTATTCCAGCGGTTAATTCTTCATCAAACCTTTCAGGGATTCGTGATGCATTGAAGGAAAAACTTGGGAATGGTGTAGGCATTCCCAAAAGCTTTCGTACTTGTAGCGAGGCGATGTTGTGCGGAATTGGCCTGCCGCCACGGGCTAAATTATTGATATCAAATATCATGAAGCCAAGCATGTCCGCATCTGGAAACAAGTTATATGCTACATTTGTCCACTCCATGCGTCGAGGGAACATGATATCATCCACATCAGCCATGGCGCAAATTTCGTAATTAGCCTTGCTCAAGGCGAGATTCAGTGCACTGCCACGTCCAATATGATCGGATACAACAATTTTCCGCCGGATGTCTTTATTTAGAAACCTTTCAATAAGTTCGGGGCTATTGTCATCTGATCCGTCATCGACAAAAATAAGTTCAAAATTCTTATCTGTCTGGCGGTTTAAGGATTCCGCGAACGCCTCCATAAAAGGTGCGCAATTATAGCATGTACTAATAATTGATTTTGGGGATTCAGATTTCCTAATATTTATAGGTTGCGCCAAAAATTCTCGTCTAATTCCTAGGTTGGCCGACGCCACTGGGTTCCGTACCGCCGTTTTGAAGGTATTGAGGATAGTTTTGTAATTTGGGTTTTTGTGGAGACAGTATTCAGTTAATTTTTTATAACGAATATTTTTTTGATCCGCATCGATATTGCTTTTTGCGTAATCGTGCAGCAGTATAGCATTCGGTTCATATAGAAACGCATCTGGCCCGAAGTGAGGGTATAATCTTGCTGTCAGTTCCGCACCTTCATGGCCATAGAGGATGGGATCAAACATACCAGTGCGCTGAAGAATTTCAGTTCGCCATATTGCGAAACCTTCAATATCACAATATCTCTGGATAATCGATTGACCACAATTGTAATGGTCTGGCTTAAAATCTGAATTTGTGCGCGACACAACGCGACCTCGAACGGCCACCGCATCATATGCTTCGTAGGTTGAAATTAATTTTTCAATATCGGATTCTGATGTAACACCATCATCATCTATAAAAATACAACCTTTTCCTGTTGCATGTCGAATGGCAATATTTCGAGCTATACCAATGCCCGCGTTAAATTTCATACGGATGAGCGTAATATTTATTCCAGATAGGAATTTTGAAAGAGGAAATATGGGTAAATTTGCATTTTCGACGAATATTATTTCGAATCTACTTGGGTCTAACTTTAAGGAAACATTTGCAAGTTCCTTTTGATCATCATTTTTTTGGTGTGCAACGATAATAATTTAGTACTTCCGGACCAAGCCATCTGGTAATATTTCTGGATTAATCTTCGCGTATTTAATTTCTTCAACAAGATAATTTGAAGTTTCTAGGGCTTTCGAATATCTTTCGTCATTGATATGGTCGTCCGCTTCATTTTTGAGTTTCTCAAGTCGCATTTTTTTCCATAAATCTGAAGAGTAAGGTATGAAGTCACCTATTACTGTGTCTATTTTTGCATATCGATCATCTCAGGCTTAGCGTTAGGTTTATTCACGTTGCTACGTTGCTACGTTGCTACGTTGCTACTAAGAAATATCTATTATTTTTATATTATGCATTTTTTGATCGTGCTCGCCAATTCTTGAAATGCGCCTGCCATACGAGAAAATGAGTCACCGTCTACTTTCCTCCAGAGGATGTTTTGATCTACGCCAACCAAGACATTCTTGTTCTCAGCGTGGCAACGACGATGTAGTTCAAGATTTTGAAATCTATTCCCAGGCCATCATCAGACGAAACTATTTCTGGGTTAAATAAATATACTATTACTAAGCTTGAAGATCGAGATGTACACAGGTATTAGGAAGGAGATATTTTTTTATAAAATCGATGTCTCGCCCTTGGTGAAAGCAGTGATGATAAACGAAACAGGCAGATCCTTAGGTCTTAAAAGCGTCTAAAAATCTATTCTTTTTCCTTTTTTAGCTTTCATTGGCATTAACATTGTCAATTATATCGTAATGCGTTAATTTGAAGTTATTCAAGACAGAACCGTCATAGGTTCTAGGTGTGCAGTAGTAGGGTGTATTAACAAAAACTTTCGCGCTGTTTTGAATTTCATGCTATAATACGCTTGGATCTAAAAAATTGCGAGTTTCTCTTATAAGTAGCCGTTTAAGATAGTCAATACTCGAGCGTGAATGGGCTCTGTTGCACAAATCGGGTGCTAGATTCATCTCGTGAATCCAGTGTGGTAGCTGGTTTGCATGAGTAAACCAACATCGCCGACCTACAAGACTACGAACAGAACTGCCTACAATGGTGCGCTGAAACGCCGCGGCTCTCTTACGATCTGGTTCGATCCGGAGATGAACTGGGATGCAAAACCTTCCGGCAAGAGGGGCAGATCGCGGATATTCAGTGACGCCGCGATCCAGACTTGTTTGACGATGAAAGTGCTGTTCGGGGTAGCGCTCCGCCAGACGACGGGCTTTGTTTAAAGCCTGCTGCGGTTGACGGGACTGAACTGGGACGTGCCTGACTTCAGCACTTTTGATTTCCGGGTCGAATTGACCCATTTCTTAATTCCGCGTTGCACCCTCTAGCTTATGATAACCTCATAGAAATTTGGCGGAATTAATGACAGATGGTGGGTCACGACGTTTCGGAAAACTGGGTCAATTTCTCGCAAAATTCAACAACAATTCATTATAACGGGCGTCAGTGCTCTTTTTTCGGATTGCCCACCCTGCCCTTCTGCCAAAGGCTTTAATTTAGTCCAGAGCACAGTCCACCGAAAAGAAAGGCGCAACCCGCTGGGACATGCTCAGGACTTTCCAACCAGCATGGTTTCGACCAGATTCTGAACCCGGAGGGCCTCGCCGGGTGTCGCAAGCCTGTTTGGCTTTCCCGCGATGCACAGCAGTAAATCGTCAAGCTGAGCCTTGAGACTTGAGGAACGCGGATCCGCTGGTCGCTCTGACTTCTCGATGAAGTCCCCGCCGTCAGAGACGGTATCGACGTAAAAGTCTGTGATACGCCGACTGACGACAGATCCTTTGATTGTCAGTTCCTGTCGATCCGGTTGTGCGCCCCCGATGCTGGCCATGATGGTCACAGGCCGCCCATCAGCAGTCTCAAGTCGGGCCAGCATGTGGGTTTCACACAGGGTAGACCCGGCTGGATAGGAGGGGTGCGCCCAGACAACCGTAAGCGGGCCAAGGATGCGCTCGCAGAAAAACAGAAAGTGCGAAATCACTTCACGGGTCATACCGCCCTCATTGCGATACCGAAGCCAGTCAGCCGCTTGCTGCCATGCACGTGGCCAGGCCGGATAGGTCACAACGATATCCGCCCCAACAATGTCGCCCAATTCACCCAAACGCGCGGCCGTTGCCACACTGGTCAAAGCTGCGCCGGCCGCTTGCGTAAAATTCACCGCAGCGGGAACGCCGCTTTTGGTCAGGCGCGCCACAAGATCCTCGCTCTCAGCGATATCGACGCCAAGCGGCTTTTCAAGAAATACAGCCTTACCTGCAGCGGCTGCAGCCAGCGCATAGACTTTGCGCGGACCCGGAGGACAGGCAAGGTATACGATATCAGCAGAAGCGATGGCTTCCTCTGCAGAGCCGGTAATCGCGGCACCTTGCGCCAGTGCCAGCGCCTTCTGGCAGGCGTCTGGATCGGGATCCCAAAGGGCGACCGGTTCATAACTCGGGTGTTGCACCATGTGTTCAAGCATCCTGCGCCCCATGATCCCTAGGCCGATTATTGCTGCTCTTTCGGTCATCTGCGACTTTCCTTAATCAATCTGCCTTCGAGGCGAAAAGGCGCGCGTCCATCGTTACAAGTGTGCCCAGACCTGCTGCAACCTTTTGCGTGCTCCGTGGATCATCGGCAATAGAGGAGGTCAGATATACATCTCCCGCGGCTCAACCCCTATCAGCGCTACAGCCCTCAAAATTTTGCCCCCCATACCATTCCAGCACAGCAATAGCGCGTCAGACCCAAAACCACCTACATTAGTTTAGGCTGAGCTGGTTCATTAGGAAACAAGCGCTCCAGCGCTACGGCCGCCCCTATAACAAACTAATGCCGGAAGGACCCAAGCTGCAGATTTACCTTAAATCCGTCACAAGTAGTCTCGGAGAACTGGCACTTGTTGTCAGCGGAAGCCAACAGGGTTGCTGTGCAGGCATTTCGACATGACCGACTTCCTCGGCTCCTAAATTTGCCCATCATACTCTACACAGCGAAAGTCTGGTTCGAACCCATTTTTCTGGATGCTGCACAGCCCACATGTTACATCGAAGGGCGGTTTCCGGACTTTCGCTGCAGGTGCGGGCCGGACCGGTGCTCGCCGTGAAAGCTGACCTACACAAAGTGCTGAATCCGTGTGTCCGCCGTGTATTGCGGAAGTTAGGTCAGAGCGCAAACCAACCACGATCAACAACCCACACGCTTGTAATCGCACCAACTGGACATAAACAAGAACCGCCCAATTTTGGTGCAAACTCGCACCTATTGTCGCACGGCCTTCTCAATTGCGACTGAAGCCATAAATTATTCAAAGCGGTAATAATTCTTGAAGGCAGAGCTTTCGGTGGACACACTTCTCCTCTCGCGCATCCAGTTTGGTGCCAATATCTCATTCCACATCCTCTTCCCCACGATCACTATTGCGTTGGGCTGGATGCTTTTGTTCTTCAAACTTAGGTTCAGCGCGACCGGGGATCGAAAGTGGATGGACGCATACATGTTCTGGGTGAAGGTCTTTGCGCTGTCCTTTGCCATGGGCGTGGTTTCGGGCATCACAATGTCATTCCAATTTGGCACGAACTGGCCCGGCTTCATGGAAACTGTTGGCAACGTGGCCGGTCCACTTTTGGCCTATGAGATCATGACTGCATTTTTCCTTGAAGCGGTGTTTCTGGGCATCATGCTTTTTGGTGCATCGCGGGTAAAATCCTGGGTCCACACATTAGCCACGTTCCTTGTGGCCTTTGGCACCACGATGTCGACGTTTTGGATCATTGTGCTGAACTCGTGGATGCACACGCCCCAGGGGTACGAACTGATTGACGGCGTTGTCCATGCAACCAACTGGTTTGAGATCGTTTTCAATCCATCGATGCCCTACCGCTTTGTTCACATGATGTTGGCTTCAGGCCTGACGGTCGCCTTTTTGTTCGCTGGCATTTCGGCCTTGCGGATGCTTTGGGGCGACCGTGGAGAGGACGTCAAGTCAGCATTGCGGGTCGGCATTATTGCCGGTGCAAGTCTCATTCCGCTGCAAATCTTGGCGGGTGACTTTCACGGATTGAATACGCTTGAATATCAGCCCGCCAAAGTCGCCGCAATGGAAGGCAATTGGGAAACAGGCCCAAATGTCCCGCTGGTTTTGTTTGCGATACCGGATGAAGAAGCCCGTGAAAACCGGTTCGAAATCGTCATCCCAAATGGCGCATCGCTTATTCTGACGCATAGTGCCGATGGTGTTGTGCCGGGCCTGAACGACTTTGTGACCGATAACGGCGAGGTGTTGCACCCCCGCGTTGCCCCTGTGTTCTTCAGTTTCCGCATCATGGTCGGTGTCGGCATGGCAATGCTGTTGTTGTCTTGGACCGGACTTGTTCTGCTGCGGAAATATGGTGCGGGCGGTATGCCAAGACTGCCACTCTATACTTTTTGCGCTATGAGTTTCAGCGGCTGGATTGCGACGCTGGCAGGTTGGTACACGACGGAAATAGGCCGACAACCCTGGCTGGTCCAGGGGGTTTTGGCGACCAAGGATTCCGTCAGCGATGTCCCCGCCGCCATGGTTCTCAGCACGTTGATTGGATATCTCGTTATCTATTCCATGCTGATTTTGGCTTACATCGGCGTCATCACATATCTGGCGCTCAAGGCAACACGGGGTGAGCCATATTCCACACGCAACTATCCCCGTCGCGGCGAAGCCAACTTGGCCGCCCTTCAGCCAGGAGAATAGCGATGGACTATTTTGGCGACCCGGCCATTTGGCTGCCGTGGACTTTTGCTGCCCTCATGGGTCTGTCGATCCTGATTTATGTGGTGCTGGACGGGTTCGATCTTGGTGTCGGGCTGTTGATGCCGCTGGCGGATGAGGATGAAAAAGATCGGCTCGTCGCTTCTATCGGGCCTTTCTGGGACGCGAATGAGACCTGGTTGGTTCTTGCTGTGGGCTTGCTGCTTGTGGCCTTTCCCCCTGCGCACGGCGCTATTTTGACAGCGCTCTATCTGCCAGTATTTGTCATGCTGGTCGGTCTGATCCTGCGGGGCGTCTCGTTTGAAATGCGCGCCAAGGCACCAATTGTGCAAAAACCATTGTGGAATGCTGCCTTTTTCGTGGGTTCTCTGATGGCATCGTTCAGCCAGGGTTTTATGTTGGGCATGTATATCATGGGGCTGACATGGACCTTGCCCCATATAGCCTTCGCGCTTCTGACGGCAGTTTTTCTGACTGTCGGCTACAGCTTTATCGGTTCGGCCTGGCTGATATGGAAAACAGAAGGTCGGCTGCAAATCCGCGCACTTGGCTGGGCAAAAGGCGGGATCTGGGGTCTGGTTATGGGGATTGGTGCCATTTCATTGGCCACGCCGTTCGTAAGCACGCGGATTTTTGACAAGTGGTACAGCTGGCCCGAGTTCGCGTATCTTTCCCCGCTGCCCATCATTTCTGGTGCACTTGTCATTTTTCTGTGGTGGCAACTGGCAAGGCTTCCATTGTTAAATGACCGTTGGTCCTGGACACCTTTTGCGGCAGCCACAGCGCTTTTCACCTTGGCTTATGGGGGCTTGGCGTATTCATTTTACCCCTATGTCGTGCCTGAAAAGATCACAATTTACGATGCAGCCTCCGCGCCCGAAAGCCTATTTATCATATTGATAGGAACGCTATTCGTGCTGCCTGCCATCTTGGGATATACGATATTATCCTATTATATCTTCCGCGGGAAAGCGACGGCACTTCGATATGACTGAGCATGCGTCACCGCTCGAGGGAAAACCATCATAAGATCAACGGCTTGCCTACAGTCTGAGCCACTAACGATCCGAGCGCAGCGAATTGCCGAAAAGTTAGCTGACCGACAATAAGGTCAAAAAAGCTGCATGTTGCATGAATGGTGGCAATGCAAAAGCTGCACCGCAGCGACGAACACATCCGCCAACGACCGGTTTGGGCCGTCCATGTCGCGCAGCATGCTCCACGGCGACAAAGTTACGCAGCAGCGCGGAAGGCGGCTGTGAGCCCTTCGTGCCTTGTAGCAAATCTCATGAGATCCTACTTACTAACGATATTAGATGTGGGCATGTGAAATGAACCTAACCGTGAAAATTGCTAAAGATAAGAGCGAGGTGGCCGCATGCATGCTGCTTCGTCGAGCGGTATTTATCAAAGAGCAGAACGTCGCCGAACATGAAGAAGTCGATGGCCAAGATCAAAATTGTACTCACGTTCTTGCTATAGCAAACGGAATGCCAGCGGGTGCAGCTCGTTTTCAGCAGCTTGGTTCATATGTAAAAATCCAACGAGTCTGTGTCCCCAAAGAGCACCGCCAACATGGGATTGGTGCCGAAGTTATCAAATTTATTGTCGGTCATGTCTCAAATTCTGGGGGTATCGCTTCGATCCGTTTAGGTGCGCAGACACATGCCCTTGAGTTCTATCACAAGCTAGGCTTCATCGAATGCAGCAAAGAGTATTTAGATGCTGGAATCTTACATCGAGACATGGAGCTGAGACTCTCCTGACAAATTAGTTTGATTTCCGGGTCGAATTGACCCATTTTTTCATTTCGCGTTGACCCCTCTGGCTTATGATAACCTCATGGAAAGTTGGCGGAATTAATGACAGCTGGTGGGTCACTATGTTTCGGAAAACTGAGTCAATTTCTCGCACAATTTAACACTAGGAACAGATGTCGATAGGTGCGATCGGCCAGAACGGAAAGCATCTGTGTTACCTTACAGATATTTAACGATGGCCTTTAATTCGGCGATCGCTGACGGCCCATCGGGATCGTCGCCGGTCATGGCGGCATCCAGACAGTGATCGATGTGGTCTTGAATCAGCGTCCGCTTAGCCTGCGCGATCGCTTTTTCGACCGCATGCAGCTGCTGCGCGATATCGGTGCAGGGCCGTCCGGCCTCGATCATGCCAAAGACGCTCAGCAGATGACCGGTGGCGCGTTTCAGCCGCTTCACAACGTCGGTGTGGGTTGCGGGGGTGGTCATGTCTGTCATATGAAACCGTTATCCTCCCTGGGGGGATAGGGCAAGCGGGCGTCAAAGCGACAAAGACCTGCGGAATCGGGTGGCATGAAACAAAAGGTGATCTTCTTCCTGAGATACGCACTGGTCCTCATCCTCGCGGTTGGGATCGTCATGGCGTCCGGATCGAAGATCTTGTCTCACAATCCTGCCGACCTGATGCAAATTGTGACAGATCACCTGATTGAGGCCGTAGACCAAGGCCATGCGCACGAAGACATCGTGGACATCGTCCACGCATATGATGGTCATGCTCACGATATAGCCGATCACGATCATAGTCCGGCCCTGTTGCCCGCTAGGCGCGGAGCGAGCGCCCTTGATGCCGTCCGGCGCGGCTGGCCGATGGTTCAGCTTGCAGCCTCTGGACGTAAGCCAATCGGGTTGGAACGCCCCCCACGCTGTTGAGATAGCGCCCTCAGTCGCACGCCTTTTCCCATCTCAACACAACGGAAATCATAAATGACAAACAACCGAGCCTTTGGTTCGGGAGTTCCGGTGCCGTCGCGGCCCCAACTCCTGTTCCTGCTAGCGGTGATGCTGGCCCTGATGGCCTGCGCATCGTCCGCGTTTGCCCATGCCGTCACCGCCGGTGACAAGGGCTATATACAGGAGGTCAGCGGCATGAAGCTGATCCCTTTCATGTATCTGGGGGCCAAGCACATGGTCACCGGCTACGACCACCTACTCTTCCTCTTTGGCGTGGTCTTCTTTCTCTACAAGATGAAACACGTCGCAATCTACGTCAGCCTGTTTGCCATTGGTCACTCGACGACCATGCTGGCGGGTGTCTATTTTGGATGGAACGTCAGCTCCTATTTGATCGATGCAATCATCGGACTTTCCGTCGTCTACAAGGCGCTGGATAATCTGGGAGCATACCAGCGTTGGTTCGGTGTTCAGCCCAATACCAAGGATGCCACGCTGATCTTCGGCTTCTTCCATGGCTTGGGGCTCGCGACGAAGATCCTCGACTACGACATTGCTCAGGACGGACTTCTGCCGAACTTGCTGGCGTTCAACGTTGGGGTGGAACTTGGCCAGATTCTGGCGCTCGCGATGATCCTGATCGTCATGGGATATTGGCGCAAGTCGGCCAGCTTCTGGAAAAACGCCTACACCGCAAACGTCGTGATCATGTCGGCTGGCTTCATTCTGATCGGGTATCAGATGACCGGCTATTTCGTCGCTCAATCCTAAGGAAAATTGACATGCACAATGCAAACAAGCCTACCCCGGACGACCTGCCAAGCTCAGCGCAGCTTCTAAAATCGACCGGTCTCGCGGCCATCGCAGCGACAGCCATTCTGGTTACGCTCGTTCTGCCTTCGGAATATGGGATTGATCCCACTGGAATTGGCGGAGTCCTCGGACTGCGAGAAATGGGTGACATCAAGACCCAGCTGGCCGAAGAGGCGGAAGCTGATCGGCTGATGGAACTGGAGAGCAGTGAGGCTGAAACCCAGTCAAGCCTCGGAGATGCCCTCTTTGGCCTGTTCGTTGGATCCGCCAGTGCCCAGACGGTCGAGGCATGGACGGACGAATACAGCGTGACCCTGGCACCGGGTGATGGGATCGAGCTCAAGCTGGTGATGGAGGCCGGATCCGAAGCAGAATACCAGTGGACCGTTGACGGCGGGGTCGTCAACTTCGATCTGCATGGCGACGGAGGTGGTGAAAACATCAGCTACGAAAAAGGCCGCGCCGTTCCCGGCGATGAGGGTGTGCTGACGGCAGCCTTTGCCGGTAATCACGGTTGGTTCTGGAGAAATCGCGACAGCCAGAACGTCACGGTCTCATTGCTCGTGCGTGGTGCCTACAGCGATATGAAGTTGCCTGAGTAAACCGGGGTTGCCCCTGCGATCATTGCAGGGGCATCATCCCCAATTTTTAAAATTAAGTCCCAATTTTGAAGCTCGTTTATCCGCTTTGCGGACGTTCACGACGGTGTAGAATATCAGCAGGAAGGGCTCATTGCTTCCGTTAGCTGCAGCGGTCACAAAGGTCTGATATGGGCCGCAAGTGCCAGGCTTGGTAAATTCGACACGAGCGGCGGGTAGCTGACCTTCGCTGCAGTCTCCATGAGTGACCGCTGAGCGGACGAAGTAAGCTTCCGCCGTGCTCCCACCAATGGCCACTATCGCCTGTGCGGTTCTAGTGCCAATGTTAGAATGGCTGAACATACCAAGTGATGCGGACTAAAGTTGGCTTCAGTGAAGCAGTTGCAGTCAGTTAAACGACACTGGCTCCTTCCGGCTTCTATCGACCGCAAGCGTAAACACGTCTGGCCGGGAATAATGACCGCTGACGTCGAATTTTCGCCGCGATGATCGGGACGCGGATACATCAATGTCGGCCCAGAGCAGTCCTTTTTCGCGGTGCATAGGTCCGGATTCAACCCCGCCAAATGGCTTGTAGACGACAGCGTCGCCAGGGTTCACCCACTCATTCTTGTCCGGGAACAGGATTTCATGATGCGGGATGCTTGTTGGAATATCAGACGCTTCAAGCGCAGTTGCACATCCGATGACCCAACATCCGCCCTCGCGCGCGATGTGCTGCATCGTGGCAAGCCAAGTGTCGCCGCTGTCCCATGTGGGAGCGACGTAGATGTCGATATTCTGGGCATAAAGCGCGTAGCGCGCCAGCGGCATATAGTTTTCCCAGCATATCAAAGCGCCGATGCGCCCCACTGCCGTATCAACCACGTTGAGGCCTGATCCGTCGCCAAAGCCCCAGATCATACGTTCGGGGTTGGTTGGCATCAGTTTGCGGTGATTGTTCACAATCTGCCCGTCGGCATCGATGATGGCGCAGGAATTGTAGAGCGTAGAGCCCGAAACCTCTCCGTCGATCTCCTGATAGCCGATCACGATGACCACTTCATTTTCGGCTGCTGCGTCTTGCAGCGGGGCCATGCCATTGCGGCTGAGATCAACGGAGTTGGCTTGGGTCAAGGCGAATAATTCGTCGGTCTTGCTCATGTCCGCACCGGGGGACAAGCGCCAACAAAACGTCGGATAGCCGGGCAACCACGTTTCGGGAAAGACGATCAACTTTGCGCCGTCATTGGCGGCCTGCGCAACAAGGTCAGCGGCCCGCGCCATGCTGGCGGTAAGATCTAGATAGACAGGCGGTTCCTGAACAACTGCAACTTTCATCATGATTTCCTTTTTGCTGATTTCCCCTAAGTTTCGGGCACAGGCGGGAGTGGCGTTTGAGTAGTCTTAAAATATCCGGTCAATTGGCTGACCGAGCGCCATGGCGCCGGTGTATTCGGCCTGCGCCTCCTTCTGCAGCGGGTGGTAACGCGCGGCTTGAATGTCGCGGAACCTGCGTTCGAGTTCGGTCTTGCGGTAAAAACTAGCCCCACCGGCCAATTCCATGGCCAATTCCACAACGCGGATTGTGTTCTCTTCAACCAATCGGCGGCCGATCATCACATCATTTACGGTTTTGGCAGACGGTGCGTTTCGTTCAGCGACCTCAATCATATAGTTGTGGGCCAGACGTGCTGCCGTCAGCGCAGTGTCCATCCGCCCAGCAATAGATTGTGCGCGATGAGAGGCCGGTTTTATTCCGGCAATCCCGACCGCGATCTCGCGCGCACTTTCCGCAATACCAAGATAGGCTGAATAGATCAGAGGGAACGCTATTGTGGCGATCATTTGGAACGCCGGATGCCATTCGCCAGCTTTACGCTTCAGGGGGATTTTGTCATTAGGAATGAACAACCCGTCGATTTGAATATCGTGCGATCCCGTGCTTCGCATCCCCATGGTGCGCCATGTGTCCAGTACCGTCACCTCCGGCGCACCAAGCGGAACCGCGAAATGCAGCACCATGCGTTCGCCGTCCTCTTCGCTGATCGCGCCCGTCATCAACAGGTCACCAGCCGGCGCGCCTGATGTAAACACCTTGCGCGCAGTGATCCGATATCCCCCATCGACCTTTTCAGCTGTGCCAGAGCCGCCGATCCAGTCAGATCCGCCCGAACTTAGTAGCACGAGGTTTTCATCCGCGACACGGCGCAAAAGCGGTTCTACCATTGGGCGTGCTGCGTCTTGATTGTGCCAGCGCCAAGCGGGTATCGCGACTTGGTGGGTATGCATCGACAGCGCGAGGCCAGTTGACCCACAGGCCCCTGCGATGATGCGCAGCATCTCACTAAGGTCGCGCAAACTGGCACCGCTACCGCCGAGTTTCGTCGGGACGCCTGCGCGGATCAATCCGGCGTCTTTCAAATCCGCATAGTTTTCGTGAACAAATTTATCGGTCTCGTGGTTCGAAACAGCCCGTGTTGCAAATACCTTTACAAGCTTATGGGCCGACTTTTTAACATCAACAACGGACACTTCAAGATCAATTAGCTGTTCCATCTCATTACCTCCTTGTTTCAAAATATAGGTCCAGAGTTGCGAAATGTCTTTAATTTATGATAGTCCGAAAACTGTACCAGATAGGAACAGGTCGTTCGGCCTGCGCTAAAACGATAAATTTTTTAATGAAAAGAGTTATATCATGGGCGGCGGTTATGGGCAGTTCTGCCCAGTTGCGATGGAAACGGAAATCCTATGTTCTCGTTGGACACCGTTATGAAAGAGGGAGCCTCGGGGGGCAGGTCAGGTTCAATGATCTTCGGCGTGGTCTTCCGCGCATGTCCCCGACGCTGCTCTCAAAGCGGTTGAAGGAACTGGAAGCCGCAGGTGTAATTCAATCCCTAATGGGCGCAAAAGGTGTCAGAGATTACAATCTTACAGCCGCTGGAGAAGAGCTGCGCACCCTTGTCATGGGCATAGGCGTTTGGGGGCAACGAGGGGTTGAAAGGGTGCTGTCAAACAAATGCAATCAAGTCTCAGCTTCCCGGAAACCTCAATCTGTTAGGCTGCACAGAGGGCACGCCACTCGACCAGAGCAGCAGCACGGTTCAGCTTGAAACTTGATCGGCTGTAGAGATGGCGCTCTTGGTTGAAATGATTGTGGACTGAGGCGTGGACGGCGACGAATTTCTGTAAAGTTCGCATCCGCCTAAAGCGAAGCCTGGCCCGCTCTCTTCATCTAAATGGCTGGTGTGAGTTCTCGGTTCGATTTTTGAGCCAACGTCCGGTTTCCTGTTTTTCGACATTGCCGATCTCCTTCATCGCCGCGCCGTAGGAACGTAGCTTGTCGGTGACGAAGATATTTGGGCGACTGTCGATGCCCAGTTCGTGCAGAAGATCTTCCACATTCCGCAGCGAAAGCGGGAAAAAAACGTACATCATAACAGCCAGGCGGATGATATCGGGGTTAGTTTTGAAGTAACCAAAGGGGGAACGTTTTGTGATCCAGAAAAGCTAGGTGGCCGCCCTACCCGCTTCAAGAAGTTTCCTCTGACAGTGCCCTCTCCGACCACACGAATTCCCCACATAGTAATTAACCCTTAGCCGTTTTTGCGGAGTGTACTTGGATTCAAACATCAAGTGCAACGGTTAATTTGAAGGCCGCGATTTCGTCGGCCATGGCTTCAGCGGGTGTTCTCCATCCGAGGGTTTTTCTCGGACGGTTGTTCATCAGGTTTGCAACGTCGTT
>Ga0209390_10006949_pt1 | contig 14770 bp, 15 predicted proteins | sample BON01_FD_187212 | JGI IMG/M metagenome (GOLD analysis project Ga0209390, IMG submission 187212) | Freshwater microbial communities from Lake Bonney liftoff mats and glacier meltwater in Antarctica - BON-01 (SPAdes) (version 2) | ecosystem: Environmental > Aquatic > Freshwater > Ice > Glacier... | reverse complement strand
CACACACACACACACACACACACACACACACACACACACACACACACACACACACACACACACACACACACACACACACACACACACACACGTGCGCGCAAACACACACATGCACACACACACTCATATATATACATACAGGCTATAGACATGACACATGCTTCGCATATACATGTCGACATGACCTCCACAAACATGCCATTGCACCAACATACACACACGCACACACACACGCACACACACACACACGTGCACACACGCACAAACACACACACGCGCACTTATGCAAGCACACACACACACATGCACACACACACGCACGCACTCACACACGCGCACACACACTTTCATATGTATACATTCAGGCTCTAGAGGTGACACATGCTTCGTATACATACGTGTATATGACCTTCCCAAACTTGTCCGTGCACTCACACACAGACACACACACACAGACACACATACGCAGGTGGAGCACCACTTACCTATACCGTTAAATGTATTATGTTCGAACAGGGCTAAACACATGTCAATCTTTTATCTGTGTGACATGACTCACCCATAACCAAAACCTAATCCTAAACCTAAACCTATACCCTAAACCCTTAACTCCAAACCCTAAACCCTACACCCTAAACCCTCAACCCCAAATATGTGTCAATTGTTAATCTGTGTGACATGACTCACCCATAACCTAACCCTAATCCTAATCCTAAACCTAAACCTATACCCTAAACCCTAAACTCCAAACCCTAAACCCTACACCCTCAACCCCAAATATGTGTCAATTGTTAATCTGTGTGACATGACTCATCCGTATATGTACACCAAATACTCACCCCTATGTTTGACGTGTATTGCTCGCGCAGGGCGTTGAATCTATATGTACAATGTGTGCGACATGACTCATCAAAGATGTGTCAATCGTTGATGTGTGTGACATGACTCGTGCAGTTATGAGGCACCCACATGTGAGACGTATCGTGTGCTCGCACACGTACTAAACCCTAAACCCTAAACCATAAGCCCTAAACCCCAAGCCCTAAACCCTCAACCTAAAACCCATATGTGTGACGTATCTTTTGCTCGCACTCGCCCTAAACCCTGAACCCTAAACCCTAAACCCTAAACCCTAAACACTAAACCCTAAACCCTCAACGATAAACCCTCAACCCTCAACCCTAAACCCTAAACCTAAACTCTAAACCCTAAACCCTAATGTGTGACGTGTTCTTTGCTCGCACAGGGCTAAAAGTCATACACACACAGACACAAACACACGCACACAGAGAGACACACACACACACACAAACACACAAACACACAAACACACAAACACACAAACACACACACACATGCACACACACACACACACACACGCACACAAACGCACGCACACACTCATATACATACATTTGTGCTTGCACAGGGCTAAAAGCCTGCCTGTGCGAGATAAATATGTGTCCATCGTTGATGTGTGTGACATGACTCACCCTCATGTTTGACACACCTCACCCATCTATATATGACGTGTGTTGTGCTCGTACAGGGCTGAAAAAGGTGAATGCACAGATGCAACACGATCACAATGCGAGGAAAAAAGAAATCGAAGAGGAAATAGAACGACAATTTCCTCTCAAATCAGAGGCCGCCAAAAACGCAGCAGCAACGCGCAACACACCACCGCCTACCAGTTGAAATGCCATGAATAATTACGAACATTTAATAAATGCTGTACTCATGAACTCAAAAAGGTTCATTTTGGTATTTTGAAAAGGCCTGAGATATCGACAGCCGATTTCTTTTTTGCTGGATCCCAGAATTTCCAAAAAATGAGATTGAACATCAACTCGGAGAAGGTAGCTGTTGCAGCACACTTAAAATCGGCGAAGATTGCTGGCGTTTAAAAGTGTACGAAAAAGAATTCAGTCAACGGCCAGAGCACCATATGGCATGTCACTCTGGAGATGCTGGAAACAGCCATGGACTTCCCAGAATTGACCGTGACCTTGCGACACCGCGACTCAACACACGATTGCCTACAGCGAGATACCCTACAGTGTATCTGAGGCTGTGGTCTCACATAATTTGAATTATTTTTAAGATCGGAAGTCAAATTTTTTTCGCCATTTTTTGAGATCGGACTTCACGCTGCACTCTTCTTGTGCAGTGATCATACCTTTTCCCCACCGTTTTTGAGATCAGACGTCTCCTCGATCCGAGATCCGACTTCATTTCGGTCTCCCTCACGCATATTCCTTGTCTGTTTGCCTGTTTCATTGTCTGATCTCAGATTGAGGAGACGTCCGATCGCAAAACCGGTGGGAAAAAGGACAAAAGATCTCGCTGAAAACAGAAACGGTGGATAAAGAGAAAGCAAAGGTCGCGCTAAAATCCGTGGGGACTCTGGTCCGACCCCTGTGGCACGCGGCGGCACAGAGGCTAAAGCCCCTCCGCTTGCTGCGCGCCCAGAACTGTGGTCACGTTCGCGACATGGTTGATTTCTAGAACAGAGTTTTCTAGATCGGAACTTGTTCTATACCGACATTTTTGTTGACGTCCCTTTTAAGAGGTTAGGACGGCGAGAGAAAGTTGTCGTGTTGATTGCTAATACAAGCACGTTTGTACCAAATGATCGTTCACATCGTCCTTTCTGTGTCTTGCCGATCATGCGGTGCGCCTGTGGTGCTCACTTAGACGTTGACCTCGCGGAGCGACTAACCCCTTGCAGATTCATTGGAACTGTGCACGTTTCTTTCCCTCGTTTCAAAGACGATGGCCGTCTTTTGATAAGACGGATTCGCTCCTACCAACTGAAATGACATACATAATCAAAGAACAGACTTGGACCTCCTAGAATCGACCGTGACCTTGCGACACGAAACACACCATTGCATACCAACTGAAATACCATCCATGGACCTCCTAGAATTGACCGTGACCTTGCGACACGCAACACACCATTGCATACTAATTGAAATGCCAGCCATGGACCTCTTAGAATTGACCGTGGCCTTGCGACACGCAACACACCATTGCATACCAACTGAAATACCATCCATGGACCTCCCAGAATTGACCGTGACCTTGCGACACGCAACACACTATCGCCTCCCAACTGAAATGCCATACATAATAATGCTACAATCATGTGAACGCTCTGCTCATTTACCGTGACAACGGCCACATTTCCCCCCGAGATTTGCAAACGTGCAAACGCAAGTGTTCATAAACAAGTCGCTAGGTTTTTGGCCAAAAAATCTCTCGCCCTCATGTGCGCGCTCTTTCCGCCGTCCTCTTCTAGTATTTCTCAGAGTCACACACTTATTTGCACTGTGTATTTGTTTCTCATTTTTGGTCTCTTAAGAGAAGAGGAAAGAGACACCAAAAGACGACCAAGACACAAAAAAACACCTCTTTCCAGCTACTCATGGTGGAGATCACAGTTAAGATATTTGGATCTCCAGATTGGACGGTGTTCCCGTCCACTCTTTTAAGTGACGGGAACTCCGTTTACTCAGGTGAAAACCTGATTGAAATTTTGGGGAGTCCCGAGAAAATATTTTTGATATGTACGGGGACTCCCGTCAAAACTTGCTGAAATTTGGCAGCCGGGGCGCGCGGCTCCGGAGCCGCCGCGCGCCACTCGCAGCACGCCAAAGCCCATACGGGAAGTCCACCAGAAAACATTTTCTTCAACATTTTTTGAGATGAGCCACATGGTGCCACAAGTGGCTTAACCACCCTCATCTGTTTTGGGTTGAGCCGGCTCAACCCGAATCTCAATCTGAATGCAGAAAAAAATCATTGAGGGGATTTTGGGGTAATTTTGGCGTGTTTCAAAAATTCGGGTTGAGCCGGCTCAACCCGAATTTTTGAAAAATTATCGAGTTGAGCCGGCTCAACCCAAATTTTTGAACGGGCGCGCGGCGGCAAGGGACTTTAGTGCCGCGGCAGCTGCCGCGCGCCACTCGAAATTCCCGTCGGAGGATTATTTTAAGTCCAATCTCCTCCGTCCGTGGAGTCAAACATTTATTTACAGTATGTATCTGTTTCTCTTCTGTTTTTTCTTACTCACACTTGCCTTTTCACTCCTGTCCCTGCGACATCGCTCCAGCTCCACCTCTCAAAGTTGGTGAGCGGTGGAGAGATCTTTGCGCAACCCTTTTTTTTTTGAAACAAAGAAAAACAGAAACAAAGAAAGTCCTTTTTTTTGGTTCGCTCTAGCTCCACCTCTCTCAAAGTTGCGCAAAAGGCCAAAAATCATGACTCGTTTTTCCTCTCACTCGCTTGCTCTCTCCGTGTCTCTCATGCGCGCTCTTTCGCACTTGGCAGTCAATTTTGTCCGCGGGAGAACAATGAAGAATAGAGGTCGTGATTTTTAGATGCTAGAGCTCGTAATCTCTAGATGATAAAGTTCAAGGAAATGATGATAGAGTTCGTGGAAAATGTTCTGAAACCATTCTGAACATAGATCATAGAGTTCGTGGAAATATGAGAGTTCGTGGAAATATGATGGGGTTTGTTGGAAAACAGATGATACAGTTCGTGGAAATAACGAGCGAGTTCGTGGAAGTGAGCTCGTGATTTTTAGATGATAGAGTTCGTGACATGATAGAGTTCGTGGAAATGTTGAGAAACCTTTTTGAACATAGATGGTACTGAGTGTGCGTGGAAATGATGATGAGGTTGGTGGAAATATAGATGATAGAGTCTGTGGAAATGGAAATGAAAGAGTTCGTGGAAATGATGATGATGGAGTTCGTGGAAATGATGGTAGAGTTTGTGGAAATGAGCGCGTGATCTGATGATAGGGTTCGCGAAAATGCTCAGAATTGGTCCAGACACGTTGGAAATGTAGACGAAGGAGTTCGTGGATATGATGATGATGGAGTTCGTGGAATGGAGCGCGTGATCCGATGATAGCGCTCGTGGAAATGCTCAAAATTGGTCCAGGCACGTTGGCAGCCACTCGGTGCTGAGGTGATACAAGGAGATTCACGTACATAAAAGGGGGAAAGAAACACAGTGTTTGAAACGTAAAATAGAAAAAAGAAGTCAGCAATAATACAACCGAATAAAAGCAAACTCAAAGGCAAGTCAGCGCACACGATATTTGTATGGTTACCGTGAAGTTGTTGACGTTACCGTGAAGTTGTTGACGTTAGCGGCCTCGAATGCATCATGTTACATGCGTGGATGTGTCATGTCACACATGCCCTCGACCAGAACTCACTCATATTACGTTCGCGGATGAGTCATGTCACATATGTGAATGAGGCATGTCGCATATGGGGACGATTCATGTCACACATGCCCTGGACTAGAACTCACTCATGTCACGTTTGCGGATCAGTCATGTCACATATGTGAATGAAACATGACGCATATGGGGATGAGTCATGTCACACAGGCCCTCAACCAGCACTCACTCATGTCACGTTCGCAGATGAGTCATGTCACATACGTCAAGGCGGCAAGTCGCATATGAGGATTAGTCATGTCACACATGCCCTCAACAACCACTCACTCAGGTCACGTTTGCGGATGAGTCATGTCACACACGTGACAAGTCGCATATGTGAATGTGTCATGACACATATGCTCTCGGCCAGCACCCCCATATGCCTCGTTCGTGAATGAGTCATGTCACATCTGTGAATGCTGCAACTCACCCAAATCCGCTTGTTGCAGTGTGCTGCAGTGTGTTGCAGTGTGTTGCAGTGTGCTGCAGTGTGTCTCACACAGATGTCACACATGTGAATAAGTCATGTCACATATGTGAATGAGTCGTGGCACTCATATGCCAAAGGTCCACATGATTACAGTCATGCCACACATATGAATAAGTCATGTCATATATGCCAAAGATCCACATAGCACTGATTGCTTGTAAGAAGTTTTCATCCTACATAGTGGCACTCATATGCCAAAGATCCACATGATTACAAGTTGTGCCACACATATGAACAAGCCATGCCACACTAATGAATGAGTCATGCCACACATATGAACCAACAATGCCACACTGATGAATGAGTCATGCGATACCTATGACCGAATCATGCTATATAAGTTGAAACCCTCTTACAAACGATCAGTCCTATCAACTTTTTGAGAAATACAGTTCGTGACTAAACCCCACACACTGCAACACAACGCAACACGCTGCAACACGCTGTAACACACTGCAACACGCTGCAACACGCCGCAACACGCTGCAACATGCTGCACCACACTGCAACACGCTGCAACACACTGCAACACGCTGCAACACGCTGCAACACACTGCAACACACTGTAACACGCTGCAACACGCTGCAACACGCTGCAACACACTGCAACACACGATATCTTGCAGCCGATCCATCGAAACGACTCGTTGAGAGTTCGAGTTCGTGATCAAACCCAACACGCTGCAACACGCTGCAACACGCTGCAACACGCTGCAACACACTGCAGCACACTGCAATACTCGACGTCTTACAGATGATCCATCGCAACGACTCGTAGAGAATTCGAGTTCGTGACCGAATCTAACATACTACCACGCACTGCAATACGCTGCAACACATTGCAACACGCTGCAACACACTGCAACACACTGCACCACACTGCAAGATTCGATGCCTTACAGACGACCAATCGCAACAACTTGCTGAGAGTTTGAGTCCGCGACCAAACTCAACACGCTACAACACGCTGCAACACACTGCAACACGCTGCAACACAAAAGGTCTTACAGACGATCAATCGCAACGACTCGTTGAGAATTCGAGTTCGTGACCAAACCCAGACTGCGCTCAAGTTCCAAGGTGTTGTCCAAGAGCTTCTTCTGCTCTATCAACCCGTTTTCACGCGCCTCTTCGGCAGCGCTCAGCTTCTCCTGTACATATGTATAAATAGATGTATGATAATTATGTATGAATACAGTTATGATATCTACCTATGACCCAAAATGGACTGCGCTCAAACTTGAGAGTGCTGTCCTAGAACATCTCCTGCTCTATTAACCTCTTTTTACGCTTCTCCTGCACGCATCATTACATACAGGTATATATATGTATATATATGTATATATATGTATATATGTATATATATACACATATATATACATATAAATATATATGTGTATGTATGTATATATGTATATACATATATATATATATATATATATATATATATATATATATATATATATATATATATATGTATATATATATATATATATATATATATATATATATATATATATACATGTATATATATATATATATGTACATATATATATATATATATCTACATATGCACGTGTACATATATAAGAATACAGATATACATTCGCATACGGTTATACATTCATATGTAGACAGCATGTATTTATCAAGATATAATTTCGCACGTAGGTGAATCCGCAGGAGCTGTTGCTGCAACTCACTCAAATCCGCTTGTTGCCGTGTGTTGCAGTGTAATGCAGTGTGTTGCAGTGTGTCATTGACCAATATCAACATTAGCACGTAGCTGAATCCACAACAGCACTTGCTGCAACTCCCTTAGACCCGCTTGTTGCAGTATTTCGCAGTGTGCTGTTGTGTGTTATTTACAGATATGAATATTCGCACGAACCTTAATCTGCAGAAGCTGTATCTGCGAATCCTTCAAATCCGCTTGTGCCATGGCAATCTCCTGCACTGCTCTTTCCAGCTCGCCCAGCACACCCTGATGGTCAAAAACGAAATCAGTTTTGTGTGTTTGTTGTGGCAATCAAAAACTAAGATCAATTATGTTTCGGGTAGTGGCAATCTCCAAAATAGGGGAAAGCAAAAAAATGTGTGATGGTGTAGTGGCAATCTCTGGCATAAACCTCTCCAGCTCGCCCATAAAACACTGATGGATAGGAATAAATCAAGGATACGCATATGCCAAGAATAAATCAACAATTGGTATATGTGTATAAACGCGTACACGTGTACATAATAAATAAAAAAATTAAAAAAGGATCCAAAGCAATTGAGTCGTATGAAAGACATCAATATACAAAACACGCTGCGCTTTCTAGATTGCCCGACACGCCCTGATGATTCACATATAAAGAAAAAACAAAAAAATAAATAGAGTAAATCAATATATGTACCTCTATGTTCTTTCCAGCTCGCCCAACATACATTTTTGAATAAAAATAAATACACATTGTAAACATACACACACACACACACACAAATATGTATTTATGTACTTTCATGATTATTTCTTACCTTTATGTGTATCCATATATACACATATATGTATATATGTATATACATTTTAAACATACATACAGAATGCATGAACAAATAAAAAAAGAACCAGACGACAGACACATCGAACACAGGTGGATGCGTCATGTCACGCATAGAATTCACGTTCGGATGAGTCACGTCACACATATACATGTGGATGGGTCATGTTTCGCATGCAATTCACACGTGGACGAGTCATGTCACACATATAATATACATGGACGAGTCATGCCACAGAGATGTGAAAGCACACGAGGATGGGTCACGTCACACATACAATTCACATATAAATGAGTCATGTCGCGTACATAATAAACACGTTGAATTCACATGTGGATGGGTTATGTTACACATACGATGCACGTGTGATTGAGTCAAGTCACACACATGATACACGCGAGGATGGGTCATGTCACACGTACAATACACATGTGCACGAGTCACGTCACACATGCAATACACATGTGTATGTGTCATGCCACACATATGAATCAGTATCAACAATGCGCATGCAACATATCACATTTGTGAAAGGCCACACCACACATGTATACTGCGACACATTTATACATACATGTACAACATACACGCAACTTCCTTTAGCATTTCAAATGCGCACCATTCATATATATATACAAAGTATTTCGATACATACCATAACATATTCATAAATGTACGCACATAGACAAATATAAATACAAACATTTCAAAATATGTATTCACAGTTTCTTACACCAGCATACCTTTAATTGTGAACGACTACCAGCAAGTGCACCTGTGTATTCAGTTTGCATTAGATTCTTTTTGCATTGTGTACATATATTGAAAAAATCTGTGTATCTGTGTGTATATGCATGTTTGAAAAGTGAAAGATGAAAAGTGTGTAATATATGTACAGTCATACACACATATGTGTATACATATATATGTATATATATATGTGTGTATACATTTACACATATTTTACGTATGGATATGCACATACATATATGATGCCAGCAAGTGCAGTGCATCAGTGTATTCAGCTTTCATCAGTTCGAATCCGCATACCTACATATATACATACATACATGCATAAATACGTACATGCAGAAGTACATATACACATATCTTTGTACGTACATGAACAGACATATCCGATGCCAGCTAGCGCAGAGCATCAGTGTATTCAGCTTTCATCAGTTCGAATCCGCATACTTACATATATAAATACATACGTACATGCATAAATACATACATACATGCATAAGTACATGTACATATATGTACGTACGTATATGAACATACATATAAGATGCCAGCTAGTGCAGTGCATCAGTGTATTCAACTTTCATCACTTCAAATCCGTATACTTACATGTATACATACATGAATACATGCATACATACATGCATACATACATGCATACATGCAAACATACACGACTGCCAGTGAGTGCATGTGTGCATTCAGATATCATCAGAATGATTTGTTGTATTTGTGTGTATATATATATTTGGACAGTCAAAGCAGCAAAGTTTGTTTCATATGTACACCTGTTTGTATGTTATTTGTACAATTAAATATGCAACTATATATAACTGACTAGGCAGTGCACCTGCGTATGTAGATTCAGCTTTGATCTGTTTGATTCCGTATATAAAGATATTTATACAAACAAATACATACATATATATACATGTATATAGATACATGTATATATACATGTGCGTATATATATACATGCATATACACATACATATCTATATTCAAACGTGCACATACAAATGTGTATGTACATATGTGTATATATACATGTGCGTATATATATACATGCATATACACATACATATTTATATTCAAACGTGTACATACAAATGTGTATGTACATAAGAATGTGAATGAAATTTTCGTATATACATATTTTATACATGAATATATATGTATACATACATATATACATCTATTGATACTTCCGTAGATATGTGTACAAGTATGTATTCATATACGTGCATATGTGCATATATTGCTATACATAGAATACACGCTTCCAGCTCTTACTTTTCATACGTATATATATACACACACGTAAAACTTTTATTCATGTTTATATATATGCAAATGTATATGTTCATATATCTCTGTACATATAAATTCAGGTGTATATATATACATATGTATATGTAATTGTACATGTACATATATAAATTTATCGATGTGTACACACACATATGTATATATCCATGTACATATGCATATATATATATATAAATACATATGTATATATACATACATTCTCCAATACATACGAGCATATGCGGACAAAGGTACACATCCACATCTATCCATACATATATATTTATACTCACGCTACTATACATACAACACAGACGTAGGGGTACGTATGAATACGTACAAACTCTCGATATGTATATGTACATATATATGTATCAATGTATATATATACATATATATATATATAAACATACATACATATATACACAAATATACATACATACATGGACATACGTCTACAACCACTCACACCCACATATATACATACACGTATACTACTACTCAAACAACACAGACATAACCGTAGTTATATATTCGTCACAACTTTCCACAGAATACATACCTTCCACCACTGATTTTTCAGACGCGAGTTTCGAAGACTGAAAACGCGCCTCTTCGAGTTGATCTACAGTACTGGCTAGGGTTTTCGAAAACCGCGCCTCCATCTGCAGGTACTGTCTACCCATCACAGCTGCACTCCGTTCTGCAATTGTATATATTCTTATTCTGAGGGTACAGCTTTTTTTCCTTGATCCCATTCATGCTGCAGTCGCGTGTCTATGGTTTTTCTTTTCGGGATTTTTTGTATGCATAGGATTTTTGTTGAAGTGTAGACAGAGCTCTGGTGGGTGTTTGTGATGGCTGTGTGTGGTGTGTGAGCAATCAGTTTGCAGATCGTGAGAGCTGTCGTTTGGTTATTGGTGCTGCGTGATTCTGTCGTTTGGTTATTGGCGCTCTGGCGCCAGCAGAGCATATACTGCAGTTCTACAATGTAAAGATACATATCTATATGTGTATGAAAGTACGTATGCCCGTATGCATGTATATTCACAGGTAAAGACTTATGCATATATGTATACATACTTATATATATACATGAATATACATGTAAATGTGTGTATATATATGCATAAAAAAGTTAATCAATGTGTGTATATGTATTAATATTTATACACTCAAACACACACATACATATACACATATATATGTACATATATATATATGCATAAATGTATATATTTGTACATATAAACACACGTATATATATTTATATATATACACACATATATACATACACATGTATATGTATATGTATGTATAAATATACATAAACATACACATGAATATATATACATTAAAGCCATAGAGATATACAGCTACTTAGCAATGGTTGGTTTCTTCAGTTTTTTGCGCACTACGCTCTGCAGTATTCATATATATACGTAAACATATATATATAAATATGTATATACATATACAAATGAAGATACATTTAAGAGCTTATCCGAATATGATGTGTGTAAATGCATAAACACGCGGGCGCACAAGTTCATGCTTCAGTATCTATCTGCACACGTCATATGTTTACAGATATTTATGCATGAATATCTGCGAGTTTACACACATATTTGGGCACTGACAAATAACGTACGTACATACATGTGCAGAAATACATATGTATGTACAAACATACAAATCTATTTTTCTTCATGTGTATGTGTGTATATACAAATATTCATGTGTATATTGTATATATACACACCTATTCAATAATTAATACACAAAATCCGCATTTTACATTATTTGCTGCAAGCAAACACACACACACACACTCACAGACACACACACATACACACACGCAAACACACATACACATACACACCGTGCGACTCGCCAGTGCTGGATCTGCAAGGAAAGTCCTGCGACGAGCTATAGATGCTACACACACACACGCACACACACACACACATCAACACACGCACACAAACACACACACACGCACACATACAAACAAAGGTACACATGTACACACCCACACACCTTGCGACTCGCAAGCGTTGGAGCTGTGTGGAGAGCCCAGTGATGACCTGTAGATATCATCCTGACACACACAGACACACACAGACACACACAGACACACACACCTTGCGACTCGCCAGTGTTGGAGCTGCATAGACAGCCAAGCGATGAGCTATAAATGCCACAGGCACACACATAATCACACATGTACGCACACACATACACACACCCACACACCTTGCGACTCGCCAGCGTTGGAGCTGCGTGGAGAGCCAAGCGACGAGCTATAGACATCAAATCTGGATCCGGTTGGTGAGATAGCAGGAGTGCTCAATAGTGAGGGTGAGGCACACAGTACATGGTTGGACGCAATGCTACTGCTGTACATGTTGTTGCTTGCATCGTGTTCCTCTCTGCTGTGTTGCGAGTGGAGTGATCCACTCAGTGCGTGTGAGACAGAGCTGCGACTGTCCACGTGCTCCCCAAGCGACGAGGTGTGCGATCTGTGCGATCTGTGCGATCGGTGCGAGAGGCGAGAGGAGGAGGCGGAGAGTGTCGCGCTTGTAGAGCTGTGCGTTCTAGCTGTTTCTGCGGTGTGGCGGGTAGATGAGTAACGCAGCGCAACGAGAGGCTCATGCGCCAAGGCGCTAAGCGAAGAACGGGTGGTGCTGACGCCACTGGAATGCAGAATGGGTGAGGAAAAACGTGCACTGGCGGTGGAGGTGGCGAGGATAGGTGTGCTGAAGGGGCTGCTGCTGTGGGTGTTGTCGTCTGAGAGGGGCATCGGCGCGTGGTGCAGAACACCGTCACGGCGTAGTAGCCGCTCGCGGTTCTGCTGTGACAACAGCTCCAGCTCGTCTGCGGCGCTGTGGGGGGCAGCAACTGAGGTACGGTAGCGTGCCTCAACAGTGGACACGACAAACCACATGAGCCGTGCAGGGGATGCCACCCATTTCGCAATCATCCATAGCAAGCCGCGCACAAAGGACTGCGCTGCGGCGTTTGCTAACACCACAGAGTAAACCACCGAATAGACTGAAAGCCCTGCAGCGTCTTGCGCCAACGTAAGCCGGTATGATTTTGGCACTTCTGCTGCGCGAGCGTCTGTTATCTCCGCCAGGTCTGATAGAGGTGTGTGCATTTCTGATACAGAGGCGCCATCAACCTCGCTATCCTCTCCGGCACTGTCGTGGAAAGGGTTATGATAGCCGGCGCCGTCATCTAGGTGGCCATCCGGTGCCGCTGCCACGCGCCACGCCTGCGCTACGCCTCTTGGCGTCCATGGCACTTGCCCCCCGCCTGTCCCAATACAAAACACATGCGAGGATTGACAAGCCACTCCTGTTTCCCACCGCCTCTCAAACGCTGACCTATGGAAAGCACCCCGCCCAGTCTCTCGCTCTGTCTCTCGCTCTATATCTCCTTCATGTGATACGCCTCTTCTATTCTCTCTTGGTTGAGTTTTGTTTCACACGCACACGCTCAAACAACTATCTCTCTCGCGCGCGCTCCTGCGCACTCTGTTGCAGGCCGATGAAGCACGCCAAATTGTTGACTGCTCACCTGGCATCGATTGCGGCGTCCATGCGAGTCCTGGCATTCCTGCCGTCGTGTGAAGTGTGCACATGGCCACAAAGGCCACAAGTTTGCTCGTGGATTGTTTCCGCCGACTCTGTAACCGATGGCTGACACAAACTGCAGTAGAGCTGTACGAGTCCTCACACACACCAGGCAGCTCTGCTTTTCCAAATTTCACCGCCTCGCGTGACTCCGCGGATCGATCGTCACGGGATGGATCGACCATTTTGAATTTTTGAAATTCTCCTAGTTCCCGCCAAAAATGAATGTTGTTTTCTGGTAAGTTCCCCGCCAAAAATTCCATTTGTGTTTTCTCGCGCAGACAAATCACCATGAAAGCAGGGTACGGTGCGCTGGACTTGCCTCGAGGCAGGATTGTGATCACTGCGATAGTGTTGCTGCACTATGGCGGTCCAACTATGGCGGGTTCTGCGCTGTTCTGCGATAGACAGCGGCTTCGATCCCTTGGCGCATGCACTTCCAGTGTGCGCACGGGTGTGCTCAGTACGGGGTTGCGGCTGCGGGGCGGAGCAGAGGAAGAGGAAAACGAGTGGAATGAAATGCTTGGTAGTTTTGGGAGCCTCTCCACCCGTGAGGTGAGGCGTGTTGAATTGAGGCAGCGTATGCAGCCCGCGCTCACGACCTAGGCGTCTTTTGTTTGTTCGTTCGTCTTTTACGTGACACAAAGAGGCGCAGTCGCGCGTTCACTCATGCACACACAGCAATACACACAAAAATACTGACACACACAAGTACAACCACATGCACGCACACATACGCACACACACACACACCCACACACACACACACACACACACACACATACACACACACACACA
>Ga0209390_10006947_pt1 | contig 14773 bp, 2 predicted proteins | sample BON01_FD_187212 | JGI IMG/M metagenome (GOLD analysis project Ga0209390, IMG submission 187212) | Freshwater microbial communities from Lake Bonney liftoff mats and glacier meltwater in Antarctica - BON-01 (SPAdes) (version 2) | ecosystem: Environmental > Aquatic > Freshwater > Ice > Glacier... | reverse complement strand
CTCTCTTTCTCTGTCTCTCTCTCTTCATATTTATATTACAGACAAATCTGTCAGTGGATGGGTGTGACATTCGGTTTCCCCCGCAAGATGTGGTGGCAAAAGGCGTCAAGTCATTGCTCAACTTTCAACGAATGATAGAGCGCGGTCGCTACACGCGCCGTCTAGATTTGTCAGGAATTGGCTTTCACGATCTGACTGTTCCGGAAGACATGTGGGCGCCTCTAGTTGTTCTCAATATTGACAGAAATTATGTGACCACGTTGCCGGGAAAGTTGCAAGAATGCTCTGCGTTGACTGAGCTGCGTACCGCCAACAATCAGTTGGTGAGATTGCCAGAGGCGCTAGGAGATCTGGCGACAATTACGTTTTTAGACTTGCGAAATAATGTGCTGCAGTCGTTGCCGCAATCTATTATCCTACTGCAAAACTGTGTGCGGCTGCGAATTTCGGGCAACCGTCTGGTGGCACTGCCGCAACCGTTGAATGGGTTGACGGCGCTCAAACAGTTGGAAGCCGACGACAATGCAATCACGGAAATCCCGCCGAGTTTGTGCGACATTGTGGGTTTAGTGCACATGCGCTTCAGCCGCAATCGCATTGCGCAGCTGCCGCTGGCCATGGGCAAATTAACGTCTCTTCAAGTCCTGACTCTCACTAGCAACGCTCTGGTACGAATGCCACTCAATCTTCGCCTCCTGACAAACCTGGTCGAATTCGACGCCACGTTGAACCACGATATCGACCTCCCGCCTGTGGCCGTGGTAGAGCAAGGGGCAGGCGCAACCCGGATTTTTTTGAGCATGGTACATGCGACGCTAAGAACAAATGAGTTGAATTTGTCGGGATTCAATCTGCCGTTTACTCCTAAGTTTTTGGGGAGTATGACAGGGTTGACCGGTTTGAATCTTGCCAACAATTGCATCGATGAACTGTACACTGTAATTCCGCTAGTCCAGAAGCTCACAAGTCTGAACGCGCTGGGCAACAAGATTAAGTATCTGCCTATTGAAATCGGTGGGCGCACCTCTCTCAAAGACTTGCAAGTCGACCAGGAAATCTGGGATATGAGTGCTGCTGAATTACATCTTAGTGCTAGCCGCCACGTTCGTGACTACCTCAGACGTATTTTAGAGGGGCAAGAGTCGGATACACTGATGCTTGACAAAATGGGGCTGCAAAATTTACCGGTGATGTATGCGAATGAAAACGTGTGGTTTTCATTGACACATGTAGAGCATTTAAATCTGGAGGGTAATATGCTGCGCGAAATTGGAATGGTCTCTGACCTGACATCACTCAAGACCATGGATCTTACTGGCAATCAGCTGCACGCACTGCCCGAGAGCTTCGCAGGTCTGACGGCTCTGACCAAAGTTTCGCTGAAAAAGAACAAATTTGAAACGATTCCCCTGTGTATACAAAAGTGGGTGCTGCTCAAGGATTTAATCATCGCTGAGAATGAGATCACCGCCCTGCCGGTTCCCCTGATTGAAGTGCTCAAAGAATTGACAACTTTGGACTGTAAGAACAACAAAATCCACGAAATTAAGGGCCCTATTTGGATGTTGCCACGCCTCCGTATCCTAGACTTGCATGGAAATAATGTTATTTCGCCGCCCATGGCTTTCGTTGACAAGGGCAAGCGCTCGGTCATGGCATATTTCAAATCTCTAGATAATGCTGCGCGTTCAAATTCACTGAACCTCAAACAATCGGATCTCACTTCGCTACCATCCGAAGTGATCTCAATCCGCGGCCTCGCGACTCTCATCCTTGATGATAATGGAATGTGCACACTGCCTTCACACATGAATCAGTTGAAGGATCTAGTGATATTGTCGGTGAGAAATAACAAACTAAATAGCCTACCAGAGACCATTTCAGCATTAGTTAGTTTGAAAGAGTTAGACCTATCCAGCAATCAGCTGGCAGACTTGCCCATTGCCGCCATGGTTCTCATGGCGAAACTCGCGTCGTTGAATGTGGAAAACAATCTGCTAGTAACTCCGCCATTTGAGTTGCTTCAGACCACTACATTGAAGAAAATTCGGCTTGGTGGCAATGAGCATTTGCATTCACCTCCGCAACATGTGATCAACGATGAAACCAAGAGCGATGCTGTTGTTGCGTTTTTGAGGCTCGAGGCAAAAGCGCTGAGTTCGGGCAAAGTGGTCTTAATAGGGCAGCAAGCCACGTCGTTCCCGATCGAAGTGATTCGATTGCCAGTAGTAACTGAGTTGATCTTGTCGAGCAATCGCCTGCGCACGATTACGGATCACATTCAGCAATTGACGAGTCTGCAAAAACTGTTTCTTGACCGCAATCTCCTTGAATCTCTGCCTGAGGCGATAGGCGGGTGCATCAATATAACAGAATTGCGACTGCAAAGTAACGAACTGGCCACTGTGCCGGCAGAGTTCAGTAGACTCTGCTACCTCAATTTTCTTGACCTCTCGAAAAACCAATTCAAGACACTGCCCGCTGCTATTCAGCATTGCACCCGCCTCATGACCCTGACTGCCAAGGAAAATATGATCACCGAAGTTTCACCGTGGATCTCACGCCTATCGAACCTGCGCACCCTCAATCTCTGCAGCAACGTAATCAAAGCCCTCCCATTTCAAGTTGCCGATCTGAAAAAGCTTCATGACCTCGAACTCGAGGACAATGACGTGGGATTCCCACCGTCGGCCATCTTTGATGCAGGACTCGAGTCGGTTCGAGACTACTTGAAACGGTTGCACAACGCACCATCGACAAAGTCAGCAGATTTTTCGGGCGTGATGATGGCGTCGTTTTCTTGCCACCCGTACATGGTCTCGTTCACTCTCACCAAGGTGAGTTTGCGGTCGTGTGGGCTAAAAATGATCAAGCCTGACATCTCGAGGCTGAGTGCGCTGGAAAGTCTGGATGTGTCTCAGAATGTGTTGCGCGAGTTGCCGGCATCGATAGGCGAACTTACCGTGTTGCGTCACCTGCAGGCAGACAACAATAGTATGAAAGAGCTGCAGAGTGCCATCGGAAATTGTCTGAGTTTGAAAACGCTGACATTAGCTAATAATCAACTCACGTTTTTGCCGCCAACTCTAGGTTTCTGCACCAATTTGAAGACTCTAACGATTACTGGCAATCCCATCACGTCCCCACCGGACGTGTGCATGCGCAAACGCAGCCTTCCGTGGCTGCTACAGTATTTGCGTGCACGGCACGACGGCAACATTGCTGGCAATCTCCAGATTACGTCCATGTCGCTCTCAGACATCCCGGCGGATGTTTTCGATCTAGGAAAGTTGCTCAAGTTGAATTTGAATTGCAATGATCTTCGCGACGTGCCGAAAGAAATTCGGCGCATGACGGCGTTGCAGAGTCTGTCGCTGACGAATAACAAGCTGATGCGCGTGCCTGAGCCGGTATGCCAGATGACATGGCTGGAGTCGCTTCTCCTCGACGACAATATGATTAAAACCCTGCCCTTGACCATGAACTTGCTTCAGAATCTCCGTTCATTGTCACTCGCTCACAACACCTTATATGGGTTGCCCGAGAAACTCAACGGGCTCTCTAAACTCCGGCGCCTCTCACTCGACGGCAACTCTATCGGTGATGTACCACGAGCAATTATGCAACTAACAGAAATCCGTATCTTGTCAATGCGACAGTGCGGTGTAGCGATATTACCAGAGGGTATCACAAATCTCGTTTCTCTGCAGGAGCTTCATATGAACGACAACTATCTCGAAGTGCTCCCGGACTTGTCAGCGTGTCAGGACATGCGCATCATGCGCCTGTCTAACAATCGACTAGAGATGCTTCCCATCTCTATTGTTGAGTTAAGCGAGTTGCGAGAGTTGTCACTGCTTGGCAACATGATGCAGCGTCTACCTGACGATTTCACACGTTTGACGCAGCTCGAGCTTCTTCATCTGGATGGTCAAAACTTCGACTCCATCCCCGCCGACATCACTGAGCAGGGAGGCCGCAGAATCCTCGAGTACATCAGGAAAATGGCCCTGGCTGATACCACCGCAACGCTTGATTTGTCTGGAATGAGCGTCAAGCAACTGCCATCGGCCGTCATGGGAATTTTGGGGCTGCAGCATCTCTTCTTGCACGACAATCCTCTCACACGAATCCCGCCCATGATTGTACAGCTGACAAATCTTAAGACACTCACTCTCAACAGAACGTACGTGCGTTCGCTCCCGATTGATTTGCCGTCGTGCTATCAGCTCAAGAAGCTTGAGCTTGATCTCGACCGAATGGTCTTCCCGCCACAAAACATATGCGAAGTGGGTCTCAACGCGATATTTTCGTACTTGCGCAAGATCCTCAACGGGGCTATTGTTGGCAGTCTCGATCTCAGCAACTCTGGTATGAAGGAAATCCCTGCCGACCTTTCATTATCGACCGGTCTTAAGATGCTAGACCTGTCTAACAACCGCATCTCGCGTGTGCCGCCAGAGTTGTGCCTCCTGACTGCTCTCACTACTCTTAATCTTGATATGAACCCATTAAGACCGCACGTGCAAGATGTCGTAAGTCATGGGCTCGAGGCTCTGATGAAATATTTGAGATCGCTATATTCGGGTGCGCAAACTGGTAAAATGGACGTATTGCAGCAGGATCTACGCTTCTACCCCGACGAGATCCTTCCAGACTGGCACATTTCCTGGTTGCGGCTCGATGATAACAAAATCCGACACTTGCCGCGTAAAATGGGACATCTAACCGATCTCACTTTCATTTCAGTTGTGAAAAATCAGCTTGAAGATCTGCCCGAGACGCTCACGGCGCTTACCGCCTTGCGGATGCTGCTTATTGATGACAACTTGTTCAAAGAACTTCCTTTTTGCATCCCATATTTGTCGAGTTTGTGCCAGCTGTCCGCCACTAACAACCATCTGTCCTGGATCTCTGACGACATCGGAAAGCTCCAACGTCTTAACAAGATACGACTCAACGGCAATCCTGAGCTCACACACCTTCCTTTCACCATTGGTGGGATGAATAATCTTACACATCTCGAGTTTGATGCCGAGACTATCGTGTGTCCAGACCGCCAGTTTCAGACAGATCACGACACCGTTACAGCTTACTTGCAGACTCTAAGCGATAGCATGCGATCTCATAGTCTGGATCTCAGCAACCGCGATCTCACAGCATTTCCCATGGACGTGCTGCTTGTAACGGGATTGACCTTTTTGACTATTGCTCGTAACCAAATAAAATCGCTGCCCGACGAAATGTGTCACCACTTATCCAATCTTGTGATGTTGGATCTGGAAGGAAACAAAGTCGAAGCTCTGCCTGTCTCTATTGGGTTTGCTCGCAACCTGACATGCATCATGGCGCTTGGCAATGGCATCGCACGTATTCCCAAAAGCCTTGGTCTGGTACATGATCACGGCATGCTCTTGGAATTGGACCCAGATAAAGTGACAACGCCCCCTGCCGAAGTATTTTCTCGCGGCACAAGTCAGGCGTTGAACTACTTGCGTCTACTGCAGGATTCCTTGCCCACGCGCACGCTGTCGTTGAGTAAGTGGCGCCTTTCGACGCTGCCAATCGAGGTGACGGACCTTGAAACACTGACCGAACTTTCAATCAGCTTCAACAAGATGTCAGTGCTACCGCCTGAGGTGGCCAGGTTATCGGCTCTAACGCGGCTCAAAGCATCGAATAACAATCTGGTCGCACTGCCGCCTGAGCTTGCTGTGCTGACTCGCCTTACCGACCTCGATGTCACCAGTAATCCGCTCGATTCTGGCTTTCCGTCGCAGGTCATCGTTAACCGAGGTATTGAAACCCTGCAGGCTCTTTTTCGAGAAATTTTGAACGCCAAAAAGACGGGAATTCTTGAAATTGGGCACCTGTCACTGGAATCCCTGCGCCTAGAAGCAAGTACGCTATCGGGCATAAGGCGTTTGTCGCTGGATCGTGTATCGCCCGTGCATCTCAATGATTTCGACTTCTCTGCAAATGAAAATCAATTGACGTCGCTCAAAGAAATCAGCATCTGCGATGCTGGGCTTGACTTCTTGCCACGCTTTGTGCCAGGATGCACGATGATCCAATCACTCAACCTGTCCAACAATCGTTTCAACGAGCTGCCCGAAGAGATTTGCATCTTTCTTACTTCGCTCACTCATTTACGTCTCAACCAGAATAACATCGCAGAAATTCCCGATAGCATTTCGCTGCTGACCGACCTGACAGTGTTGGCGTTTACTCGCAATCAACTGACCAACATCAACGAAGTCATTGCAGAGTGCTGTACGCGGCTGTCGGAGCTACATGTTGCCTTCAATAATATCTCGTCGCTGCCGGCTAACCTCTCACGTTGCAACGAGTCAATGCAAACCCTCGATCTCGAAAACAATCGATTTACCAAACTACCTGCCGTCGCTATCAAGCTCACGCAGCTGAGAAGTCTGAAATTAGCTGGCAACGCCGTCGAGGAGTTGCCTCTGGAATTGGGTAAACTCATGTACCTTGAGGAAATTACAGTTCCGACGAGTGACCTTGGCAATGTGCCGCGCGACGTCGTGCAGGCAGGTGGCAAAGCAATCATCCGGTATGTATGCGGTATTGCCGATTGCGCAGCGTCAGGCCTCCTCGATCTGTCCAGCATGAACTTGCATGTACTGCCACCTTCTATCCGCGACCTGACAAGCTCGCTTACCTACCTCAAGCTCGATCAGAATCCGCTCAAACGTCTGCCTAACTGGCTTGGCGAAATGCAGCAGCTCAATCGGGTGTCTCTCCGAGAGACGCCCATGGTACGTCTCCCTGCTACGCTCGGAGCTGTGGCCACTTTAGAAGAAGTGGTCCTTGACGTTGATAGCACTACACTTTTATCACCTCCAGTTGAGGTGGTGGCAGCAGGTCGGGAAGCGATTCTCTCGTACTTGCGCCGATCCTACTCGGCCGTGATTCACCGACAGTTGGATCTCTCGGGATTTGGGCTGAAACTATTTCCATTGCTGGCGCTTAGCACACCGACTACGCTCACGTCTCTCTCGCTGAATGATAACAATCTCGACAAGGTGCCCGATGAGTTGGCTACGATTACGGGTCTCGTCATGTTGTCGCTATCTAACAACCACATCTCATCACTCCCAGCCCAGATGTTTTTGGCAATGCCCATGCTCAAATCTATCAACGTAGGCAGAAATCCTCTTGAAAGGCTGCCTCTCACTCTAGGCGGGCTCTCAAAACTCGAGTACCTCGAGTTTGACGCCTCAGACATTCTCGTTTCACCTCCCCGTGACATCACCGTAAAAAGTGTTGTGGCAGTCGTGACGTACCTCAAGCGTGCATGGAACGGACGCAAGAGCGGTAAGCTCGACCTCAGTGGACTCGATCTCACTGACATTCCACTCGAAATTACTTCCTGGGCTCCTTTCATCCCGCCCCCCGAGGTAAAAGAGGTAGCAGACGAAGAGGGTGCAGATGAGGTATTGGCTGTGGAAAAGAAAGTTGGAGGGCTGAGAGTGCCTGGCGACGTGTCTGCTATTGCGGCTGGAGCGTTAGGTGGAGAGGACGAGAATGGAAATGTTTTTGCTGAGCAAGAGGAGGAGGAGGCGGGGCGGGAGGCAGCATATGCTGTTAACGATGAGGCAGGGCGGGAGGAGCAGAAAGAGGAGCAGGCGAAAGCTATGATGGCAGCGCCGGACATGCTGGCGGGAGATCATGCCGAAGTTGATGCTGAACGTTACCATAACCAAGATGATGATGATCGATCGTTCGAGCATGAGGAGGTATGTGTATGTATCTGTTAGTATTTATTTATTAGCACTTCTTGCGTCCTAGATGTGCGTTCATAAAGTTGGATGAGTACACACGCGCGTGCGTGGTGGAACTTTTTTTGAATCCTTAGATGCAGAAACTGATGGTTGTCTTATGGCAGGACATTCCGGCATCGCAGGTCATGCGATATAAAATTCGTGGGGGCGAGGTCGAGGAAGCGGAGGATGAGGAATTGCAGCAAGAAGTGGGTAGCATTGCCTCCTCTGATGAGGAATTCGGAGTAATGCTCGACGACGAAGATGAGGATGAGGGTGTATTCCTGCCGTCAGAGGATTCGATTACCAGTTACAAAACAATTGTTTCGTTGGATCTACGGCAAAATTCGATTGCGAATCTCCGCGATGAGCTCGGGAAAATGCAGAGTTTGTGTAGTGTGCACATTTGCCACAACGATATTAAAGTGTTGCCAGAAGCACTTGCAATGTTGGGCAACCTCAAAATTCTTGTTGCCACACACAATCAGATCAAGGTGCTGCCAGAAGATTTCGGCAAATTAAAAAAATCTCTAAAAATCCTTGACTTGCAGCACAACGAGCTTGACAAGTTTCCCGTGGCGCTCGAACACTTGTTCCAGCTTGAAGAGCTCAATTTCAACAACAACAAAATCGACAAAATTGAAATCGAAAACCAAGGTGCTCTGCCGATGCTCAAGTTCTTGTACATCAACAGCAACGTTCTCACAAAGTTTGACGTGACTGGTAAGGCGTGTTTTGCCAGTTTACGCGTCATAACTGCCGTTAGCAACGATATCACAGATTGGCCCGACTTCACAGATTCCCGGCGCCTGCGGGAAATTCAACTCGCTGACAACTGTGTGCGCAAGATTGGGCCATCGATCGCCAAACTCCGCCTCCTGAAAATGCTCGACATGTCCAACAACCAACTGAATGATCTTCCGGCCGAATTAAGCGAGGCCATTCGGCTTCGCGAGTTAATTCTGTACGGAAATCCGCTCGAGAAAGCGCCACTGTGTGCGCAAGATGCCGACACGACGGCGCTCTTCAAGTTCCTTGCTGCGCTCAATTCTGCCGTTGGTTCCGGCAGGGCTAAGCTTTCAGGACACAATCTTGGAGCCGTTCCTCTGCAGCTGCTTCAAGTCACCACCTTGCGGGAGGTGGATTTGTCCTTCAACGGCCTGACGCTGATTCCGCGCCAGATTAGCCATCTCACGCAGCTCAAAGTGTTGAATGTCAAGGACAACCTTCTGAACAACGTGCCGATCGAACTGAGCCTCTGTCTCGAGCTTCACACTCTGAATATTGACCGGAACAAATTGGTGGACATTGTGCCCAACATCTGTGTGATTTCGCAGCTCGAAGTGCTCACTGCCACAGAAAATGACGTCGTCACCCTCGCCTGTGACATGGCCAACATGGTCTCTCTCGTGATGCTGGATCTGCGTGACAACCCGAACTTGTCGAAAGTCGCAGGGCAACTTTTGCATGAAAATATCTCGCGCCTCATGATCTATCTCCGCACAATTCAGTCTGGACTTATCTATGATAATATCAACCTTTCCCGTCGGGGCCTCTGCGAATTTCCCCTGGAAATCCACCACGGGAATGGCACACTTGGCTCGCTTTGTCTTGCCTACAACGAGATTTCCGTTTTGCCCGGCAGCATCGAGGAATTGAGCCGGCTCACCCACCTCAACATCAGCCACAACCTATTCCAGCAGCTGCCGGACTCGCTTGGGCTCATGACGCAGCTCACGGTACTGATCCTCAACGACAATCAGATCCTCACACTGCCGCCAACCTTTGTCAACTTGTCGGGGCTGAGAGAACTAGCCTTAGAACGCAATCCTCTCGAAACATTCCCCTTCGAGTTTGTCGAAAATTGGACGGGCCTCACCCGTTTGACGATTGACACAGAGCAGCCGATCGTAATGCCGTTGGGTGCAGTGCACACGACGACTGAACTCATGCCTCTCGAAGTGATCTCGCAGGGCATGAGCAAATGTGTAGCCTATCGGCAGCGGCTTCTCTCGTCGCGCGCATCGGGCTCGCTCGACTTGTCTGTGATGCAGCTGTCATTTTTACCCGACTCGGTGCTGCGGATGCCGCTGCTAACCATGCTCAATCTCACCGGTAACTCCCTGCTCATGATTCCTGAGGGCATTACATCGCTGATCTCCATCACCGATCTTGGACTCAACGACAATCGCCTGAGCACGCTGCCGCCGCCCATGGCGGCGCTCACGAAACTCAAAGTGCTCTCCGCGATGGACAACCGACTAGTGTATCTAGCGCCCGACATTGGACGTCTTTCGACGCTCGTAGATCTCAATTTGACTAACAATCAAGAGCTCATGTGCCCTCCGCCTGAAGTGTTCAAGCAAGGTGTGCCCAGCATCCTGTCCTTCCTCAACAAAATCGCGTATGGCAAATCCCACGGCAGTATCGAATTATCAGGGCTCAGCCTTGAGAATCTCCTGCTGCCGTGGGACGACTTGCAATCCAAATTGCAGGTTCTCGTGCTATCACGCAATCAACTGGCAACCATACCCACAGAAGTTGACCAGTGCACCACCCTCACAGCGCTGTGGGTAGACTCGAATCTCCTCACAACTCTGCCCCCGAGTTTCGGGAAACTGTGCGGTCTGAAAAGTCTGGCGCTCGACATGAATCAGCTGGGCGCACTCCCGGCGTGCGTCTGTGACCTCACTGCACTTGAACGCCTCACTCTTGACAACAACGTGCTTCGGTTCCTGCATCCCCGTATGTCCGAGCTCCAGTCGCTCACTCTTCTCTCGGCAGCTAACAACCGCCTTACAATGCTGCCCGCCAGTCTGGCCACCATTTCTTGCTTGCGGAGCTTGACGCTTGCCGGCAATCCGCTTGCACCATTGCCTCCGGCGCTGCGAGACCGGCATGATATCGATATGGATGTGCAAAAGGTATGAGACACCAACCTTTAGAGAGAACCGAAATTCGGGGCGTTTTCGCCTCTTCGCGAAATCAATCAACGTAGCCTGTGCCCAGAGCGACCTGCAACGCATAGAGTATGTTATGTATGGATTGGAGCGGGAAGAAGAGGAGGTAGAGAAAGACCAGCAAGAGAAGGAGATTCGGTTCTTTCATATTATTTAGTTTCGCATGAATGTGAGCATAATAAAGAAATGTTGATTAAATTTTCTGCAAATTGGGCTTTATTTTCTGTCACTGGTCTCACTCTCTCTCGCTCGCTCGCTCTTTCTGTCTGCGTCTCTCACTCTCTCTGTAGCGGTTCCATTGAACAGTGATGGACATAGACACGTCAAGAGAAATGTGGCAAGCCAGAGAGACACAAAAGTAAACGTGACACCTTAATCCCAAAATTCCACAAACCTTACCTCGTCACCGCGCAAACCCTCTTAGTTGAATGATTGCGTGAGCGAGAGAAAAATGCTCTTTCCAAAGGTTCGGTTTAACAAAAGGGCCTTAACAAAGCTCACTCATTTGTGACAAGGTCAGGCTAGCGGCGCAGATCTTGTCCATGACGCTGTATCGCTCCTAGCGAGATACCCTGTCTGAGGCTGCGGTCTCATCAAGAACAGTGGTCACGTTCGTGACATGGTTGATTTCTAGAACAGAATTTTCTAGTTCGGAACTTGTTCTAGAAATCAACCATGTCACGAACGTGACCACAGAACTTGATGAGACCGCAGCCTCAGATAGGGTATCTCGCTCTCCTCTCTCCGTGTACGTGTCTGCATCTGCGGCTGCGTCAGCATCTGCGTCTGCATGCGTGTGTCTGTTTCGCGGTCTCTTTCAATGCATACATGTACACAATCAGAAACTTAATCTTGCGTTGTATTCGTCAAGGAAGTTTCAACCGCCTGGGTCAGGCGTCTAGACAGTAGCTCACGAGCTAATGTTGACACACTAGCTCTCGAGCTAGGCGCAACCAATATCTCGCGCTCTCTCTCAATGCATACAGGTGCAAGAATGGAAACTTAATCTTGCATAATAATCAGTAAGAAAGGTCCAAATGCCTGAGGCTGGGACAGGCGGCTAAATACTAGCTCGCGAGCTGCACATGAGAGCAATACCCTAGCTCGCGAGCTGCACATGGGAGCAACACACTAGATCGCGAGCTCGTGTCTAGACACTCCGAGGCTCACAAGTGTCGATAGCGAGCTACACGCAAGCTAGTAACGCGACCTGGTGTTCACACTAGCTAGCGAGCTAGAATCTACTTTCAAATCCTTAAGTGGATTACAGACCCGATGAAGAGGGATAAAATAAACGATTCATTTGGGGCGCGCACCGCGCAATATCATGTTTCCTTCGTGCCCATACGAGATTCTGTTTTTTTTCATCCGTCCATCCGGTGACCACCGCATCAGACAGCCCGACAGCTTGGCGCGGCACTTGCCATTTGCACTCAACAGATTGTGTCGCTGCTCCGGGTCACCGGCACGAAATCACCCCGCTGATGTGATCTCGGCAACAATATGCAACAAAATGCCACCATATGCCGACAATGTCGACAGTATGTCCATAGCAAGAGCTATTTGCTGCCGACAATGTCTATCCGCACGAAACGCTCCTTGGAATCCAGCGGGTGTCAAACCCATCCACTGGAAACCAACGGATATCCACCCCGGCTCACTCAATAGTGGTACAAATCGGAAAGTATGTTAGTCCTCACTTAATGGTGTACACAAGGGTGTACATGGGGTCGACATCCTACCACCACGAAGCTTCTTGGGCTGAGGAATGTCGAAAATATGTCTATATCAATAACTAAGTCTCTGCATGTGCTGCTACATGCAGACAATGTCGACAATATGTCTCCAGCGAGAGCTAGTCGCTGCATTGGTTCACGAATCCGGATATGAGACTCGTTGGCGGAAAGAGCACTCTCTTATACGGCTCTTTTGCGGAAAGAACACTTTATTATACGACATTGTCGGCATATAGCAACAATTTGTCTATAGCAAGAGCGAGTCACTGCGTTGGGTCACGCATCCGGATAGAAACTCTTTTGCAGAAAGGGCACGTTCTTATACGGCTTTTTTGCAAACCGACAACAATGTGTATAGGCTATAGCGAGCTAGTCGCTGCTCTGGGTTACAAACCCGTCGCTGCTCTGTGTCACAAACCCGTCGCTGCTCTGGGTTACGAACCCAACACTCTGATGAACACTTTGCAAATCGAAATGGTACTTCCCCCCCCCCTTCATGGCCACTTGCGGCGAGATTAGACTTCGCGTCCTTAAAAATTGGAAGCCAACCCCCCCACACACAATCCCTCTGCCAGTGCCCCCCTTCCCCCCTCCAGGAGTTGAAGGATAGAGAGACGGAGGGACAGAGAGACTTCTTATGATGTCTTGTGCTTCATCGATACGACTGCACAGGCAGACACACACAGAGACACAGACGCATACACGGTTATGGGTTTGTCATGAGTCTATGGAATATGCGAGGGAGAGAGACTTCGCATGATGTCTTGCGCTCCATCTATATGCCTGCACACACAGACACACACAGACACACACACAGACACAAACACATTCAAGTTTATGGGGTTGTCATGTGTCTATGGAATATGCGAAGGGGGGGGACAGAGACTGGTCTTGCGCTTCATCCACATACGCCTACAGACACACACACACACACACACACACACACTCACACTCACACACACGTACATAACACATTTACACACGCATAGACACACACGCACATGGGGACAAAACTTGTATACGTGATTACATATAGTAGGCGTGACGTTACATGAGGCCTTGCGCTTTATTTTTACGCTTCGTTCATGTTCGTACATAGGTCTTTTTGTCATACTATAAAAGAATATGAATGAAGCGCCAAAATGCAGCGCAAGGCCTCCTCGAATGATACGCCTGCTATGTGTATACAAGTTTTGTGCCCATGTGCGTGTGTGTCTATCATATAGTAGGCGTGACATTCCATGCGGCCTTGCGCTTTATTTGTATGAATGAGGCGCCTCATTCATAGTCTTCCATAGATCTTTTTTCCATAAAAAAGGACTTAAGTCCTCGAATATAGGTCCTTTGTCATATATGGACTCTTTTTTTCATGAAAAATGGAAAAAAAAAAGGAGGACTTAAGTCCTCGAATATAGGTCGCTTGTCCTATATGTAGAGCTCTTCTCAATGTGTAGGGTTTTATGTGCGGTACAAAAAGACCTACATATGGGGTGGCTTCGATTAGTAGGCTCCTTAAAAACATAGGTCGCTTATGCAAAAGAGCTCTGTAAAAGAGACTATATTCTGCAAAAAAAAGACCTTTCATTTTAAGGAGCCTTCTAATCGTAGCCACCTCATAAGAGACATTGCATGAGCGCAACACCTCATGCGTGCACCAGACCTTAGCGCAAAACCTCGTGCAAGCGCAAGGTCTTTCTATATCTGTAGAAACATGGATGAGGTGACCCTTTAGTCGAAGCATCTGTCTATGTCTGACGAAACATGGATGAAGCGCAAGACCGCATGCAGTCAAGTGCAGTCTTTTCATGTCTGTAGAATCATGTCTGTAGTAGAAATATCCCCCCCGGGGGAGTATCTTTATTGAGTGGTTCCCTGATCAAGAGCCGTGTGTACGAGATTTCACGACGAGATGCGAATATTTCACGACGAGATGCGACCGTCGCATCTCGTCGTGAAATCTCTTATACACGGCTCTTGATCAGGGAACATAGTAAACAGAAAACCCCCCCCGGGGGGGGCGGTTTCTTGCGGTCAAAGTCGTGCGCTTCACTGCATGACTGCTTGCGCTTCATCCAAGTTAAGTTGAGTCGCTTCGACTTAAGGGTCTAGGGTTTGGTCGAGTACTAGTGTGTTTAGTATGTACTCATAGACTATATAAGAAACATTGCATGAGGGCTTGCGCATCATCCACGACACACCATTCTTCAGACATACACAGACGAAGAGACACACCATTCTTCAGACATACACAGACGAAGAGACACACCATTCTTCAGACATACACAGACGAAGA
>Ga0209390_10006946_pt1 | contig 14778 bp, 22 predicted proteins | sample BON01_FD_187212 | JGI IMG/M metagenome (GOLD analysis project Ga0209390, IMG submission 187212) | Freshwater microbial communities from Lake Bonney liftoff mats and glacier meltwater in Antarctica - BON-01 (SPAdes) (version 2) | ecosystem: Environmental > Aquatic > Freshwater > Ice > Glacier... | reverse complement strand
GGGGGGGGGGGGGGGGGGGGGGGGGGGGGGGGGGGGGGGGGGGGGGGGGGGGGGGGGGGGGGGGGGGGGGGGGAAGAGGAAGAGAAGGAAAGGAGTTAAAATAAGACATTACTAGCAGAGAATAGGACGTGAACATACTTTCTCCTCTCTTGGAGTCAAGCAGAAGGAGAGACACGAGCACTCATAACCTCTCCCCCCACCACTCCTCTCCCTCCCTCCCGCTTCAAATCACCTACCTTCCTACTATTCGCATCGGCAATCTCCAGAAACTTGCCCACCAGTCCACTAGGCAACACCATCCTCCTCAGCATCCCCCTCTTATTGAACCAACTCTCCTGCCCCGGAACCGCAAACGGAGAGACCACCTCCTCCTCCTCCACCTCCTCCTTCTTCTTCTTCGCCCCCACAGGCGAGGGAAGAGAAGGGTAATACCGTCGTACTCTCGAGGCATGGTCATCTGCCTCTGCCAAACGCAAGGATTTAAACGCTGTTTCTAGCTCGGTGGGGCTCAAGCCGCTATTCACACTGACGGAGTCCAGGGGAGGAAGAGGAGGACCATCATCCAAAAACAAAGGAGGGGCCGAGGGGTCTAGCATCGTGCTACTCGTCATACCTGCGGAAAGAGGGGAATGTAGCTCATCCTCGAGCATTTGTCCATCCTCCTCTCCCTCCCCTCCTCCTCCGCCTAGTGGACTGAGCAACCGCGTGCTGGACGGGGCATCCCACCCCCTCAAATCCCGAAGACGCCTCTCCAACTCCTCTTCCTTAGAAGGAGCAGCAGGAGCAGCAGCAGGAGTAGGAGCAGCAGGACGAAAAGAAGGAGCGACGACTCGATAATGGTGTGTGGAAATTTCGGCAGTAATCGCGCTATTCACCTCTTCAAGTGCTTTGAGAGCCTGTCGACGTTCCCCCACCAGCCAGTTTTTATCACGGCCAAAGGTGGCTTCTTTATAGGCGATATGCTCGGGGATACAGTCGAGGGCGAGGCGGAGGAAGCGCTTGTAGAAGATGTAGGCCTGTGGGGAGGGGAGTGGGGGGGGTGGGAGGACAGAGGGAGGGAGGGAGGGGAGTGTGGTGAGCGTGTGTAGGGTTGGGTGGAAGGATGGGGGGGGGCGGAGGAAGCGATCGCCAAGCCTCTGTCTGACAGTGTTCCCTGCTTGTCTTCATCCAGCTCCAACTATCCCTGTCCTATGCTCCACGTTAGCAGCGGACGTCCCTCCCATCCCTCCCTCCTTTCCCAAAAAAGACAAGCGCGACGTACCCGATCAATGTCGTGCGACTCCCGAAATTGCTGCGCCTGCGCCAAAACCTGCTTGCTCATTCCGTAGTAGACGCTGAGGCGAGTGCTGTCCCGAAGCTTGGGGACCTCCACATACCTATAGGGAGAGAGAGGGTGGGTTGGTTAGGCTCGAGGGAGGGGGGAGGAAGGCCTCCCCTACGACTCGCTGCTGCAGGCGCTGCTTCCCTTTCCACATTACCTGTCGAGCTCCTTCAAATGGCGCTTGGACAGCTCCTCCACCACGGACCCGGTTGGTGACGTCGAGGGCATGGTGCTGTGGGGTGGGGGTGGAAAGGGAGGGAGTGTGAGTGGTGTTGTTGGTGTTGTCTTCGTGAGGAGTCGTGCAGGCGGCATCATCAGCAGCAACCATCTTTGCCTCTGCCTAAGACTCGCATTACCGCTGCCTACCCCTAATCTACACACACAGGGAACAAGCCTCAATCCTTTCTCTACTCATTGACAAGACGGTGACCGCTCTGGGAAGCTGCGCGTTGGTATTTGTTTGGCCACAAGAAATTCAACCTCCCCACCCCCCCTCCCTCCCCCTTCACACGACACAGGCACTCCACAACCCAAGCAAAGCAAGACCACCAGCTAGCGACTCCATCACGTCCTTCTCCGCATCGTCCTCCTCTTCTACATGTTGGCCCGCGCCTCGGCCGCCCTCGCGAGACACAGTACAAGACCCCAGCAGACGACTGCTCCTCTCCTCCGTCATCTCAGCAGCAGCAGCAGCAGCAGCAGCAGCAGCAGCAGCAGCACCACTACCACCACCATGAGCAGCATAAGCAACGGTGGGCCAGTCCGACAATCCATCCAGGACAAACTTCAGGCCGCCTTGGCCCCGGCACACTTGCAGGTCATCAACGAAAGCAGCAGCCATAATGTACCCAAGGGCTCGGAGACTCATTTCAAAGTGGTGGCGGTCTCGGCCCTGTTCGAGGGCAAGGCATTGCTGGCCCGGCATCGATTGATCAATAGGATACTGAGCGAGGAGTTAGACACGGGAGTGCATGCGCTTTCGATCGTGGCCAAGACGATGACGGAGTGGGAGAAGGTGCAAGGCGCTGTGCCTGCCTCGCCGGCGTGCATGGGGGGAAGCAAGAAATGAATGAATGGAAAATTGATGAGATTGGAAAGGAAATGAATACCAAATGGGGAGCGAATGGAAGCGAAACCAATCAATATGCATCGTCTCGTTCGTTTTCTCCTCTCTCTTCGCTCTCGCTTTCTCTTCTTCTCACACCTCCACCTCCACGCCAGTCGTCGTCGTCGTCGTCGTCGTCGTTTGGCTTGCCATCTCAGCTAGACGCGCCCGCTGTGATTTCCTCTCTCTATCACCCCTCCCCTCCTCCCTCCCTTCCTCCCTCCCTCCTCCTCTTGTTCTTTCCTGCCCACAAATCAAAAAGCCAGACACGCGCGTCATGTTCGCCGCGAGAGGCAGTGGGGTCTTTGCAGAAAAGGAGAAAAAGAAGAAGGAGGAGGAAGAGAAGGCCAATATAGATGGATGATGAGGACAACCACACAAAAATGCACACACTCAGTAGTAATAAAGTAAAGAGTGTGTTGTTCTATTAAATAGGATAGTAAATAATGTTGATCGAAATAAGCAGGCAAAATAACAGGAAGGGACACACATATACACACATATATATCTTCTCCCCTCCTGTCTGCTCCTGTTCCTCCTTCTTCTCCTTCCCTCCATTTCCAATATTTTCTCCCCTCACGCACACGCACACAAAAATTGTTGGTTTTGGCCTAGTGGCAGGAATCAAATTTGCAGCCCCTGTAGCGGTAGTAGCAGCAGCAAGCACTAGGCTTGCCTCTCCTGCAACAGGCTACAAACGCGCCCCTCCCTCCCCTTCTCCCTCCACAATTATTTATTTATTTCAAAATACGCACGCACACACGTCGATATGTTATGTGTGGGTGGTTTCTCCCTCCCTCCCTCCCTCCCTCCCTCCCTCCTCCTATACACAAAAATCCACACGTCTCCCTACTGCTACTCTTACTCCTCCTCCTCCGCCATCCTTCTCTTCCCCCTCCCCACAGGAGGCGAGGACCTTCCTGCCCCCGTGGCATGTACACGCACCCCCTTCCCTCCCTCCGCGCCATTCCCCACCTCCAGTTGCTTCTCCTGCTGCAGGGGGTGATGCGGCTGCTGCAGCTGCGACTGCCTTCGCACAGTCTCCTCTCCATACACCTCCTCCTCCTCCTCCCCCCCCTCCTCCTCCTCCTCCTCCGTTCCTATCCTACTGCCGCTGCTGCCTTCATTCGGCATCTCCGACACAACAGCAGCAAGAAGAGCAGGAGCAGCAGCAGCAGCAGCAGCAGCAGTAGCAGCAGTGGCTTCATACCTAGCCAGTAGTCTCGTGACCAACTCAATCCCCGACGGACCCATAAAGAGATTCATATGCCCATACTCCGGCAAACATAAATCATCCGCCCTCCCCAACCGCGTAGGACTCCAAGCTTGCCGCCAGTTATGAATGACAATCTGATCCCTCACGGCATACACACACTGGACGGGCGTCGCAACACGAGAGAGATACTCTAAAGTCTCCTCCAAAAAAACGGAGCTCGGCTGCATCTGCCACAAAGAAGGAATCTGCATAAACAAGGCCAGATAAATCGTCCCTGCCAAGAGGCTAAGCCAAAAGGACAGGGCAATAACCAAGGCAAACGTGACCAAATACCCGAGATAAATGACATGCGTGCCCCGATAAGGCGTCCCCATAGTGATCAACCGCCGAATCCGCGTCTCCCCCTTCATCATACTCCGCACACTTATCAATCCCCCCATTGAATGCGCCACCACATACACATCCTCCAAGCCATGCAAATCCAAAAACTTGCTCAACAAGCTCGCCTTTCGATCAATGCACCCAAGCTGCGACCCTAAAGGCACAGGATAAACAGGGTAACCCTTCGCCGCCAATCGCTCTGCCATCTTCCGAAAGCTCCGCGTCCGACCACACCACCCCGGCACAAGGAGCACGGGTCGCTTGCTGCCTTGTGGCTTGGGCGGAAGCACCTGATCGTAGGCTGCGCAGATGATGGCGTCCAACACGTACGAGGCCAGGAAAATTCGCTCGCGCCACCGTTGCTGCACGCCCACCTTGACCCCCATGGGCGTGAGTTTCCCCCCGTCGTCCTCCAGCTCCGCCTGCCGCAACCTATCTTGATGTGCCTCCTCTTCCTTGGCCGCCCGTTCGCCTTCTTGCTGCTCGGCCTGCGCATGCTGCTCCTTTTCCATTCGTCCTGCTGCCGAGGCCCCTGTGCGCGCCATCGATCGAGGTGTCCCTCCTATCCGCCCTGACGCTGTCCGCCACAAGGTAAAACGACCGCTCCGCCGCACCCCTGCCGCCACGGCTGCCTCCTCGGCCCGGACCAGATTTGGTGGCGGGCTGCACAAAAAGGGCGCCATGCTTTGGTGCTGCGTTTGTGTAGTCGCTTTGCTGCTGGAGCCCCTTGCTCACCCTCGCAACCCTAGGTCCCCAAACAACAGTGCCCTGGCTGGCTGACAAAGCCCCCAGGTGCCGCTCTGTGAAAAGGTGTGTGAGGATAGAATGAGCAAAGAGGAATGAGGCAATAGAATAAAACCGCGTGTGCGCATATACGTGGTCCGACCCCGTCCTCTTCCCTTGCAAAGGGGGCGCTGTTGCTTGCGTGTGTGACCGTGGACTTCATCCCCCCCCAAAAAGGCTTGCGGGGGCCCAGGGCAAGAAAATACGGAACTGTATCATGCGCATCGTCTGCGCCTCGTGCCGGGATTCCTGGTGCTCCTGGAAGCGTGTACCCGATGCGGCAAGCCAAGGCCGTGCACGACGCACGACATCCCTGCAGGCTCTCCTCGCCTGCGAGCGAGGCCGTTGTTGTCGTCGTTGAGAAAAAGCAAAGCGCAAGTGGTGGCTGGAGTGAAAATCGCACTTGCCCTCTTCGAGAGTCACAGGGTATTGATGAATGCATGGACTCGAGTGTGTGTGGTGTGCTGTGTGGGGTTCCCTGACAACACCCAAGCCAAAAGCGGGGACGGTTAAGGTCAACACGTCAACTTCTTCGGCGAGGGTGGCCCATGTGTGCCTCGGCATTCGATCCGATCCTTCACCATATACCACCAAACGCAACATAGTCTTTTGTTTTTGAGTGCTCTTCATTTGTGTTTAATTCTTTGAGCCGTTTAAATCAATTTTCAATATGCAATTGATATTTGCAAGCAGGCAAAATAGGGGGGCGCCGCACTCAGTCATCCTAATACACATTCACGTTCCTGTACACTACTGTATTCTACACGCCGCCCAGCTCACCGCACAGACTGTGAGGGTTGCCAAGGCATGTACAGCACGACCCCCTGCCAGTAATGGTGGCACGCTTCGTAGTTCATCTGATGATGGTGGCCCGTGGCCATTGACTAAGTTCGCGCCACGCACAGGAAATGCTTGCCATGCACCCGCAGGACTGCGGCTGCTGCTGCTGCTTCCGCTTGTCCAGCTTTCGTCCTCGTCCTCGTCCTCCTCTTCTTCGTTCATTGCCACCCATCGTACCCCCCTAGACTGGGCAAAAAAATGCGTGACGGGCGTGCGTGCCAAGCGCGTCTTGTTAGTGCTTCTGCTGCTGCTGCTCGTCTCTCCTCCTTCCTCCCCATCCTTCCCGTCCGCATCAAACAAATCCGTGCGCAACACAGGCATAGACTTGAGCTGAACGGGATTGTACGACCGCAGCATCACCGACAAAGGGACTTGTGCTAGAAACGCCAGCTCGGAATGTAGTTCTGACGTTGCCGCGCGGTCAGCGAGCTTGTAGACATACTCACACGAGGCGTCCGTGAATCGATCGACTAAGGCCACACCGAGCTTCAGGTCGTTTTGGTGCGCAAACGAATTTTCGCCTCGGCCACTGCTGCCTATGGCGAGGACGCCCGGCGTGCGGAATTGCTGGAAGAGCGTGCCGCCTTGGCAGGTGTCGACGATGAAGAACAAATCCTGGAAGCGCCCCGCGGCGTGCATGTCTTCGAGGGTGTGGGCCTGAGCGGAAGTGAGGAGAAAACGAGAGAGATAATTGATGAGGACTTAGAGATGATATGGGAAGAATGTCTGAAAGAGATAAAGCATGGAGATTACTGATTTGCAAACATGTGCGGACACATCCTGCCTCTCCCCTCCCTCCCTCAGATAGCAACCCACCAAGTCATCGCTGCTGATCTCCTCGTGATTATGAAACTTGAGAAATTCATCCCCGCCGTGGCCCGTCATGTACAAGAGCACGCGGCTGCTGTTGGTGCTCAGTAGACGCTTGGAAAGGGGCCATCCTGTGGGGTGCCGCCCCGTCAAGACGCGAACAAAATTCTCGACCGTCACTTCGTCGCCCTTGTAGTCCACCTCCATGCCGTCTGCGCACAAATCGGTGGCGTGCGTTGAGGCGTGGTACACCTTGCCTATATGGGAGAACGAGAAGTGGGTGGGGGAATGTGGAGATGGAGGGTAAGACGATGACAGTAAATCAAAAGAGGAGAGAGCAGCCAGAGCATAAGCAATCTCACGGACCTGGCTGGGCGTTCCGGGCGTTGCAAGGCATGTCGTCCGCCAGCATCAGCACGATTTGACTGTCGGGTACCCCCAAGCGCTTGACCAAGCGGTAGAAGGAGAGGGCATTGGCCACATGCCGGTAATTGAACCAGAAGCGGGACGTGCATGCCTGCAGGAGGGGGAGGGAAAGAGGAGGCTAAGAACGATGCCCACCGAGGCCGTAAGCGCTGCCAATGGGCTACTAAAACGTACCAGCACGACCCAAGTGTCCCCGTTATCCTCGTTATTGCTGCTGGTCGTCAGGGCAAGGCTCAGGAGGCAGAGGCAAAGGCAGAGCAGCAGCAGGAAGGAGGGCTGGGGCATCGCTGCGCGGGATTTGGTGAGCGACCGTGTCGACCGCCCCGGGAACAGGCAAGCAGCCGCGTCTTGGCTCGATGTAGGAGCTGTCTGTGTGTAGGTAGGAAGGCATGGGGTCGTTGGCATCGTACCAAAAGCGCTTGTGCGAATGTGCTGATCGTCGTCAAGCAAGACGGCCTGTTGGTCCGGGTAGGCAGGCAAATCGAGTTGAAGGCAACGACGACGACGAAGCAAAGAAAAAAAGCCCGCCACACACACACAAGGTTCAGGGACGCGATAAATAGCTCTTTTCCGCCCTTCTTATAAACGACAACACTTTCTTTTTAAGTCAAGTAAAGTCGGCTAGTACTAGTAATCGATACTTTGAATAATGCTTTTGGTGCTTTCAATAATAAATAAGACGCCTCCCCCGCGCTCGCAATTCCCCACACACGCCCCCTTCATTTACTTGCTTACTTTGGCTATCTTACAAAAGTTTCCCCATGCTCATGTCTTGTCCATTTCAACATCCTCGAAAAGCTCAATCTCATAGACAAAGTCCTGCTGCAGGAGCCACACCAGCTGCGCCAGGCGTTCCACCTGCCCGTCCTAGACGTAATAGGCAAAAATTGTGTGTGATGGACAGCAGAGAAGAAAAATTCCTGTATTATTCTGTCTAGTAGCCAACATTTAACATATTCTATTGCCCTCTTCCACCATGCCCCTACCCCCATCTCACCCGGTCAAGCCTTCCAAGAGGGCCTGCAAACTTTTGCCCGCCCCAAAAGAGCCCAGCACACGGAAAAACGAGTGGGTCGGGAAACGCTGCTCGAACGCCATGACCTGCAAGGAATGCGCCCGCATCGGCTCCATGGGCTTGAGCTTTTGTTGAGAAAGAAAGTTTGAAAAGTAAGAGAGGAGAGAGAGAATGAATGTGAGGATCGGTGGATGGATAAGCTCGTAGCTCGAGGGTCGTGGTGGAGGGGGGTTACGGCGTCTGCGAGGAGGAGTACGACGACGACGCGGAAATGAGAAAGAGGGGAAAGAGGATGGAGGATGAGAAGCGTGAATGAACGGGAGCAAGATTGATTCCCCAAAAAAAAATTATTAGAATGTGCATGCATATTGAGTGATGGTTGTTGCTGATGCCTTCTTTGTTGTTCTTTCTTTCTTTCTCTCTTCCTTTCTCGCTTCTGTTCTGTTCTTTTATTCCTTTTATTTTCTCTTTGCTCCTGCAATACTGCTGCAAGAATGTCCCTCCCTCTACCTAAAGCTAACTGAACAATCACCCAACAGCAACTAACCATGCTGCTCTATCTCTCTGTCTTTACCTTTTCCTAAGCCGACTTTTCGTTTCGACTGTTCCCCTCCTCCTTTATGAGCGTGTCCAACGCTCACTTTAATCCCTCTTCTTCCTCCTCCTCCAACCCCCCCTCCTCCTCCTCTTCCTTCGCTTCCTGCTTCAGTCACTGCCATCTACGCAAGCAAGCAACGACAACCTCTCCTCCCTCCCTCCCTCCCTCCATCCTTCCCTCTTACTTGCTCTTACTCGGCAACACCGCCAAAATCTTGCCAATCGCAATCGTCTTCCCCTCATCCCTCAAGGTCAATCGTCCCAACTGAGGCACGTCCTTAAACGCCTCACAACATACCTCCCTCGCCGTGCGCATCCGACACGTAATCACATTCCCTTGCCTGGCAAACCTAGGCCTCTTCTTCACCTCCCCCGTTTTCCGATCCTCGATCGTCAGCAAATCGACGACCGTCACCTCCTCCTCCGCCGTATGCAGATGGGCCACACAGTTATACCCGGGCGAGAAAATAGGTCGATGCTCCAGCAAATCCACCAAGGCCAACTGACACTCAAACCTCGTCGCAGCATGACAAGGCTTCCCCGCCGTGCACAACACGAACCCCTTCTGAATGTCCTCCAACCCCGCCCCCCCCAACTTAACCTTGACGTTCTCCCCTGGCTTCGCCGAGCGGACCGGCAAGTCATTAATCAAAATCGCCTGCACTTCATACAAGTTCTTCGTCGGCATCACCATCACCTTCTGCCCCACCTTTACACTCCCACTCTCCACCTTCCCAAGGGAAATCGTCCCTCGGTCATGATACCGATCCAAAACAGGAATCCTCAACGGAGCGCTCGGCTCCCTCCCCTCAATATGCAAAGCATCCAAACACGAAATCAATGTCGGCTCCGCCGTGTTGTGCTCCGCTGTCTTATACAACCCTTCCCACCAGGGACACGTAGAAGCCGCCACTGGCTTTTGCAAGTTATCACCCATCAAACCCGAAACAGGGATAAATTTCACGTCCTTCTTCGGGGCATACCCACAGGATTTCAAGAAGGGCTTGAGCTTACTCACGCATTCATCAAACCTGTCCTTCGACCACTTCACCGTCGGGTCGTCCATCTTGTTAATAACCACCACAAGATACCGCACCCCCAACGTCTTCGCCAGCAAAGCATGCTCCCTCGTCTGCCCCCCCCTCTCAAAGCCCGTCTCAAACTCCCCCCTCCGCGCACTGATGACCAAAACCCCCACATCTGCTTGCACGGCGCCCGCAATCATATTCGGCACATAATTCTTATGCCCCGGAGCATCCATAATCGTATACCTCTTCGTCTCCGTCTCAAAATGCGCCCGACCCACCTCCACCGTCTTCCCCTTCGCCCGCTCCTCCTCGTTCGTATCCATGATGAACGCCAAAAACCAACTTTCGCGGTTGAGTTGCTTCGCTTCCTTCTCGAACCTTTCGATGGTCCTTTTGTCTACTTGTCCGGTGAGATACAACAGCTGCCCTGACATTGTGCTCTTTCCCGCGTCGACATGACCAATAAACACCAAATTCAAATGCTCCCGTGGATCCTCATCCTGCAACTCCACCATCCCAGCCGCCCCTCCATCCTCCTCCGCCGCTGCTGCCATCGGACTTGACCCTGCCGGCGTCTTGCTGCTGCTGCTGCTGCTGCTGCTGCTGCTGCTCGCCGCTGCAGCCGCCGTGGCGATCGGCGTAGGGGGCTCCACCTTCTTGCTCGGCTCCTCCGTGTCCATTGCAGCAGCCGTGCTGCCTCGTCCGCCTCCTTCGAGCAACGCCCGGATCTCCGGGTATTGCATCAATGAGTCGGGGTCCTCCAACATCTTCTCCGTCTTCTCCCTATCCCCACCAGCCATCTTGAACACCGCCTGCCACAACGGATCATTCTCATCGTCCCCCTCCTCGTCCTCCTCCATAGCACTGTTGCTGCTCACAGGGAGCTCCGCAATCGAAGCCGAGGCCATCTGCGCCGTCACTTCCTCCGTCGATGCCCCTCCCCCTCCCCCACCACCGCCCGGCGTGAAGGAGCGAGCACCAGGGTTGAATACAAAGGGCTTGGCTCCGACGTTGAGCTTGGGCGCGCCCGCCCCTTGTTGGTCTTCCCAGCTATCACCCATTTCTGTTGATACTGATGGTTAGGGAGGGCTGGCTGTGTGGTTGTTGCTGCTGTTGCGGCGGCTGGTGGCGTGAAATGCAAAGAAGGAAGGAAAGGAGGAGGCGAGGCCGTTGCGTCGGTTGCTGCAGAGGGCAAGTCGAGGCGGAGGCAGCACCCACGAGAGCTCTGCGTGTGGGACGAGGTGGGGAGGAGGTGTGTGAGGTGTATGCGTGTCTGAGTTGCTCAAGCAAGGGTGGCAAAGGCCATGTGACAGCATGGAAGAACACAGACCACACGTCGTCACGGAAGGAGGAGCATGATGATGATGATGATGATGATGGCTGCTTTGAATGGAGACACCAAACACCAAACAAAACACATAAACAGCTGACAGGCATGTTTTTACGCATCACATCTTCTACGTTAGTGCGCCATGGGAGTGGTGATGAGCGTGTGCATGTGGTTTGGGCACTGCTTTCGAAGGCACAAGGCCGTCGAAGGCGAGGCCTTCCGCGCGATGGCGAAGGCTCATTCAAGTGACTTGGCAAGGACTTGTGTCGCTTGTATACAAATCTGATGCCAGCAATTAATAGCGGACCCCCAGCACGACGCAGGGGACAAGGAGGGCATGTTTGCCTACTGCTTCCTGCGGCGGTGGCTTCTCTTTGGCTGTGATCTAGGCCTTCAAACCCCCAGGATGATGCCCTCCTCCTTCTTTGCTTGTTGTTGACTCACCTGACTTACATAACAACACCCAACACACAAAACACAGGCCTTGCTTGAGATAGACGGCACCACGAGAAGATGCAGTAGGCCATCAAAGTCCAACCCAACGTGATGCGTAGGGAGGCACCGCGTGGCGACATGCCAACAAGGAATGGGGGCGGCCCCGGACCTCGGCTGCCTTCACCCCTTCCGCCTCCACGGCACATCCCTTCCATGACCTCTCCGGTGCACGCCCCGTCTCCCAACCCACCACCCTTGCCACCCACGGACATCTCGGCGTCCCGGCAGCTCATGGCCATGCTGAACTTGGGCGGCAGTGGGAGCGGGGGAAAGGGCGGGGGAGGCCTCTTCTTTGGCGGAGGAGGAGAGAACAAGGTCCCCTCCTCGCCTTCCCCTCCCCTGCCCCCACACCTCCGATCACAGCAGGAGCAGAAAGAGGAGCAGCAGCAGCAGCAGCAGCAGCAGCGTACTGGCAAGCTACGTTACGAGATCGTCGAGCTTGAAGTCATTGCTCGTTCGCAAGCTTATCCTCCTGAACGTCCTCTGGGCTTGCCTCCCCTCGTCATCTTCTCACGTAACCTCCCCACCATTCCCAACGTTGCTGACCATCCCACCCGTCGCGAGTCCTCCCTCCGTCCACCTCCACCTTCCTCCCAACCCCAGCGGCATCCGTCACCGCAAGTCCAGCAGCAGCAGCAGCAGCAGCAGCAGCAGCAGCCGGCGGGAGCAGCAGCAGCAGCAGCAGCAGTGCCTGCAGTTAAAAAGGGTCCGGTGGATTTTGCGACATTGGGGCAGGAGATGGGAATTGAGCGATTGAGAGGGTATAGGGAGGAGGAGGAGCAGCGACCGGCGCGGATGACGTTCCAACAGCGGGAGCAGCAGCAGCGGGGGAGAGGTGGAGATAGGGAGAGAGGGGAGAGAGGGAGGATGGATCGAAATGGTGACCGTGGTGATGATAGAAGAGGAGGAGGAAGGAATAATTGGGACAGGGATCGAGATAGAGACACTTTTGGTGGCGATGGTGGTGGGTATGGAGGAGGAGGGTACGACCGAGGTGATCGTCGGGGAGGGAGACCACCACCTCGTCAGCAGCAGCAACAGCAGCAGAGTGAGGATGACCTGTGGGAGAACCCGACGGAGGATTATTGGCAAATGCCTAGTGCGGGTGGTCTGGGGGCGAGTAAATTGAAGGGGGTGAGTAAGGGGGGGTTGGATGAGGCTTTCGTGCCTGATGAGGGGTTAGCTGCACGCTTTGAGGCGGAGAGGATTAAGTATCTAAAAGAGCAGGGGATTGTGGCCCCACCTCGCAAAGCGGTGGAGAAGAAGAAGAAGGAGGAGGTAGAGGACGAGGAGGAGGAGGTACCGGAGTGGGGGGATGAGCCGTTGCCTTCTAGAGGAGGAGCAGCTGTAGTGGCGAGTCCTCCAGGGTTGTCAAGGCAAAGGCAGCAGCAGCAGCAGCAGTCGCAGCAGAAGGTTGCACCACCACCACTGATACAACAAGCCAAGCCGATGCAAGACTTAGAGATCGACATTGACAGTCTTTTTGGCAGACCCGCCAACAGCAGCAGCAGCAGCAACAACAACAAAACCAGCAAAGCTCCTTTCTCCCTCCTCCCCTCCCCCTCCTCCTCCTCTTCCTCTTCTTCTGCCTTACCGGTCGCTGCGGGTGTGGGGGGAGCGTTTCAAAGTGGGTTGTTTTCCTTTGCTGCTCCTGGCGCTGCTGGGCTCTCTACTATTGACCTATACAGAGAACTCGCTGCCTCTTCCTCCGTCCCTCCTTCTTCTGGGGTAGCAGGCCTCCCCACCACCACCATCACCATCAGCAGCAGCACAACCACAACTACCACTACTACTGCTGCTGCTACTGCTGCTACTGGCGGCGGTGCGCGTGGCTTTATCTCCTCCTCCACCTGGGCACCGCCTCCTGCTTTCAATAAACCCTCCCCGTGGGCTCCTCCCATCGTCCCCGCCAAAGCACCACAACCACCACCCCCCCAACAGCAGCAGCAGCAGCAACAGCCACAGCAACCTAATAAAGCAGCTTCTCCTCCTCCTCCATCACCACCACCACCTGCTCCTCGCGCCCTTCCTCCCCCCATCCCTCCCTCCACCCCTCCCGTTCCCAGACGAGACCCCATGCTCCCCCTGCCCATGGCCCTCCCACAAATGCGTCCGCAGCAGCAGCAGCAGCAGCAGCAGCAAGGTCGCCCTTCTCCCCCTCCAGGGAACAATATCATGAGCTCGATGCTTTTTAAACCCAACAGGGCCACCACTCCACCGCAGCAGCAGCAGCAGCAGCAGCAGCAGCAACAACAGCAACAGCAGCCGCCTCACGTCCGTCCTCCTCCACCCCCTCCTCCTTCTGGTCCTCTTCCCTCCCCTCAGCAGCAGATGCTGCAGCAACAGCAACAACGACAATATCAGCAGCAGCAGCACCTGCAGCAGCAGCAGCACCTGCACCATCAGCACCTGCACCATCAGCACATGCAGCAGCAGAACCACCAACAGCAACAGCAGCGGCAACAGCACCAGTACCATCAGCAGCACCAGCACCAGCACCAGCCTCCTCCTCCTCAGCGACCAGCAGACCTCATGGCCATCCTTGGCTTCGGAGGAGGAGGAGGACCCTCCCACCCTCACCACCACCACCAGCAGCAGCAGCAGCAGCAGCAACAGCAGCAGGCACCATCCCCTTCTAAATTCGCTTTCCACCAAGCACCCACGGGTCGTGTCGCTAAAAAAGCTCCGGCAGGAATGGCGAGAGGCTTGCTTCCCTCTTCTGTTTTGATCAACCAAAACCAAAAGAAGAAAGCTGCTGCTGCTGCTGCTGCTGCTGCTGCTGCTGCTGCTGCAGCGGCGCGGTCGGCGGAGGGAGGAGGGGAAGCGGGTGGGAATTTATCGCCGTCGACTTAGGGGATGGAGAGAGGGAGGGAGGGGATTGAGCATGCGGCGTCTTGTTTGGTGAAGAGGCACTTTTGTCACACACACTTTATAGACGGGTAAAAGCGAGTAGAGAAAGAAGAGATGAAAGACGGGATTTATATGCTATAGATAGGTAGAACCTCTCTGGTGACGATCCAAAAGCACATTAGAACACGAAACAAATTTGAAAGGAGACGTAACACCACCACCACCAACAAGAACAAGAAGAATACAAAACCACAAAGCCGTCTGAAATCAAAAAGAGCGTGGAGTAACCAAAAAAAACTCTCACGCAGCCGATCAGGAAAACAGAAAATGGCGGCATTTAGAAGGAAGCAGCAAAAGCAAGAGACACCCAAAAACGAAAACACAACAAATTCATCGATTACATAAGAAACGAGAGAAGAACAGTGAGACCAATAAAGAGCAAATTGTTTGTTGTCTTGTTCGATTTTTCTTCTTTTTTCTTTTCTTTCGGTTTTGCCTGTCGCTCTTAGCTTCTCTGTCTGGTTGTTGGGTCTTCACCGGGGCATCAATGCACTTGACACGCGCAGACGCCATTTGATAAG
>Ga0209390_10006945_pt1 | contig 14780 bp, 18 predicted proteins | sample BON01_FD_187212 | JGI IMG/M metagenome (GOLD analysis project Ga0209390, IMG submission 187212) | Freshwater microbial communities from Lake Bonney liftoff mats and glacier meltwater in Antarctica - BON-01 (SPAdes) (version 2) | ecosystem: Environmental > Aquatic > Freshwater > Ice > Glacier... | reverse complement strand
TCGACTTCTCAAGAAGCAGAATCATAAATGTACAGAATGTAATCTATCGTTCATTTCTGGGGACATCGCAGAACTACACCATACTGACGGCAACCATTCAAATTGGAAGTCTAATAACTTGGAAGTAATGCACCGAGAATGTCACCAGCACCAAGCCATTCATGGTCAGGTGAGAGTCCGAACAGCGGGGTAGACCCGACTTAGTAGGTGTCAAACTAGGAGCCGGATGCAGTGAAAGTTGCACGTCCGTGTTCTGAAGGAGAGGTGTCCTAGAGTAATCTAGGCATCGACTCTAATCAGTTGGTAGTTGACAGCTGACAGTTAACAGTTGACAGCGATTCGCCGAACGTGGGCTTTGCCGTAAGCGCAAAGCGCAGGCTCTGCCAACGCGCAGCGGATCGCAGAGAGGGTTTAGCGAAAAGTGCGTTCTTGGGGTTTCCCCAAGTAAAGCACCTTTTCAAGACAGCGAATCAAGACAAGACAGCGAGACAAGACATTACCCCGACTTTATTAATATAAATTAGTCATGAATAATCTTGACTGATAGCATTTTATCGTTACCTTTAATCGTATTGATAACATCCATATCTTCGGATTGACCGAAAACAGTATGAATGCCATCTAAATGAGACTGAGGGGAATGACAGATGAAAAACTGACTACCACCAGTATTTTTACCAGCATGTGCCATTGAGAGCGTCCCAGCCTTGTGGAGATTGGGGTTGATTTCACAATTAATTTTATAACCTGGGCCGCCAGTACCCGAACCCTGAGGGCAACCGCCTTGAATCATGAAATTAGGAATGACGCGGTGAAAAGTTAACCCGTCGTAAAAACCTTTCTCTGCCAAATCGACAAAGTTCTTGACTGTATTAGGCGCATCAGCATCAAAAAACTGAATATTGATGTTTCCCTTTGCGGTTTCGATAATTGCACGAGTCATAGTCAGTTACGGTTGAATGATTAACTAAACTATTTTAGCGCAGTTTTAAAGTGGGCTTGTCGTTGGATCTAGCTGGCTGGTGCAGCAGATATAATCTTCAAACGCCTGATGACCCTGTACAATAAAGAGTTGAGAGGGAGTAGGTGAGGTGGTTGCGAGTTCGCTAGTCGAATTCGAGGAAAGTCCGGGCTTCCGAAAGACCAAACTTGCTGGGTAATTCCCAGTGCGAGCGATCGTGAGGATAGTGCCACAGAAAAATACCGCCGCAGAAAGTGGATGGTGAATGGTGGATGGCGGCTCGTGCTCCTCGGGTTTCCCGAGACAAGACAGCGAATCAAGACAGTGGATGGTGAAAACTATTCACTATTGACTATCCATTCTTCACTTCCTACGGTAAGGGTGCAAAGGTGCGGTAAGAGCGCACCAGCAGTATCGAGAGGTACTGGCTCGGTAAACCCCGGTTGGAAGCAAGGCAGGAGCTATGGTTGGTCTTTTCCCTGTTCCGTTCGAGATCCGCTTGAGGTACTTGGTAACAAACTACCCAGATAGATAACCGCCGTCTCGCAAGAGATAACAAAACCCGGCTTACGTTCGACTCTCTCTCTATTTTTTGAATGAGTAAAATTACCGATGTCCCCACGCCGACAACAAGAGTTAGTAAAGTTGATTAGTCGGTTGGGATTGCCTGGAGACACTCAGATCGATTGGTCGTTGCTGGATATTGCTTTAACTCATCCGACGATGGGAACGCCCAACTACGAACAGCTAGAATTTATCGGTGATTCAGTTGTCCGGTTAGCTGCTTCGGAATTTTTGTGGGAAACTTATCCCGATAAGTCCGTAGGTGATTTTTCAGCAGTTCGGAAAGTGTTGGTGAGCGATCGTATTTTGGCGCAACTCGCCGATGGTTATGGATTCGATCGTTATCTCACTCTCGCCGCTTCGGCTGTTGGTGACCCCTCTGGACGGATTTCCAGGCTGGCTGACGCTTTTGAGGCGGTACTCGCTGCGCTGTATCTGACTACGAATAATCTCACCTTAGTCCGTCCCTGGCTAGATCCGCATTTTCAAAAATTAGCTACCGAAATCCTGCAAGATCCCGCTCGGCAAAATTATAAAGATGCCCTTCAAGAGTGGACGCAAGCACACTATAAAGCCTTACCAGAATATCGCGTCAGAGAAGATCCGCTCAAACTCGATCGGTTTCAACGATTTATCGCCGAAGTCTGGTTTCGCGATCGACATTTAGGTACAGGTAGCGGACAATCTAAAAAAGCCGCCGAACAAGCTGCTGCTAAGGTGGCTTTCACTCAGTTGATAAAGTAGGCGTTAGGGATGAGGCTTTAGGCCTTAACCTAGCTATTTACAACATCGATCGCGTACAATAATAAATTGTGTCTAATCATACTTAATTCACATGCCGAAACTCAAAAGCCGCAAAGCAGCAGCGAAGCGTTTTCGCGCTAGCGGCACAGGTAAAATCATGCGCCGCAAGGCATTTAAGAGCCACCTGCTCGAACACAAAAATGCCGATCGTCGTCGGAGCCTATCCAAGGCAACATCCGTTGACGAGACTGATGTGCTCAGAGTACGTGGGATGCTCCCCTACTTGTAACGATCCACCTGGATCGGTGCAGTATCACAACTGGTAGCTTGAGGACTGAGGTAGTAAATAACTATCGATAATGCCGTAGAGCAATTTTAATCACCAAATAACACAATTTAAACTATGACTCGGGTAAAGCGCGGTAACGTGGCGCGGAAGCACCGCAACAAAATTCTCAAGTTAGCCAAAGGTTTTAGAGGTTCACATTCTAAACTTTATCGGGTTGCTAACCAACAAGTAATGAAGGCATTACGGAATGCCTATCGCGATCGCAAAAAGAAAAAACGTGACTTCCGCCGCTTATGGATTGCACGGATCAATGCAGCTTCTCGTCAACATGGCATGAGCTACAGCCAACTGATCGGGAATATGAAAAAAGCTGATATCCAACTCAACCGGAAGATGCTCGCTCAAATCGCCATCCTCGATCCTGCTAGCTTTGAGCAAGTGGTTAAACTAGCCGCCGCAGCGCAATAACATCACGGGAAGTGGATAGTTAAAGGTGGATAGTGAATAGATCGATCTTTTACCATCCACCTTTGACGATTCACGATTCACCAATTAGCCATGAAGAATAAAGCACGATCGATTAGATTTAAATCTTTATTCTTTGTCTTCATCCTGATAGCGAGTATCGGTAGTTGGCATTCAGCTCAAGCTGGAACACTCACAGAAATTCAGCAACGCCGAAAATTAATCGTCGCAGTCAAAGATAATTTACCACTACTTGGATTTAGAGATCGCAATGGTAATTTACAGGGCTTAGAAATCGATATTGCCCGTAAATTAGCTACAGAGATATTTAATAATCCAGATGCTGTTGAACTAGTACCTGTCGCCAATCAAGATCGCCTGAAAGTAGCGATCCAAGGGACTGTGGATCTAACAATTGCTAGAGTGACAATCACACCCACTCGATCGCGAGTAGTTGATTTTAGTCGGGCTTATTATGCGGATGGAACAGCGATAATTACCACACAAGTAAACATCACTAAAAACGCTGATTTAATTAATCAGAAAGTCGCAGTATTAAATAATTCTACCACGATCGCCACACTGCAATTTATTACCCCCACAGCACAATTAGTCGGTGTGAGTAGCTATCGACAGGCTCAAGAATTGCTCGCCACAGGCAAAGTTGTCGCCATCGCCGCAGATCGGAGCTTGTTACTCGGCTGGATCAAAACCGCACCAAATTATTATCTCTTACCCGATAAATTATCTACCGAACCCTTGGGAATCGTCATCCCCAAGGGGTTGCAATACGATCCATTACGGGAGTTAGTCGATCGATCGATCCAGCGGTGGAAAGCAGACGGCTGGCTCCAGCAGCGGATTGAGTACTGGGGATTGCAATAGGAACCAGTATCGAGTGTCACAAACAGTTAATAGTTATCAAGCCACAGGATCGTTGGCTGTGAGTCAAGTTATCATAGATAGTCAGGGATGAAGTACCTAGTGGAGCCGGTACCCACTCGATCCTTCCCAGCCATCATTCACTAGCCATTACCAACTGCTTAACAATGGACTTTTCAGACAAAAACTTACTCGTCGTTTACTTGGCTGCATTTTTACTGCTCCTGAGTGTGGCGGCTTTCTTTATCCTCAAACAAATTATCAAAAATCAGAAAATTGAAAACGCACTGACTAAATTAGAGCGCAAACTCAAAAATGAGCGCGGTACCGTTCCAGAATATTATGAACTCGGTAGTATCTATCTAGAAAAAAAAATGTTTATCCAAGCAATAACGATGCTCAAAAAAGCTATCAAAATTGAGGATGGAACACCAGAAATAGCTCCTATTTATAATGCTTTAGGCTACGCATATTTTGGACAAGAGCAGTACGATCTAGCAATTCGTCAATATAAAGAGGCGATTAAGCTCGAACCAGAATATGTAATGGCGATGAATAATCTCGGTCACGCTTACGAACAGAAACAACTTACAGGTCAAGCTTTAGATATCTATGAGCAAGCGTTAGAACTGGAGCCAGAAAATGAAACTGCAAAACGCCGGAGTGAATCGTTGCGTCGCCGCTTGGTTGTGAGTAGTAAATAGTTAAGGTTGAGAGTTGAGTAGGGGAATTAAACGCCATAATTTTAGTTAGATGGAGATTTTAGAGTGTCGGATTTATTAGTAGGAAAAGTCGCGATCGTTACAGGTGCATCGAGGGGAATTGGTCGTGCGATCGCGTTAGAATTAGTAGGAGTCGGTGCGAAAGTAGCAGTCAATTATGCTAGTTCTAGCGATGCTGCGGATAAATTGGTGACTCAGATTGTTGATGCTGGTGGCGAAGCAATTTCGATCTGTGCTGATGTCTCCAAAGCCGACCAAATTGACGCATTAGTCAGTACGGTGATGGACAAATGGGGACGGATTGATGTCCTAGTTAACAATGCGGGAATTACGCGCGATACTCTACTGCTGCGGATGAAACTAGAAGATTGGCAAACAGTAATCGATACCAATCTGACTGGGGTATTTTCATGTACCCGTGCGGTGAGTAAAATCATGCTCAAGCAAAAGTCCGGCAGGATCGTTAATATCGCCTCTGTCGCCGGACAAATGGGCAATCCAGGGCAAGCTAACTACAGCGCATCGAAGGCTGGCGTGATTGGCTTTACCAAGACGGTAGCCAAGGAATTATCCAGTCGGGGCATCACTGTCAATGCGGTAGCACCAGGTTTTATCGAAACCGATATGACAAATGACCTTAAGGCGGAAGGGATTTTGCAATTTATCCCCCTCGGCAGATACGGACAACCCGAAGAAGTTGCCGGAATGGTGAGATTTTTGGCAGCAGATCCAGCGGCGGCATATATTACTGGACAGACATTTAATGTCGATGGTGGGATGGTGATGGCATAGGTTTGTCTAGGGGAGATTTAGTTGATGATTAATACTGCTAGTACTCCTAGCTTCGCAAGCAAAACGTTGTTAACTACTCGACCGAGCTAATCAATGAAGTTAGTGTAGGGCGGTAGTGACAAGTTAAGAAAATCGGGAGTTTATCAAGAGGGTAAAGAAAATGTATCAAACTGAGACTAAGTAGGAGTTTGGGAGATTTGGCTATGCCTAAAGCCACGAGCCAGAAGCGACTCAATCGCGACCATGCCAGACAACAGCAACGACCAATGGTGGAAGAAGAAGTCATTGCGGCCCAACTGGAGGCATTGGTAACACCAGCCATCGCCGCCTTTAGAAAACTACTATCGCTAGCTAGGTCTGAGAGATCGAATATTAAATTTACCAAAGCAAGGCGCACAAAAAATTCAAGTCCGAATCATTGAATATAAGATTGACTCGGATGAAGAGGCAAAAACCTACCGATTGATTACTAGTTTGATGAATATTAGTACCTTTCCTGCGGGGCTACTAGCGGCGGAATATTACCAACGGTAGGAAATAGAAAGTACCATTGATGAACTTAAAACTCATCTTTTGGGTCGGAGAACTCCGATTAGTTCCCTGAATCCTCGTGAAGTTGTGCAAGAAATTTATGGCTGATGGGCTGGGGACCCGCCCAGTGCTCTTGGGACATTGGGCGATTCGGTCTTTAAGATTCCAATCAGCAGAAACCGCCGTAATTACCCCCTTACGGATTGGTTTTACTAGTATTCTTAATGTTATCCTTCGTGCAATTCCTCATTTTCAAGATGTTCAACCATCTCAACTCCCTTTTTTTGGTCGTGGCTGATGCGCGAGATTTGGGACGAACAAATTCCGGCTCGTCAGGTGCGAAGTAATCCACAAGTTGTCAAAAAGACTCGCTCCAAGTTTTTATCAAAAAACCTTGTCACCGAGGTATTGGAACTCAACGCCAACAGCTTAACTTCTCTATTGTCAGCACTGCTTAGAGCTTAACCGAGAAGTATTGATTGAACCTCTAGATTGGGCACTCAATTATCTAGTAGCCTGAAACCATTGCCTAGAGAGACTTTTGGACTGGTAGATTTCCTTAATACGGTTTTTGGTTCCAATGCTACTCACACCCCAAGTCTAGTAATTCTAGATCTGGCACGATTTTGTGTCGTTTCAGTCTAATATAACGATCGTTAGTTAAGAATTTATTGCAATATCGATCGGATTCAGCTACAGTACTAATGAGAGTTAATCTCAATATAGTAAATAAATTGTGGCGATTCTCCTTCAGAGAGGCTCCGCCAACGAATCTAATTGTCACGCTACTAAATTCTTATGAAACTCTCTGCTAATATTTCCATGATTGTCGCTCTCATCTTGGGTTTGGGTGGTACTGCTGCCGTTGTTGCCAAGGTCATCTCTACTAACTCAGTTCCAGCCACTATTAATAGGAACAATCGCCTTGCTCAAAATAATCCGCTCCGCATTGCCTTTCCCACCCGTGCGGGTAAAGCTGACTTACAGAAGGATGCTAATGCAGTAGCTGCATTTATTAGTCAAGAGATTGGTAGACCTGTGGAAGCGGTCGTTGCTGACGAAACAGCAGCAGTCGAAGCTCTCCGAGCAAATAAAGTGGATGTAGCTTTCTTGAGCAGTCGTCCAGCAATCAAAGCCCAGCAATTAGCTAATGCTCAATTGTATCTGGCTGAAGTCCGGTCTAATTATTCTGGTGGACATACATATAAATCGATCTTTGTAGTGCCCAGTGATAGCCCGCTAAAATCGGGAACGAGCAAATCCACGCTCGAACAGTTAAAAGGAAAACGGATCGCTTTTACTTCACCAACTTCCGGTTCTGGATTTATTTTCCCCGTCAGTACCTTAGTCAATAATGGATTGGTACCCAACCGCGACAGGTTGACTGGTTTCTTCGGACAAGTCGCTTACGGTGGGGATTATAGCAAAGCATTGCAAGCTGTTTTACGCAGTCAAGCTGATGTAGCTGCGGTATCGGAATACGCCCTCGCCGAGCCTTATATCACCACTGCCGAGAGCAAAAAACTCCGCATCTTGTATTCAACTTCTGGAGTACCCGCTCACGGTGTGGCGATCGATGATAGTGTAGCTCCAGCCGATCGGAATAAGCTAGTGAACGCCATGTTACTGTTAAATCAGCCCAAGAATAACAAGCTATTACAAAACTTGTATAACTCGACTAAGTTGGTCAAAGTAAATGGGGATAGTCACCTTCAGCCGATGCGAGAAGCAATGAAAAAAGCTGGATTTGATTCTTAAATTCAGACACTACAATCAGACGGTGCGACTCTAGCACCGCCAAAATTTGCTATTCATTGGATTGATTCACCTCAAATGGAAAATTTTAGTCCCGTCTCACCACCACAATTCTACTCGCCCCAATTCAAATCCCAACCGATCGTCGCCTGCCGTCAACTCGTCAGCAAAACAGCAACAGCCCTCGGTAGACCGATTTTGGATGGAATTGACTGCTCGATCGAGCGAGGGGACTTCGTGGCGTTGTTAGGTCTAAATGGTGCGGGTAAATCTAGTTTGCTCCGAGCGATCGCGGGTTTATTAACGCTAAAAACAGGTGAAATCGATTGGGACAATTTAAAAAACGATCGCCAATCGCCGCAATTGGCAATGATATTTCAAGGTGGTGCATTAGTGCCCCAACTTAGTGCCTTGGATAATATTCTTTGTGGTAATTTGGGGAGATATTCTTTTTGGCACACAATTAACGGATGGCCACCAGCGGATCGACGGGCGGGGATCGAATTACTCGACAAGTTTAGTTTAGCCGACTATGCAGACCAGCGGGTAGCTCGGCTCAGTGGTGGACAGCAACAGCGAGTCGCAATTGCCCGCGCTCTCTGGCAATCACCAGATATTTTACTCGCAGATGAACCAACGACCGGATTAGATATTCTGGCGGCGCGGGAAGTGATGGAAACCCTGAGTCGATTGCATCGTGAGGGGATGACCGTAGTTGCAGTACTTCACGACTTATATTTAGCCAGCGTCTATGCCCGCACAGCAATTGTCGTCGATCGCGGTCGAGTTGTTTATCAGGGCGCAGCCAATAATCTAGTCGATTTATTCCCGCAATTAATTAGTGTCTAGTCGATTGTTTCTGGGAGCAGCCCACTTTTTATTTTTATTTAGCCTACCAAAGAATACTTATAAAGCCTGACGGAATAGGAGGTTGATAACTATTACTTTAGAGCCATTTAAAAAAGTGGGATTCCCATTGTTTATTAAGCTCAAATATCTATCGATTATGACCGATCGTTTAACAAAAACTCCATCAAAACTCATAAAATATCTCAAAAACTGGGCAATCGTCTTGCTAGTTTTACTGACTTATGGATGGGCGTGGCAAGGCTTAAATGTTCAACTTGCTGACTTACAAAATAGCATCCCCCATACGATCGATTTTATCGGACGATTATTTCCGCCGGATTTACGGATCTTAGATGTTGCCGTAATTAAATTAATTGAAACCGTGCAAATGTCCCTATGGGGAACGACGATCGGGGCAATTTTATCATTACCGATCGCGATTCTTTCTGCCAGTAATCTAGCTCCATTGTGGGTGCAAATATTCGCTAATGGGTTGCAAAATGTCATTCGATCGATTCCTTCCCTGGTGTTAGGCTTATTATTCGTCTCGGCAACTGGATTAGGTGCCCCTGCTGGCACACTAGCACTAGGGATTTACACGATCGGTTATTTAGGTAAATTTTATCAGGCAGCCCTCGAATCAGTCGAACCTCGATCGCTGGAAGCCTTACGATTGGGTGGTGCAAATTGGGCACAGGTAGCTCGCTATGGCATGATGCCCCAAGTGTTACCCCTGCTGTGGGGGTATACAATCTACATGTTTGAATATAATATTCGGGCTGCTTCTATTCTCGGTGTAGTCGGGGCGGGCGGCATTGGGTTTGAATTAGTTAATTATATCCGTGGGTTTGAGTATCAAAAAGCGACAACGATGGGGATGGTTTTATTGGCGATTGTCATCGCGATCGATCTGCTCAGTAGTAAACTGCGTCAGCGATTAGAAGCAATGGAATAGACCTACTAAATATCCGCAGATGATTATTTATCGCAAAGTCAGTACGTACTAATAATTTTTGTTAGCCACGATCGATGCTTCTTTTTCTGCTACTACCAAGGCTTTTGCTGCCCGCATTCGCGGCTAATGGGGTTTCGATCTAATAAGATTTGCCCTATGTGCATTGGTCTGCGATTTTTAGTAGATCTTGGAGATGTTTTGTCCAAGGAATTTTGCGAAGAAAATCATAGGTGTGGCTGACGTGTGATTCAACTATTAAACGTTCGGCTATCGTGAGCGAACCTCTAGGAATTAAGAGTTGTTCGATTTCTGATCGAGTAAGTAAGGGTTGTAACTTGCGATCGAGATCTCGATCTGTATATTGTACTATTTGTTATAGATCGGCGACGATCGAATCTAATGTTTGGGCGAACTCTGATGTATAAACAATGTCGGGTTGGTTAAGTTTATGTAATAACTCCCAGTAAGATTTCAGCCTGTCTAGTTTACCAATTAAATCTAGCTCTAACTGTTATAAATAATCACAATGTAGGCAGTTATTATCTGATTTGAGCTTACGATCGATCGAATAGACAATACCTGCGTCACTACAGGTAATTTCCCGACTTTTGGTCAAAATTAGGTCGAGGAGTTCGGTTAAATTTAGACAATCGGACACATCAAAGTAAAACTCATCAAAGTCACTCCTCAGATTCAACTAGGAGCACTAGGTAGATTAGGATGGGAACTAGATTTACCAGCCAATAGCAAAACTGAAATCAACGATCGATTCTCGATCGAATATCCTGAAGCAGTGCGAGTACAGGGATTAGATATTTAAAGCACTCTTAAATTCCAATTTGTATAGTAAAGATATCGCACTCTTGAAATCAAAAATGTCAACTCACACTTCGCCTCGCCGCAGCCTGATTCTAGGCTTCTCGCTGCTGATACTAATCACGGTTGCTTTTAGCATGCACAGAGCGATCTTCGCTAGCCCTGCGACAACTTCTACCTTAGCGATCGCCAAAATCATCGATGCCCCGATCGATATTCCCACTCCTCAAGCGATGGGAACGCAAACTATCGTTTTAGCTGGTGGCTGCTTTTGGGGTACCGAAGCGGTATTCGAGCAGCTTCAAGGTGTTTCTAGCGTCGTCTCTGGCTTTTCTGGTGGAAGTGCTGCAACTGCAAACTATGATACTGTTAGCGGCGGAAATACCGGTCATGCAGAAGCAATTCAAATTAACTACGATCCCAACCAGATATCGTTCGGACAACTATTGAAGGTTTACTTTTTTGTCGCTCACGATCCTACTCAGGTAAACAGACAGTCGCCAGATCGTGGTCCTCAATATCGATCGGCGATCTTCTTTACTAATTCCGAACAGCAGCGAGTATCGCAAGCCTATATCGACAAGCTCGATCGATCCCAGATTTTCCCACAACCGATCGCCACTCAGTTAATTACCCTCACCAAGTTTTATCCGGCTGAGGATTACCATCAGAATTTCATCGCTCGCAATCCCAATTATCCATATGTAGTCATCCACGATCGACCCAAAATCGCTCGACTGCGCCAACAATTCCCCAATCTGATTAAAGGCTAGATCGAATTTTATTGTCAATCCGCTCGATCGTCGCGATCTAATTCAGTATCACCATCTTCTACCACTGATTCCCCCTGTGTGTCATCAAACTCATCTACCTGGGCAGTGAGCATCCGGTTTTCATAACGGCGGTTGCGGCGGTTCCCTTTGGCGGTGGTAGCACGTTTGCTCGATCGCTTATCCTGCACCAGCCGCTGAAGATCGGGAGCATCATTAATATCGCTCAAGGTGTGGTTGCCTGTCCGTTTCATTGCAGCTTAAATCGTATGTTTTCTAAAAAATTGGGTAAAACTGAACCCTATTAGCTAATTTAACTTACAAACGCTCGGTTTGTGACCATAGACATAGACCATGGTGCTGAGGGAACTATCGAGCACTACGATCTGGCTGCGAACGGTTACTCCCTTCCCACTCCAGAAATAGACATCATGATTCACCATGCACCATCCACCATTCACACTTTGGCTACGGCAGGCTTCGCCAACAGTGCGAGCCATTCACACCCCTACCCGAGATGTCTAATTTGACACCGAGAAGGGTGTATAGCGCGATTTGGGTGGCTGTCTCAAATAGGTGCTACATCTACTGACTACCATATCGCTCCAAGAACTCTTCCATTTGACAGATATACCTATCGATAGCCAACTGATAAGATTTGTAAAGATAGATAGGTCACACGGACGAAAGATGCTTCCAATATTTAAAATAGGAAAGTAAGCTTTACTCAAAGGCAATCAATCTAGTTCTTCTTACCAAAACATTTGGAGTAGTCATTATGACAAGTTCTTCTACAAAAGTAGTTTCTGCTGTTAACGCTAATCGGAATCAATGGCGTTGGGGCTTTACCCCTCAAGCTGAAATCTGGAATGGTCGGTTTGCAATGCTCGGATTTGTAGCTGCTCTGCTGACAGAATATCTCTCCGGTCAGGGTGTTCTGCACTTCTACAACTTATTACCTACAGTAGTTAATACCGCTAACACTGTAGTTCGTTAGGTTGATCTGAGTCACTGTGTACATGCAGTCTAGCCACCACAGTTGGTGCTTCTCCCGTGCGGTTGGTGTCACTTCTGATTGGTACAGCTTATCGAACGATACCGAAGCCAAATCTTCGCTTCTGGTTGAAACGTTTTACCAACGAGATCCACCCTCTACCTCTAGAGAATTACCTCGTCGTCCGATCGTCACTCAGTTTGAATTTAGAGAAAGCTTTCACTAAGGCTTTCTCTAAGTTAGCTTCAATTCCAACAAGGATTCATAAATTACAATACAATGGATGTAGTTTGGATCCAAACTCAATCCTATCGAGATCGAACTCATGATTATAGCTTCCTCACTACCAGACTTAGCCCTGGCATTGATCAATGATGACAATATCAATCGGTTGTCTACAGTTCCGTCATTATCATCTAGCCAGTTCAATCTAATTTACAATGGCTTCTCATTTGCGATCGCCGCAATGTTTTCATCAGCCCTATTCTTCTTTAGTGCTCAAGCACAAGTAGGTCAAAAATATCGGCTAGCATTACTTGTTTCGGCGATCGTTGTTAGCATCGCTGGCTATCACTACTTCAGGATCTTCAACAGTTGGAGTGAAGCCTACAGCTTACAGAATGGCGTTTATACCCTCACTGGAGTACCGTTCAACGATGCTTACCGTTATGTAGATTGGCTCCTCACCGTGCCCCTACTACTGGTCGAAACAGTAGCGGTGCTAGCACTACCTGGCACAGAAACCAAGCCTTTACTCACCAAACTAGTGGGAGCCTCGATTCTGATGATCGCATTTGGCTACCCTGGCGAAATCTCCAATGATTTCACGACACGGGCAATTTGGGGTACTCTGAGCACCATTCCTTTTGCTTACATTCTCTATGTACTGTGGGTAGAACTGTCCAAGTCACTCGAACGCCAACCTGAAAACGTACAGGGATTGGTTCGCAGTATGCGGTTACTACTGTTACTCTCTTGGGGTGTTTACCCGATTGCCTACATTTTACCATTGATTGGGATCACAGGTACCTCGGCAACAGTCGGAGTGCAACTTGGTTACACGATCGCTGATGTACTAGCAAAGCCCATCTTTGGTCTGTACATATTTGCGATTGCCGTCGCCAAAACCAAATTCGATCTCGAGCAGGGTAACGCATTTGGGACGGAGCAAGATGCCCCCGAACTCGACTTAGTTTCCTCACCTGCGAAGGCTCAGTCCTAGCACTCGACAACAACCTAAAGGTTAGTGAGGGCATGGGGTGTTAACTCCATGCCCTTCTTGTTTAGATGCCTTTAGCTCTACACATCACGATTGCAACGAGTTCATTTTTAGGAGGTGCTGGTTCAAGGTACGATCTGGGATTTGTTAAACCCATCTTTCTCCCAGTCCCCTAGTCCCCCAGTCCTCCTCTTTCAAACATCAATTCAGCAACACCCATTTTTGGATGATAAGTGTAGTTGACATTGAGTCACCTTCCAAATCCATGCAGACACCGAGGACAAAGATCGATGGTTTGCTGCATCAAACTCAGGAAACTGATATATGACTACTGCCAATTTAGAGATCGACAGCTCGAATATCAAGAGCATGAGTACTCTCAAGTACTATAAACTCTCTTCCGTTACACCCCCACACGCCGATTATCTCCGCCGTACTGAAGCCAGAATGCTTCAGCTCAAGAAATACCACAAGATCAGCCAAGAATACGTTTTACCGATTCCTTATGTTTGTCAGATCTACCACTTGCTAAATTTAAAGCATTTAGAACAAGTTCATGGTCTTAGTCTCAATGGGCTAAAAGTTGGTACTGTCAGTCAAATTGAAGCAACAAATATCGGTGGTAGTGTTAAATTCAAAACGAGCCTCAATACTTCGCTGAACATCTTGAGAATGTGGCGACAGCCTGTGGTTGAAGTAGAGTTGACTCTGCACACTCCTTACACGATCGAACTGAGTATTCCGATCTATAAAGGTCGAAAAATTACGATCATTTTCAATGTGTTGCCACTCGGCGATAATGCTCACAAATTATTTATTGACATCTACAGCGATCTAGTATTTCCCAAGCCAATTATGCAAATGTTCTTACATTGTGCATCTTGCATCACTTTATTTGAAGACTTGCCCTATCTTCACCAGCTAGCCGATACCAATCTTCCCCGTCGAGTCAAATCTATGCGAGGCTCTAACCAAGATACGATGCAACTGCTCAAACGGTATGTCGATCTGTATGGATCTAGCCTAGAACACCCTCAATCGGTGGGTGCAGTCGAACTACGACCCTTGTCAGCTTCATCTTAATAAACTTTGCCCGCTTAACTTACCATGTCGATTCAGGTTATATCTGAGCTGATGCCAGCGATATTCAAATTAGTTTTCATAGTTGGAACCGCACTGGTTTCATTCAGTTACGTGCGTTCGGTGTGGAAATCTGTAACAAAAGATTGGCAGCATCTCCGCAGACTGCACCAAATCCCCTGCGGTCGTTGTGTATTTTTTACAGGTGAATACAATCTCAAATGTACCGTTCATCCATCTAAAGCATTAAAGGAAGAAGCCATAGATTGTATGGATTATCAATGCAATCGATCGTATTAATACAGTTGTCGCCCGACCAGTTGGGAAACCCGTCCAGTACCCTAAAAATAATGCACCTTTTAGGTAGATTATTGTTCCGCTGTGGGATTTCA